>Ga0207674_10003273_pt1 | contig 19933 bp, 26 predicted proteins | sample KBSCornC72_FD_184303 | JGI IMG/M metagenome (GOLD analysis project Ga0207674, IMG submission 184303) | Corn rhizosphere microbial communities from Kellogg Biological Station, Michigan, USA - KBS Corn C7-2 (SPAdes) (version 2) | ecosystem: Host-associated > Plants > Roots > Rhizosphere > Soil ... | reverse complement strand
CAACCTTTTCCTTGAGGAACTGGCCCACCGCATCCTGCATGGAACTGACAAATGACTGAAAACGCAACCATTTACGCACATCAGGCCGCCTTTTCTTTGTTGAAGGCTTATGCCTTACAAGAGGATCGCTCCCTCAACTTCTTCCTTTCCGAAGGGGTTCTGAGCGCCTTGGACAAACTCAAAGAGGAACAGCCTCGACTGCGCATCAAAGCTCTCTGCCGGTCTTTGGTCCAAGAGCATCCTGAGGTCTTCCTGTTCAACCTCAAGGAAATGCTCTTCGTCCAAAACCTCCTACGGCACATCACGGACAAAGAGCCTCGTCCTGCTGAAAAACGTTCGGGTTCCTGTCGGTCTACTTGGTTCAAGACCCTCATCTCTTCATTGTTGGAGAACGTCCAGGAAGCTCGCTCCGTCGATTTGCCGAAGCTGTTCGCCGACTGGGCCGCCGTCTATGTGGGTGAAATGCGGGGCCTTGAGGCACCCGCCATGGCCTCTCGATTCAACGAAATCTACAGCCTCATGGGGAACCAATTCGGCTTCAAGGTTCGCCTGACCAAAAGGCATCGCCCTCGCCCTCCAGAGCAGCTATCGCTGCCCTTGCCTCCACCCTCCTTAGCCACCGCTCCCACGCCTCAGAACGTCAGGACGATCCGGGTGGACTCCAACGTGACGCTGCTGAATCGAAAGCCGTTTCTCCTGAAGACCGTAGAGGCGAGTCTGCAAGGTATTGTTCGGGTGGTCAAAAATCCACATCAAATCGATTGGAAGGACATCAGTTCATCGGCCCTACAGTATCCCATCAGCATTGGGCCCAACGGCGAATTGATGGTGTCGTCCGTGATGTACCTGGACGATTACAACTACCAATGGGTCCACACAGGTTTCGTCTGCGCGCCCGGAAAGGGTGAGAGGGACCAGAAGGAATTGGATACTCTGATCCACGTAGAGAGCGAAGGTCCTCCCTATGCGACCTGTTTCGTCAATAAAATGCCGCTAGAGGCAGGCATCTACGGTCGGTTTCGGAAGTGCCTGCCTGGGCAAGTGCTGGATCAGTTGAAGTATCGGATCAACTTTATCGTAACGCCAGATCGCCCATTTTCCAAGCCCGGAATGATCAAAATGGCTGCTGGCCACGGGTTCGCCATCTGGGATGTGACGGACGAAATTTGGGGCGATTTCATAAAATTGCAGAACCGTCGGCCCCCGTCATCCCTCACCCCCTCGACGAATGCCTAAAATGTATCGTGGGGGTTAAGTTGTCGGGCGATGTGACCGTTTGATGGGTTATGGCTAAGCCACAAATCCTCCCCCCAATGGCGTTGGAAGATCAAGAATTCCACGACTATGCCAAACAGCTCTATGCCCGGGCCAATACCCGTGACCTCGCCCAAACCGTCCTCGCCCTGCTGGCCCTCAAACGTTTGACGGTGCAAATCGGCAGGGTGTGGGCACGTAGTCAGCTCGTCGGACCCTACACGTACGCCCAAAAGACAGGCCAGCAGATCCTCAAAGAGGCCTCGTCAAAAGAGTGGGTGCGCCGCTTCTTGGAGCGCCTTGTCAACAAGGACTACATCTCTCAGCAAATCGAAGGAGCTTCGATCAACTACACGATCGAGACCGAAAAACAGCGGGATTTACTCGAAGCCGTCATTCAAGACACCCTCCAACACGAAGGAAAGCTGCTTCGGGCCTTCCTCTGGCCAGAGCAATCCACGCAAGATTCGGCCGCCCTGGTGAATGAAGCCACGTCGAACGAAGCCCCGCCGGAAGAAGACCTGACGGAGGAAGAAATCCCCTCACAAGAAGTTGCCCCCGATCCCGTTATCCAAGAAGACTCCATGCAAGACACGTTCATCCAGGATGCCAACGAGTACATCCGCAACAACTACACGTCGGCCGCCGATAAGAATCAAGCGCGGTTCATCCTAATCTTCGTGTGCTTGTTGCGGTTGACCAATCGGCAACCGTTCGATCGTAAAGGGCTGCTGGAGCCCTACGGGAAATTGAAGCCAGCAAAGGCCGTCACGAAAGAGCTGACGGCCAAGGATTGGTCCAAGGCTTCGTTCGATCGGCTAGTCGAGCAGGGCCTCATCTCTCAAGATGGCAAGGCCGGTGCATCCCTCATCTATCGAGTGTTGACGCAGGAACAGAAGGACGCCTGTTTGGCGATTCTTCAGGACGTAGTGTACTCCGACGGCCTGATGCTGAAGAAGGTGCTGTGGCCCGGTGAGTACTCCGACGCCAGCCCCTTGGAAGCATCCTCTGAAGATGAGCCGATGGAAGAAGCCTCGAACAGTAACCAAGAAGGCTTCGATCTCATCAAGGAGGTCAGCGGCAACCTTCAGCAGGTAGCGGCTCATCTTCAGAGCCTCTATACGGGACTCGAGACGCTGGGCAAGAATCTCGATCAAAAGCTGGACACGTTGGCCGAACGTTCGAACAGCTTGATGCAGTTGGAGGCCAAGATCGAAGCGGCCCATGACCGCTTAGCCAAACTGATCGAGAACGACACTCGAACTAGGTTGGCCAGCATCTCTGACAAGTTCCTCGAATCGTTCGCCCGTCGGACTTCCCTCGCCAATCAACAAGACGCCGAATCAAGGAAGGCCGAGAAGCTGGTGGATGAGCTGAAAACTCTCCTACCGCTCTTGGGAACCAAGACGCCATGAGAAAGTACCCTGCCAATTGGGACAAACGGACCCAAGAATATCGTGACGCTGTCCTGGAAGCAGAGATTGCGGCCAAGGAACTGATCGAGCTGTATTTGGCCGATCCCCCCGCAACCTCCAAAGCCAAGGCGATTGCGGAGGCCGCCATTTGGAATAAGGTTCCACAAGATATCCGCACGTTCTTCAATTCCTCTGAAAGAGGCGATGGGTATAGCGCCAACTGGTTGGCCTACATGCTATCGGACGACCTGAAACCTGATTCCTTCAAGGTTCGAGCCCGTCTGTTAAAGGCATCGCTATTGCACGATGTCGATTTCGCATGGGACTACCTGGATGGAAGTGGCGTACCCAGTCATGTGGATGACGGGTTGACTTTGGCTAAAAAAGCTTTCAAGGCAGCCTCTCCGGAAAAAGCAGAAGAGGCTTTCAAGCAGGCTTTCGAAGAGCGGCTGACCAGCACAGCCAAACGTCCTCGAGACGCTCATCGCAATAGGACCTCTCGAGGCAGGGCGGCCCCCCGTGTCAGAGCCCCTCAAGGACCCCGTTCCCTTCAAACTGCAGACGCGATGCAGGAGTCCAAAGAGATCTGGAACTCCCTCCAAGAATCGGCCCTCGAACCCTTAACAAATCTCGTCAACAGCCGCTTGGAAGGTATAGCCGAACCGGCCGTCATCGCAGAGATTGTCCAAGACTTCCGTCTTGGAGTGCAGTCTTGCTACCAGCTCACCCTGGACAAGATTCGCGCTATTCGTTCGAAGGGGTCCTCCTTGGAGATCTTGGCTGTCAAACAGACCCAGATTATCGAGGCGGCAGAGATCCTGGGACTGGAAGTTCCGTCACGAGGATCAAAGGAATACAAGGGTTGGCGGCCCGATAAGGCGCTCGTCAAGAAGACATACTGGAAACTCTCCGCCCGCTTTCATCCCGACAAGCCGGAAAACGCAGGCGACGACAACATCCTTGATCGTTACAAAGCAATTCAACAAGCCTACACACTTCTCAAGTAAGGAACCTCATGGCAAAAGCACACGTGAATCCGGAGCGCTACGCTCTCAACTATTCGATCGACCTCGATTTGTCGAATGGGGCCCGCCTAGCGAGTTTCCTCAATCAAGCGGCCAACGACATGCCGCTCACTTTCTTCAAGAAGCCTCACCTCCTCCGAATCGCTTTCGGCATGAAGTCGCTGCCTCGCCAGAACTGCCTGGAAATGAAGCGCTGGGGCTACGTCATCAAAGCGGCCGAGACCATTCTCGAACGCGAATACAACCGGACCGTCTTCAGCGATCGAGTCGAAGGCTACCGCGCCACCACGAACGACGCCGACCGAGCCAAGACCAAACTACGCCAACAGAGTGCTCGTCTCGTGACGCAGCATGCGAAGGTCCAGAAGACCGCCAGCGCTCTCGATGTGCGGAACATCAGCGATCCGGCCCTTCGTGAGGAAGTGATCAACGCCAAGCGAGCCTTGACGATGATCGGGTCGAGCCTGCTCCAGCTGCCTCAGCTGCCGGCCAAGCCGCCGCCCACGAAGTAACCTCAGAACACCATGTCCAAGCCTGCTCGGCGGGCTTGGTCCAAAATCAGCGCTTCTTGAGTCGTCTCGAGCCGCGCTTCAATCTCCGATTCCGACATGGTGTTGATCTCGATCCCGATGTAGTCCCGGCCCAGCCGTTGGGCTTCTTGCAAAGTGGTGCCGGATCCCGAAAATGGGTCCAGTACAATGCAAGGATCGATAGGGCCATCTTGAGGGCATTTGCACGTCCTGGCCCATCCCTTGGTCCGATACTCTGGAGGGGCCAAACTGGGCATGCTGAACCCTTTGGAAGAACCCGTCCCCACATCCCCGTAGCGGGTCGGATGACCCTCTCGTCCTACGGGCTCTGACAACCTCTCCAGGATCCGCTCGAGAGGGGCTCCACACGCCTCGCAGGCGCCTTCTTGACTTGTCGATAGGGCGATGCAGCGACTGGGGAGTGCCCGCGGGAAAACGGCCGTGTGGGCTCCAGCATGCCTTTCTGTCGGGATGTGCCAGACATTCCTCAGGTTGGCTCCCGACGGCTCCCGCTCGGCCTGAGCGTCGTAGTAATAGCGACGGCTCTTGGTCAGCAGGAAGATGGGTTCGAAGCAGCGGGTTGGGCGATCCCCGACGTTCTCCGGCATCCCACTCCCCTTGTCCCAGCACACCTCAGCCCGTAGGATGAACCCAATTTGCTTCAAGCGGCCTACTAGCCGCCCGGGTATTTGCAGCAGCTGCTTATCCTGGTACGTGTCATCGATGTTGAGCCACAGGCTACCGTCTGGCCGCAAGACCCTGTAGATCTGCTGCAGCACTTCCGTCATGTGGTCCAGGTACTGCTCGGCCGTCGGTTCGCGGCCCAGCTGACCCGCCCAACCATCGCCCCACGTCACGGACGGGGCGCCGTAGTCCCGCAGGGCATAATAGGGCGGGCTAGTGCAGCAGCAATGGACGAGGTTGTCGGGAAGGCTACGGAGCTGTTCGACCGCATGGCCGATGAGGGTGGTGTTGCGCAAGGGTGGTGTGGGGAATGATACACCAGAAATTGGACGGTTCGGTGTAGATGGCCGTTATTCAATATGAAGATCGACGTGAAGTTCCCGGTGACCGGAAGCGTGATTCCGAAAGATCATGGTTACACTCTATTTTCTGCCATCTCGCACCTAGTCCCCTTCGTACACGGCAATCGTTCCGTCAGTATTCTGCGCATCTCTGGTCAAACAGTCTACAAGAACTATCTGTCTGTGGGGTCCAACAGTAAAGTTATCCTACGCCTTCCTCTGGAAGATGTCTCTCGGTTAGCTCCCCTAGAAGGGGCTTCGTTGATGTTGAACGACTTTCCTATCCAGTTGGGGACAGCTAAAATTGAAGCTTTCAAACCACACCGGCATTTGTACTCGAGTTTGGTTATCGTTAAGTTGGGTGAACGGAAAGATAGACCAAATCTGGAGTATCCCGAAAAATTACTCCGTTTCCAGGACGTTGTTCGGCACCAACTTAGAGAACGAGGTATTCAGGCAGAAGCCCATTTCGGACAGCACCCTAATATCCTTACAGTAAAAGAGGGTAAGGTCATGGGTTGGCCTGTCTGGTTGAGACCCGAGTCCCAGGCGGACTCAATCAAGATTCAAGAGACAGGAGTTGGGGTTAAGCAACGTATGGGTTGTGGTAACTTCATTCATCAAGATGCCTAGCCTTCTCGCCAAGTCGACCCGCACAGGTCGAGAAGATGTAACTATCAAACAGCACCTTCTTGATACCTACGAAGCGTGTAGCTGGATTTTCAAAGGGCGCATCCTGAAAAATTGGTGTCGAGGCTTCCGTATCCAGTCGAAGTATTGGTTGATGAACTTACAGATAGCGTGCATTGCTCATGACTTGGGTAAGGCCAACAGTCACTTTCAGGAAATGGTCAGTCGAAAACGCACGCTACCTCAAGGTATTAGGCATGAGCACATCAGCGCTCTCATTTTGTCAGATCCAAAAATATTGGATTGGCTCAGAGCGAATCCAAATCTTGATGTTGAAGCTATCATATCAGCCGTTGGCGGGCACCATCTAAAGACTCCGCCTATGAATGGTCAAGATGATTGGACGGATAATGTTGACCCAGGAGACATACAGTTCTACTTAGGTGACGCTCAGATAGCCGACTCTTTACAAGAAATTGCTAAGGTTGCGGATCTACCTCGGCCGCCTCCTCTTAGTGATTCCAAATGGGATACTTCGTGGGAAGACATCCGTATTAAAAGCTATCGAAGTATCACTAAGAAGGCTTATCAAATCAGGAACAGCCCTCAACGCAAGAGCTTTCATGCGGCATTGAAAGCTGGAGTCATTGTCAGCGATTCTGTTGCTTCAGCGATGGTCCGCTTGGACGAGGAAACAGATGACACCTACAAGATCAAAACATGGGTTGATCGCAATCTACATCGTCCTTCTCTGACAGCTAATCAGATACAGGAATCCATTGTCAGCAAACGCATGGCGTTTTGTGGCATTACCCGTCTCAATGGGATTCAAGAGCAGGCCAAGGAGTTCTCTGATAGAGCCATTCTTTTGGCCGGTTGTGGTATGGGTAAGACTTTGGCTGCTCTTGTCTGGGCCATGAGTCAGACAAAGGTCTACGACGTAGGGCGATTGATCTACCTCTACCCTACACGGGGCACAGCCAATGAAGGATTCCGAGATTATATCCTTTGGTCTGATGATGGGGCGGCACTCGTAACAGGAACTGCGGCCTATGAAATCGAGTCCATTAGGCAGAACCCGCCAGATTCTTTGGAAGGGCGTGAGCTATCAGAGGGGGACCAACGTCTCTTTGCTCTACAAAATTGGGGAGCTACTTTTTATAGTGCCACTGTAGACCAATTCTTAGGATTCCTCCAGAACCAGTATGGCAGTCTGTGCTTACTACCCATTTTACTCGATAGTGTAGTGGTTCTTGACGAGGTTCACGCTTACGACCCTCGTATGTGGGCCGTTATGAAACGATGGCTGGAGATGTTTGATGTACCCACACTCGCTATGACGGCGTCCTTGAGTGAAGAACGTCGTGCTTGCCTTGAGCAAACGGGTATGGCGGTTTACCCTTCTCCCAACACTGAGATGCTGCGAGATCTTAATATTCGTGAGACCAGAGGTCGTTACAATATACGTAGTTCAACCAAAGAGGAGGTTGTGTTACGAGCTAAGGAAGCCTACGAACAAGGCCGTAAGGTTCTGTGGGTCGTCAATACGGTAGCTAATGCTCAGGCTCTTTCCAGAGAACTGGGCGTAGCGAAGACCTACCATAGTCGTTTCAAGCTCATGGATCGTGTTACTAGACAGCGGGAGATAGTTGAAGCTTTCCGAAGTCTGGGGCCGATCATTGCAGTCACAACTCAAGTGTGCGAAATGTCCTTAGACATTGATGCCGACATGGTCATCACTGAGCTAGCTCCCGCCTCCTCTCTAGTCCAACGTTTCGGACGTAGCGCAAGAAATCGGGAGGACATGATCGCGGATATCCTCGTCTATGAACCACAACACGCGCTCCCCTATCGAAAAGTAGATCTTGCTCAAGCAAGAAATTTCCTCGTCCAAATTGAAGGGGATGGTGTATCGATCAGAGACCTAAGTAGGGAATTGGCAGCTATACTCGATAGCACTAAAGAGCGTAGTGAGTGGACCCCATTCTATGATGGGGTCCATACGGCTGTCCCTCACAAATTTCGAGAGATCGTCGAACATCACCAGCAGGTCATATTGGACGATGACCTAACAGTAATTCAACGCCTTGTCGAAGAAAGAGAGCCGATCGATGGATACATCCTCCACGTACCAAATAGTGTCGAGACCCAAACAAAAGAAAAATGGATCCCGAAGTATCTCGAAATCGTCTCAGGTGGCCCCTACGACAGGAATCTCGGATATCTTGCAGCTTCGATTCAGGGTATCTGAATTCGATCTGCCGTATGAGAAGGCTGGCCTCGCTGGTTTTGTATTCGCGTGCAACCAGATTCGAGGGTCCTTGGGGCAAGAAGAGGTACTCTCGTATACATATTCGGACGACGATACCGTCTCTCTTTCCTTCAACTTAGCGGGCCTCATCAAGGTATTTGGTGTCTTCGAGAACCGCTTAGTAGATGAGGAAGTACTGGCACGCCAGGCGAAGGGGTCAAAGAAAAAAGGCTTGAAAGATGCTGCTGATAGGTCGGAACTCAAGCGTGTAGCCCACAGTGATCTTCTGGCCAAGTTGTTGGGTCAGAATCATTTTGCCCTATGGCTACGGATGCTAAATGGCGTGCACTTGAGCAGTCAAGCTCGAAAGAAAGCCCTGGGCGATCCAATCAAAGAAGCCAAAGAGGTATGGAACGCCCTGGTCTCAAAAAAAAAGATGCCTGTCACTGGTTGGCAGATTCCAGATTACTTGGCCTGTGATGCCGAAGGACGGGCCGTCAAGATCAATGCCACCTCGACGTTACTGACTAGATTCTGGCCTCTTGTGACAATTCCCTCTGTCATTCTGCACCAACGCCCAGATCCCAAGACAGAAAAGGACTTCACGCCAGAGCTTTATGGCTATGTTGCTGCGTCCGTCCCTGATGTCCGTAACGTGGAGGAATTCCTTCGCGAATATGAAGAATATCTTCACAACACCAATGCTGAGGACCAACCACATTTTTACTTCAAAAACAGCCCAAGCGCTTGCGTACTTTCATACCCAGCGGAAGCAGGCTTAGATGCTTTCGTTCGAATACTGCGCAATAACCCTCTGAAAAGTGATGCAGTGTTTGGATACCACACCCTTGCCTTGGATACCCAACAATATGGCTTCGAGGTGTTGCGTCAGGCTTATGTCCCGTACCGTCGTGATCGTATGGTCACTTACAAAAAATGCAGAGAGATTTGGGACATCAACTTCCGAGCACATGCAGTTCGGAATCTCATCACTGGGCTAGGTGGAGAAACACCATGGCTCTTCAATCTTGCCGAATTTTTCAATAAGACCAACGTCGCATACATCACCCACAAGCAGAACCCCTGGCAACGAGACTGGAGAAAATTGACTGGCATGTCCAACAACGATACCCGACTGAAGGCTCTCGTATTTGGAGACTTTCGAAATAATCTCACTGAATTTTTGATTCAGTACACTGCTCATGATGTGCGTCGACACCTCGAAGCTCGTTCAAAGGCGGCTCACGATGGGGATACCACCCGTAAGCGTCAAAAGACCGCTGAAGGTCTGTACTACGATGTCCGTCAAATACGGAATCCCAAGGACTTCGTCGCCTGGTATATCCGAATTATCGGAAGTACCGGCTGGAACAACTGGATCAGCCCTGAGTCCTACGACAAGGAGTCCTCGTCCCTTGAGGAAAAGTCCGCTGTCTGGAAGCAGCTAGAAGAAGCCCGAGCGTTCTTCCTCAGCGTGCTCAATGAGAATCCTAAGATCGTCCAAAACTTCACGATGGCCGCTTTGGCCAATTCTTTCAGCTCCAACTGACGCCACAACCAAAGGAAATGACCATGAACACATACGCTCACTTCGCGATCGAAACTTTCGAAGCCCCCTCTGCCAATTTCCGAGGAGAGTCCGAGCTAAATCGAACGATGCTTCAAAAGCTGACCAGGAAAGTAGGAGACGATATCCTGACGTTCCCTTTTATCTCCTCCACATCCATCCGTAACGGCTTCCGTGAGGGCATTGCGCTTGAGGGTGGTACCGTCAATCGTTCACGCCTCAAGACGGAGAATTTGCCTATGGTCACTTACGCGGCAGACCCAGACCCCAACAAGTACAACGACGATCTGATCTTTGGATACTTAGTGGTCAGTGACAACAACAAAGAGCTGCCTCCTAGCTGGCCGTCGGTCCTCAATGTGACCCACGCTGTAGCCACGACGCCCTATTTCGGGGACGCTTCGTTTCATCAGTCTCCTGGCACTCCAGAGAGTTCGGCCATGAAAACGAGTTCGGCACTCTTTCATGTCGAGCAATCCTTCACAGCCTTCCAATACGGGCTAACGTTCTGTATTAATGACTTCGGGTCTCGTTCAATCAAATCTGAGATCAAGACCAAGGACAAGGATTATGTGACCAAGGTCTTCAAGCAGGACGCCAACCCCAACGCATACCGTCGCTTGTTGACCGTCATCGGAGATCCACCAAAGATTGCGGGCAACCATGCGCGTACACTGTTTTCGTTCGAGCCGAAAAGCTTGGTTGTACGTATCACCAATCGACGTACGCCTGAGTTCGATAAGTTCGATCCCATTTTGGACACTGCCAAGCGCCTCAGTCCCACGAACCTCCCTGCCAACGAGTTTTGGTTCGCTGGTAATGTCGTGGAGAAACACCATGGCTTACTGCTAGACAAGGGTGTACCCCCCAAGCAGATGTTCGAGAATCCTTCGAAGATGCTTGAGGCCTTGTTTGAGCAAACCAAGGGTTGCATCCAGTGACTGAGGTAGTTCGTCTGTGGGTACGGGCTCCGTTTGCTACGTTTCGTCAGTACACAGCGACGAACTACCGCCCCACTTTCTTGGTCATGCCCCCATCGACCGCTTACGGCTTCGTGATGAACGTAGCTTGCCTCGATACCCGTATCTCTCAGGATCTTCCCAGCATCCAGGTAGCTGTGGGTAATGTCAGTTCTCCAACGGTAGCTGTGCACACTCAACAGGTTCATCGCTTCAAGCCCAGCGAGAAGACCACTGCTGACGGTCGAAAACCCGGAATATCTATAGCTAGAAGAGAATTTCTGGTCGACTACAACGGAGTTATTGCAGTTCGTTGTGGCCAAGACTTCGCCAAGCGGCTGCGACAAGGCTTGAACGGTGAACTTACAGCTGACTATGGCCCACTATTTTTGGGTGACAACGACTACCTGGTAGATTTCCTAAACGAAGCTACCGTAGCTGCTCGTTGGTACTGTACTAAGCCCAGCTCGGAGGATTCCAGCGAAGCTTGTAATTTGACTATCAGCATTCAACGCAAGGTTACTAGCGTAACCAGCCATATGGCTACGTTCTATCCCACTGACTTGACTGAAGATATCCCAGAATCGGCTTGGACCTCGCCAATCGGCGAGAGGTAGTTAATTTTTAGCACAAGACCTGGGTCATTTGATCTAGGCTCTCGCAAATCATTTGCTAAGTGCGCAAGTTCTTTTACAATCTAGGCTACGGGCTCTAAGAGGATCCCTCTTTGTGAGGGTTAGTCACTCGAGCCAGATCGTACTCGTGAGCCGACTCAACCACGCTCTAAGAGGATCCCTCTTTGTGAGGGTTAGTCACCACATCAAATGTGGAAAGCGACCAAGCCAAGAAAGGCTCTAAGAGGATCCCTCTTTGTGAGGGTTAGTCACTACCTCTATAGCGTGGCCAGTTTCGATGTGGCGACGTAGCTCTAAGAGGATCCCTCTTTGTGAGGGTTAGTCACCGCCCCTCTACGGGAGAAGCCGCGCTCTCCACCGTGGCTCTAAGAGGATCCCTCTTTGTGAGGGTTAGTCACGTGACCTGGTCCGCCACCACGAAGCCATCGACAACGCTCTAAGAGGATCCCTCTTTGTGAGGGTTAGTCACAAGCTCACGGCGGACAGCCTGAGCCACACGATCAAGCTCTAAGAGGATCCCTCTTTGTGAGGGTTAGTCACACGATCCACGCCAACGACACCACACAGGCGTCTGCGCTCTAAGAGGATCCCTCTTTGTGAGGTTAGTCACCAGCTCGTTAGGGCCATTGATGCCCGAACGATCAAGCTCTAAGAGGATCCCTCTTTGTGAGGGTTAGTCACACGATCACACTGACCACAGAGCAACAGGCGCGTCGCGGCTCTAAGAGGACCCCTCTTTATGAGGGTTAGTCACTATATCCTGTGCAACAACGCAGGCCAGCTGCAGTGCAGATCTAAGAGGACCCCTCTTTATGAGGGTTAGTCACTTGGCCAGCACCTCGGCAGCGTGGATGGCAGATTTGTAAGCTCTAAGAAGATCCCTCTTTGTGAGGGTTAGTCACCAGCTCTCCCGCTACGCCGTCCTGGGAGGTCCGGGACGCTCTAAGAGGCTCCCTCCTAGTGAGGGTTAGTCACATGAGTGAGCTGGCCGTTGAGCACTACGCCAACCGCGTTCTAAGACGCTCCCTCCTAGTGAGGGTTAGTCACCCTAGGCATTGGCATTCGAGGTAGCCATCGGCGTAGCAGCTCTAAGAGGCTCCCTCTTTGTGAGGGTTAGTCACGTCACACGCTCGAGTTCTTCGCCGTTGCAGGATGCGCTCTAAGAGGATCCCTCTTTGTGAGGGTTAGTCACGTGTCTGCGCATACCTGAAGCCGAGCCTAGAGATGCTCTAAGAGGCTCCCTCTTTTTGAGGGTTAGTCACCCGCACTCGATCCCGATTGACGGACACCACGACAGTTGCTCCTTCCCTCCTAGTGAGGGTTAACCATACCATTAGCTCGAGACAGCCCCAAAGGGGTTTATTCGAAAGTCTTAGCTGCTCTAGGGCCTCAGCCCTACCCGCATCAGCCGGTACTGCCGCTCCCGCGCTTCTTCTCGCCACGCCTCGAATTTGGGATGGCTCTTGAGCTGGCAGTCGACGGGCCCTTTGCAAGGACATGTGCCCTTCTCTGATCCCCCGAAGCAAGTGAGACGGCATATTTGCAGGAAGGTCTCCGTTTCGGACATTTGGTGTAGGTACACCGGATGTCCCTCTCAATCGCCCCCACCACCCGCTTCTATCAGGTACATCAACGCAGCGAATGGATGCGTGCTTGGGTGACCGACGATGGTTGCCTGAGCATCATGTCGGACTTCGGCAACTACGCCTATTGGTGGACCAGCCCGGGCAAAGAGATCCGCCGCTTCTTGGTCGAGACAGGGGTCGATTACTTGACCATGAAGCTGTCCGCCGGAAAACGGGAATTCGATGCCGATGAAACGAAGGAAGCGATCAAGGATCAGATCGCCCTCCTGAAGAAGGAACACCAGATCGATGCCAAACAGGCTCGAGACTTCTGGGAATCAGCCCAAGAGATCCGTGATGAGGCCTCGGCCAGGCTCTGGTTTCACGAGATAGACCAGCAGCATCAGGAAGACTTTTCGCTGTGCTATCGCTCTACCTACCCTCAACAGCTCGTCCAGTTGATGAAGGTCCTGTGGCCCAAATTGGTCCAAGTAATCCGGGACGAACTGACTCGAGAGGGCCTTAAGAAAGACGCTCCTAGTGCCGTAACCTGAGCTGATGTCAGAACTTCGACACATAGACACCCTGCTGCCTTCCCAAGCCTACAAGGCCTTGGTGGAATACTTCTTCAAGAAGCTCACCACCTCCAAACTCGACTACGCCGCCCAGACGACCTATCGAGCCATGGATGCCATGAACGACGCTCTTCATAGCGGCAGTGCGTATGTGGAGCGGCATTACTCCAAAGCGTACGAGGAAGCCAAACGAACTTTCGAGGCCGTCTGCCCTATGGTGTACGACAATCTGGCGAGGAAATTCGTTCGACAGGGCTTCAAATGACCACCGCATACTTGGCCCGAGCCAAGTATCTCATGAATAATTACGGTATCCTCGCCCCTCCTCCGGGCGGAGTTTTCAGGGACGAACCCCTCATGACGCTCGAATACGTCCTGCATGAGGTGGCGCATTATTTGACGTTGGGCTTCGATGTGGATGACCTGCCCGAAGATCTGTCGACCTGCACTGAAAAGATCCTGAACCGTATCCCAGACCATTCGGCCGATGCGTTGGAGCTGGATACGACCGCCGTCACCTACTTTGCTGGGTGCGGCTTGGGTCTTTGGAGATGGCATTGGTCTGAGCCCAAGGACGATGCGCTGGAAGCATTTGCCAAAACCTGCAAAGATAGCATGCGCAACACTTGGTCCGTTACCGACATCCTAGATGGGCTCGAAGAGCGGATCCAGAACAAGATGGTCCAACACATGGGGGAACGCTTGGCCTGCTGGTTCGATCCTAAGATCTCTTTGATTGCTCATTTCGCTGAGACCGTTCGGTGTATACGAAGGTAAGGAATAGCATGACCGCTGTATTTAGAGACTTTTTGATGAAGAGTTGGATGACCGAACGAGCGGCTGACGCGATCTCGGTTCGACATGCCAAGGATTTTGGTGTGATCATCCAGCGGAAGGCGGGCTATTGGGCTTCCAATGATACCCGTTGGGACCTGATCGGAAACGATCCCAACGAATCTCTGGTCCAGCCGACCGTAGGCCCGTTCAAAACGCCTCTAGAAGCGTTTCAGCAGTACGTCGAGCAGCATGACCTCCTCCAATCGCACAAGTAACTTTTTGATACTTGTGTTGGGGATCGTTTTAACGATTTTGGTGATCGTCCTGATGACGTTCCTCCTCAGCCAAATCGTCCTGTTTTCCGGCAAGATTATCGAGGCGCATTGGGGGGCTCAGGCGAAGGAGTATTACATCCACACACTGTACCCCGTGGCCTTGGTGGCGGCCTCCCTCATTTATGGGCGCAAACGAGAGAAGAAATGAAGGTCGTTTGGCTGACCGGCCTACCCTGTTCGGGCAAGACTACCATTGCCACTGAGGTGTCGTTGAGGCTTCAACGGCGGGGGTTGAATGTCGACGTGTTGGATGGGGATGAGGTGCGAAAGCGCTACCCCACTTTGGGATTCTCCAAGGAAGACCGTTTGACGCACGCCTGGCGCCTCTGTGGCTTCGTCAAAGCGTCCTTGGCTGATGTGGTGCTGGTGGCGGCGGTGAGCCCCTACAGGGAGTCCAGGGACCACGCTAGGAGCCTCTTCCACCCGAACTTCATCGAGGTGCATGTGGACTGCCAGCAGCTCGAGTGCGAACGCCGAGACGTGAAGGGGCTGTGGTCGGCCGCCCGAGCGGGAACGCTCCAAAACCTCACGGGTATGGGGGATCCGTATGAGGCTCCTCTAGACGCTGAAGTGACCTTGCGTACCGATTGGGAGACGGTCGAGGAGAGCGTTTTGAAACTTGAAGCCTACATTTGTGCTACAATCAGCCCCTCTGAGAAGGAATCACCATGAAACGTCGAACTTTTCTCCAATCGTTGGCCGCCATATTTTCCGCTCTTTTCGTTTGGAATATTCCAAAAATACGGCGTTTAGCCGCACTTCCTCAGCGGGCCATCGAAGCACCCAAGAAGATCTATCGCTTCGTCGAGTCGCACTACGCCGAACGCAAGATCACTGTCGTGGCTCAGCATGAGATCCTTCGCTGCACTGAGTCAGAAATGTTAGGTCGAAAGCCAAAACCAGGGGAGCCGGTGCTGTATGAGGTGGCGATCGTTGGTCGGGTGACGACGCCCGCCCGACAGGGAGGCAATATTGCGGATGACGAAATGATGGCGAAAGCGTTTTCGGTTCTGCACGGCCCAACCTCCAAACTAGACCTTTGGTTTGATGCAGAAGCCAGCTATGCTGCTTTGGAAAAAAAACCGGATGTTAAGGCAAACTTAGACGAACTGGATCAAGACTTCGCCCAAATGGCTCGAGAGTACGACAGAGACTACCGTAAATCCTAAAGTACGCCTGAGTTGGGCCGTATGGCTCTGCATGAAGGTCAAAATTGCTGATGTGATCCTACGGGTTAGGGAGATTGAGGTCCCGAGCCGATGCCCACATTGCCAAGCCGACCTGACTAGGCCGGAGAGCGTGTATCTCACGAAGCTGGAGCATGTCCCCTATGAAGGGCGAGTTTGGGGACGTTCCCTGAAAATTACCCGCATGGAACACGGGGACAGCTATGCCCCTATTGATGATGCCTTCACGTACGTTGCGTGCATGAACTGCATCGGGGACGATGAGGGTATCTTGGCTCAGTCAGAGGATAAGATACTGAATCCCATTGGACTCGAGCAAGTGGTTGAGGACACGGTGTGGTCCGAAGCCGTCAACCGTGTGATCTTGGGTGGACAGAACTTTTGAGCGGTGTAGACGAGCTTCATGGATGAAGAGCTTGTAGCGTCATTTAGAGCGGATCCAGAGAAGCTGATCGGCACCTTTTGGATCTGCACAACTAATCTGACCCTCGTGTACATTGCTGTTGATTTCCACAATGGGGAAATTGTGCTGGTCGATAGTGGATTCCACAGAAGAGCTGTGAGAGTGGCACTAGGCATTTTGCTATCCTCTCACTGCAAGTATGACCTGGTAGATGCTTCTTGGATAAAGTATGGGACCTTGTTCACAAGAGGCCTCCGCCCATTTGAAGCATTCGGGGCTGTGAGAAGCAGCATTGCCGCTACTATTTCGGTGCAATGGTTACCTTGCCAAAGGCAAGGTTCAAGAGCGTTGATCACGGAACCCATGCATCTGGGTTATGTATTGTCACACTTCCGTCCTTTAACTCAAGAAGAGCTGGCAATTTGTGCTCCGATTTACAATCGTTATCTGGAGTACCTAGACATTCAAAGTCTGAACGAGATCCTGTTCTATGAACCGCCACCCCCACCGCCAGAAAAACCTGTTATCGGTCGATCTAAGTGGGAGATCCTCGATGGAGCGTCGGAAAATGGAACGCCGAACCCAGATCCGTAGAGAACTCGAGCGAAGGACCGCTTCCGTACCTCCTGAAGAGCTGAAGCGGACGGGTGCTATCCGGCGGGTCAAGCGAATCCGACGATATCATCAGCGACGCAAACCCGCAGCTGGTGTATAAGACCAGCCATGTGCTGTGTTGTCGAAGCTAATGTGGACCTGTCGAATACCGTTATTTACGCTGCTGAAGTGCAGCATCCCACGCAGGGTCTGGTGCATGTGATCGGCTACCAGAACAATCTGGAGGCTCGTTCGTTTGGTCCAAACGCCATGATCCTACCGATCCCAGCCGAATCGGTTGGGCAAGAGAATGTGATCGATGCAACGGCTTTCAAAGATATCCTGAGGGACTATCGAGCTTCCGTCGAAGCCATGAAGCCGAAGTTCCGTTCCGAATATCTTGGCATGATGAAGGGTGGGGATTTCCTTCAAAACTCAAGCGATGACGACCTGCAAGTGTTTGAGTCGGGCTCGTACACGGTGGTGTTGGCTCAGTCCGCTGCGAGCCTTCAGAAGGGATTGAGCCAGGTTCCGGTCAACAAGCGACCCAACATCCCAGAGACCTTCTTGACCTCTTTGGCTCAGCTGTACCCACGCTGGCCCATCGCCATTTGCTGCTTTGAGATGAAGCGTTCGGCTGTCGCGGCGGAGCCAGTGTTCTTCTGGTACAAGCCTCAAGCAGGATATGAAGGAGCCCTGTTCGCTCCTGGTATCGATGCGCATGACGGCAACCCACCGAACTTGAAGCGACAGGTATGGCGGGATCACACCCTCATCTTCGGCTCGGTCAAAGCTGAGGGGATCCGGAAGGCTCCAGGACTTAGCTTCGACTCCGTTCCAGAGGAGAACCGCTGGATGTTCACCGACGCCGTCCTGGGGACGTTCATGCAGGACCGCAATACGAAGAATGGCGACTTCGTCATGCCGCTGTCCAAGGTCATGGACAAGACGGTTCCGGGCTATATCGGAGCCGATCAGGTGAAGGTCGAAGTGCCCGGCCTTTCTTTCTAGAAGTCCAAATCCAGGCGATCCCAACGATTGATCGTTGTGGGGGTGAACCACGCTGGCTCTTCAACGTCGAAATGCTTGAAGAATCCTTCTGGTAGCCTGATCATCGCCACTCGGATGATTTTGGCGTCATGGTGGGGGGAGGGGCCCCAAAAAACCAAGGCTTCGGGGCACGATTCGACGATGACGCGGTTGCAGATGAGCCGTTCGGACACTACACGGCGAGCTTCATCAAGCGTCAGTACGTTAGACCATTGAGGCGAAAACCCATTTTCAGAGTCGTGCCAACCCTCTGGTTGTCCCCATCCCCACTTGTAGCCTATGATTCTGCGCCCTGTGGATAGACGCAATTCGGGCATAAGTACAGTGGACCCAAACTTCTGCCAGTAGATCTGGGTGATGTCACGGTCCCTAGACGGCATCCCTACTGTTACACCAAAATGGGGTTAACTTCTCCGAAGGGGGTCCGTATTGAACGCAGATGGACAAGTTTAGCCGAACCGAAATAAGGATGGCGGAACAGGCCTACCTGAATGGTGGGGACAACGCTCGCTTGATCACGGCCGTGAAGGAAATGGCCCAGGGTTGGGATTGCACCTTCGTTCAGGTGACCCAAGAGGCCTTCAACAATCACCTGGAAGACGGTCGTAAGAATAAAGGCGACGCTTACATCTCGGACGCTCCCTTCACCAACAAGGAGCTTTCGATCGATTTCCTGAACAAGATCGTCTACTACGTGGACGCCAATACACCATGGCCTCATCTATTGCATGAGTTGGCCCATGCAGTGGCTTGTGAGGTCCATCCGAACGTGAGCGAAGAGTACTCCTTCTTCGGATGGGAATACACAGTCGCCCAGAAGCTCGATGCAGTAGAGTCGTGGCTCCTGTTCAACCGGGATTACTCTGTCGGAGATGGAGACGATCTGGGGGAATTGAAGCCTCTGGAATTGGTCAAGGTGTTGGCCGAACGTATCGGCCACGCCTACTCGATTGGACTCATCAAAAACGGAAATCCTCAAGCAATTCGGTAATCTCATGCATATCGACCACATTCTCTTCAAGCAACTAGGCCTCGAACCCGCCATGCTCATCTTCCCAGGCCATCCGATCGCCATCGCCTTTTGCATCCTCAAGGCGTTCCCCAATTACGCTGTCGCCGTCAAGAAGGACTCGCACAACTGTCCGATGGCCGTTTCCTCCAGCCAAATCCCCGGAGCGGGCGGAAGCTGCTATTCGGCCCTCGATTTCTTGACCGCTCTGCACCGAGGCACGTCGCTCAAAGCAGCCTTCGAAGATGCCGATGCGACGTGGGACCGCATCGACAATCACAAGGACAAGGGTGGGATCTACGCTACTGACGATGCCAGTCGTGAGAGGTTCTATGTCCGTTGGAAGGATGGTCAGGCTCAAGCCGACTTGATCAAGCCGTTGTTCGAAGGCCAAGAGTCTTGGTGGGGTTCCTGATGGCTAGTAAGATCGTTAAATTTTGCCCTAGGCTAGATGGCTATATCCATCTGAGGGATACGTTGATCCCCTCTCGAAGCAAGGCCTACTTGATGGTGGTTCGCTTGGATAAGGGGAATAAGGGTAGAGTTGTCGCTTTCGGGAAGCAAATCAGCTCAGTGGATGGCGAAGAATATTTTGAATGGGTAGATGCGGATGCCATTCCCGACGATGAGGATTTTGCTGGCATCCAACACGTGCCGACCAATTGAGGCCCCATGGCTTACTACTACAAGGAAAGCCCTCAAGATACCATTCGGTTTCTGAGGGCCCGCATTGCCAAGCTGGAAGCGCTAAACGCCAAGCTCGAGGCTAGGTGCACAGAGTACGTCAATCAGCTGGCATCCAGCGTACAGACAAAGGACAGGATGATGCTTGACCTCATCCTTTGCGGAGCGCTTTCGAAGCCTCGTACTGAGACTTCCGCCACAGGTGAATCTCAGGGATCCCCTGACTCGGCGAGTACGACTCCAACCCATCCAAAATAGTGTCGGCGTCCTGACCTTGGATGCGGTAATGCTCGCGGGCCCGTATGAAGAAAGCGGACCGGCCGGGCAATTGGTGGGACCACGCTAGGGTGATGGTGAGAACGCCACAAGCCAGGGCGGTGGGACCTCTGGTGAGATCGATGTGCTGCATCACCAGCTCAACCTGATCGAAATAACCTTCGAACAGGAATTCGTCCATCTTTCT
>Ga0207674_10003272_pt1 | contig 19933 bp, 22 predicted proteins | sample KBSCornC72_FD_184303 | JGI IMG/M metagenome (GOLD analysis project Ga0207674, IMG submission 184303) | Corn rhizosphere microbial communities from Kellogg Biological Station, Michigan, USA - KBS Corn C7-2 (SPAdes) (version 2) | ecosystem: Host-associated > Plants > Roots > Rhizosphere > Soil ... | reverse complement strand
GAGCCGGGCACGCAGCTGACGATGCGGACCTTCCACATCGGCGGCGCGGCGCAGCTCAACGAGCAGTCGAACCTCGAATCGCCGGTCGACGGCACGATCGAGCTTCGCGACATGCCGACGATCGTCGACCCGCGCGGCCGGCACTTGTCGCTGTCGCGCTCGGGCGAGATCGCGATCGTCGACATGGACGGGCGCGAGCTTTCGACGCACCGCGTTCCGTATGGCGCTCATCTCCTTTGCGAGACGGGCCATATCGTCAGCCGCGGCGACCGCATCGCCGAGTGGGACCCATCGTTCAGCCCGGTGATCACCGAAAAGGCCGGTACGGTTAAGTACCAGGACCTGATCGAGAACCGGACGATGACCGAGCAGGTCGACGAATCGACCGGCATCACGCAGCGCGTGGTCACCGACGACATGACCAAGTCGAAGAAGGATACGCCGCATCCGCGTCTCACCCTCACGGGCGAGAAGGCGAAGGAAGCGGGCGTCTACCGGCTGGCTTCGGGAGCGATCGTCGCGGTCGAGGACGGGCAGCAGGTCGAGGCTGGCGAAGTGCTCGCCCGTATGCCGCGGGAAGCCGCGCGTACGCGTGACATCACCGGCGGTCTTCCTCGCGTCGCCGAGCTGTTCGAGGCCCGCAAGCCGAAGGAAAATGCGATCATCGCCAAGGTCTCCGGCAAGGTCACTTTCATGCGCGACTATAAGGCGAAGCGTAAGATCGCGATCGTGCCCGAGGACGGTTCGGAGCCGGTCGAGTATCTGGTGCCGAAGTCGAAGATGATCGAGGTCCAGGAAGGCGACTTCGTGAAGCGCGGCGACAACCTGGTCGGCGGTTCACCGGATCCGCACGACATCCTCGAAGTGCTCGGGGTGGAGGCGCTCGCGGAATATCTCGTGAGCGAGATCCAGGAGGTCTATCGACTTCAGGGCGTGAAGATCAACGACAAGCACATCGAGGTGATCGTTCGCCAGATGCTGCAGAAGGTCGAGATCACCGACGGCGGCGACACGACTTTGCTCGCCGGCGAGCAGGTCGATCGCGCCGAGATGGACGAGACCAACTCCAAGCTCGAGAAAAAGCAGAAGAAGGCGGAGGGCAAGCCCGTCCTGCTCGGAATCACCAAGGCGTCGCTGCAGACCCGCAGCTTCATCTCGGCGGCTTCGTTCCAGGAAACGACGCGCGTCCTCACCGAGGCGGCGGTGCAGGGGAAGGTCGACACGCTCGAGGGCCTCAAGGAGAATGTCATCGTCGGACGCCTGATCCCGGCGGGCACGGGCGCGGGCATGAACCGTCTCCGGGTTGCCGCTACGTCGCGCGATACCGCCCTGCGTGCGGCTCAGCGCCGGATGCAGGAAGCGCTCATCGCTCCGGATTCGGCGGAAGAGCTTCGTGCTGCGGAGCTGGCTCGCAGCCCGCGCGACAGCACCGGCACTGGCGACGATCCGCTGGCCGAGGTTGCGCCGAGCGGCCACGGCCTGGACGCTGACGCTGGCGACTATCTGCAGGAATAGCTGCTAGCCGGATTTGGCTCGGATAATGAAAAACCCCGCCGGAGACATCCTCCGGCGGGGTTCTTTTTAGAGCTGGCTGCCTCTTAGCAGCTGCCGCCGTGCATCGTGTTCTGCGTGCAGTTCGCTGCGGAATTCACGTCAGCGGCAGCGCCGCGAACGGTGTTGCACCCGGCGATCGCCAGACACACTCCCGCCAGCGCCACTGCAATTACCTTCTGAACCATCGTCGCTCCTCCATTTGACGTCCGGAACGACAATGAATCACCGAAACAGCTGTCTGTCCACTGAACTTAATGACATCCGCCGCCGTTCATCGTGTTCTCGGTGCAATTGGCGACCGAATTGACGTCGCGCGCCGCGCCGCGGACCGTGTTGCAGGCCGCCGCCGTCAGAGCAATGGCGAGCAGGGCCACCGTGGTCACTTTCTGGATCATTTCCAATCTCCTGTTCTGGATGGCTTCTGGTAACGCTGCGCTACGCCAAACGGCTCCATGAACAGACGCCGGAACCTGCCGATCAGACGGCGACGGGCGCCGCAATATGCGGGTGGGGATCGTAATTTTCGAACACGAAATCCTCTGGCTCGTAATCGAACAGTCCTTGTCCGCGATCCTTGATCACGAGCTGTGGTAGCGGACGCGGCTCCCGGCTTAGCTGCAGCCGCGCCTGCTCGAGATGGTTCGAGTAAAGGTGGCAGTCACCACCGGTCCACACGAATACGCCAGGCTCCAGACCGCACTCCCGCGCAAGCATGTGCGTCAGGAGCGCATAAGAGGCGATGTTGAAGGGCACCCCCAAGAAGATGTCCGCGCTGCGCTGATAGAGCTGGAGGTTGAGCCGCCCTGCTGCGACCTGCGTCTGGAACAGGCAGTGGCAGGGCGCGAGCGCCATCTTGGCGATTTCGCCGGGGTTCCAGGCGGTGACGATCTGGCGCCGCGAATAAGGATCGCGCCGGATCAGGTCGACGAGGTTTTCGATCTGGTCGAAATGGCGTCCGTCGGCCGTTTCCCAGTCGCGCCATTGCTTGCCGTAGACCGGTCCGAGATCGCCGTCCTCGTCGGCCCATTCGTCCCAGATGCTGACCTTGCGCTCGTTGAGCCAGCGGATGTTGGTGTCGCCGCGAAGAAACCACAGCAGCTCGACGATGATGGATCGCAAGTGAAGCTTCTTGGTCGTGAGAAGCGGAAATCCGTCGGCAAGGTCGAACCGCATCTGCGCTCCGAACCATGAAAGCGTGCCGGTGCCGGTGCGGTCTTGCTGCTCGACCCCGCGGTCGAGGATGAGCTGCATGAGGTCGAGATACTGCCGCATGCTTGCGACCCTAATCCGCAGCGCGCCAAACGAAAAGCGGGGGCAGCGAAGCTCGCCACCCCCGCTATTGAAGAGATCTGCGATTTAGTAACGCGCGGTCAGTTTGAGAGAGACCGTGCGCGGCGCTCCGAAATATACGGTGCGGATATTGCCGATGCTCGAAAATTCCTGGGCGTCGGTTTTGTACAGCTTGTTGGTCAGGTTGTAGCCGTAGAGGCCGACCGCGAACTTCTTCGACGAATCCTCCCAGACGATCCGGGCATCCTCGAGCCAATAGCCATTCTGGAACAGGCCCTGGATCTCGGTATCCGTGTTCACGAACGTATTGTCGACGGCGAGCGCCTGGCGCGAACGGTAGCGAGTCTGTCCACCGATCGTGATTCCCCCCATCGACCCGAGGCCGAAGGAATATTGCGCGCCCGCCCTCAGCGTCCACTTCGGCGAGAAAGCCGGGGTCTGGAAGGCGCGGCTTCCGCCGAAATTGCTGAACTGCGCGTCGTCGAATTCCTTATATTTCGCGTCGAGGTAGCCGATCTGCGTATCGAGCAGCAGGCCGTCGAGCGGAGTCCAGCTCGCCTCGAGCTCGGCGCCCTTGATCGAGAGCTTACCGGCGTTGAGGACGGACAGCACGGGATCGGGAAGACCGGTCGTCGGATCCGTTGCGATGCCGGATACCCGGGCCTGGAAGTCTTTGTAGTTGTTGTAGAAAACATCGCCGTTCAAGCGAAGCCGGTTGAGGATCGTGGTCTTGAACCCGGCCTCGTAGGAGAGGACCTTTTCCGGGTCATATTTGGTCGACGTGCTCGGATCGTTCGCACGGCCGTTGAAACCGCCGGACTGGAAGCCCTTGGCGACGCGCGCGTAAAGCATGGTCGTCGGCGTCGCCTGCCAGTCGAGGCTCGCCATCGGCGAAACATCGGTCCACTTGCCCTTTGGCGGCGCGAAGTCGAACGGCGCGACGCTGGTCAGAAGCGGCGAGCTGGAGAAGGTGGAGGTCGTCCGGAAATAATCCTTCGTCTCCTTGGTCCAGCGGACGCCGGCGGACAGGCGAACGTTTGGAACGATCGTGTAGCTGGCGTTCGCGTATCCGGCGTAGCTCTTGGTCTTCAAATCGTCGTCGATGGTCCGAAGAAACGTCGGGAAATTGGATGGCCCCAGCAGGAAGTCGGGGAAAACTCCGCGAAACGGCGTCAAATCGACGAGGTCGTTCGCGAATGCTTCCTGGTGCGATTCATTGCGTTCATCGAGATAATAGAGCCCGGCCACGCCAGAGAGGCGATCGCTGGTGTAAGCGAGCTGCAACTCCTGGCTCAGCTGGTGCTGGTGAACGTCGACCAGCACGTCGCCGACCTGCGCCTGGGTGGCGTCGATATCGATGAAGTCTTTTGTGTGGAGCTTCCGATAGGCGGTGATCGACTTGAGCGTCAGTCCATCGCCAATGTCGTAGGTCGCCGTGCCCGCCACGCCCCAGTGCCTGAGCTTGGTCGAGTTCGGAAGGCCGGGGGTCGTCCGCGCCTTGAAATCATAGTCCGACGGGTCCTGCGCCAGCGGCAGGATGACCGTGTTGCTGAACAGGTGGCGCAGTTCGTTGATCGGAGCGCCGACGTTCAGCGCATCATTGTCGTGCGAATAATCGGCGCTGAGGTCGAAGCGGAAGCGGGAGCTCGGCGTGAAGGCGAGGGCGCCGCGCGTGCCCCAGTTATTCTTGTCATTGTAGCGGCGGTCGAGCACCGGGTCCTTGACGTACCCCTCGTGCTTTTCGCGGATGAACGCCAAGCCGAGAGAGAGCGTGTCGCTCACCGGACCCGATACGGCGGCCTTCACGTCGAACTGGTGGTACGAGCCAACCGTGACGCTGGCATCGGCGCGGAACTGCTTGCCGGGCTTGCGGCTCACATATTTAATCGCGCCGCCGATCGTGTTTTTGCCGTAGAGCGTGCCCTGCGGGCCGCGAAGGACCTCGATCCGGTCGACGTCGAGCAGGTCGAGCTGGTTGCCGCGAATTCGCGAGAGATAGACGTCGTCGACATAGACTCCGACCGCGGGATCGAAGGTCTGGAGAGCGTCTGGCTGGCCGATGCCGCGAATGTAGATATTGGTCGCGTTCGACGAACCGCGCCCCTGGACGATGTTGAGGTTGGGGACCGCGCCCTGAAGGCCGGTCGTGTCCTCTGCCTGGATTCGGTCGAGCGCGCGCTCGTTGAAGGCCGAAACGGAGGCGGGCACCCTTTGGAGACGTTCTTCGGTTCGGCGGGCGGTGACGACAATTTCGCCGGTTGCGCTGTCGTGTCCGCCATTGTCCGGCGCCGCTGTAGCCTCGGGCGCGGGCGCCTTCTTCACCGCCTCGGGCGGAGTGGCCGCCGGCGCGGAAACATTTTGCGGACTCGCGTCCTGCGCTGAGGCCGGAGTCGTGAAGAGTGCCGCAGCGGCGACTGAGCCGAGCAATGCGGCGCGTTCGATGGTGACGCGCATTTTCCCTGTATCTCCCCCACCCGGGACAATTCCCTTCGCCCGCGTGTTCGACACTCTTACTGAAAGTTGAAACGGCTTTCAACTTGCGAATGACTAGGTTAGAAAGCTACGGCGAGTGATGGGGGACGCATTGGCAGACGAGGCGCAGATCAGCCCTGCGAGCACGGGTAAGGCGCCACGCACCGCGCGGGGCGAGCGGACGCTGCGCAAAATCCTCGACGCAGCGCGCGATGAATTCGGCGAGCGCGGATTTTCGGACAGCTCGATCGTCGGCATCACCCAGCGCGCCGGCGTCGCGCTCGGCACATTCTACACCTATTTCGATTCGAAGGAGGCTCTGTTCCAGGCGCTGGTCCGCGACATGTCGGGACAGGTGCGCGATCATGTCGCGCCGGTGCTCAGAAGCTCGACCGAGACGATCGAAGGTGAAGGCAAAGCGCTTGAGGCCTTCCTGCGCTTCGCTCGCGAGCATCGCGACGTCTACCGGATCATCGACGAAGCGGAGTTCGTCGATCCCAGGGCCTATCGCGAACATTATGAAACGACCGCGACCCGCATCGCCGCCCGGTTGATCGCCGGGCGCGAACGAGGTGAAATCAGCCGCGACTATTCGGACGAGGAGCTCGAAATCCTGGCCTGGGCATTGATGGGATCGAACGTCTTCCTTGGTCTGCGTTTCGCTGTCTGGTCGAGCGCCGCTCCCGGCCTCGTCGCGGACACCATGAACAAGCTGCTGCGTTCGGGCCTCGAATGACCGCGGACGCAGGCGCAACGGAGAGCCGATACCGCGATGGCTATCTGGTCGTCGGGGACGGCATGCGTCTTCACTACCGGGATTATCCCGGGCCGGCGGGCAAGGCGCCGTTGCTGTGCCTCCACGGGCTGACCAGGAACTCACGCGATTTCGTGGAATTCGCCGAGCGCTACTCCCCCGATTGGCGAGTGATCGCGCTCGACTTTCGCGGGCGCGGTTCCAGCGATCATGACCCGATCCCGGCGCGTTATACTCCGCTGACCTACGCGGCCGACGTACTTCTCTTGCTCGACGATCTCATGATCGAGAAAGCGGTCTTTGTCGGCACTTCGCTCGGGGGTCTGGTCACGATGACCATCGCGGCGATGGCCCCGCAGCGGATCGCCGCCGCCATCCTCAACGATGTCGGTCCTGACGTCGACGTTGAAGGCGTCAGCCGCATTCTTTCCTACGTCGGAAGGGACCTGCGGTTCAGAAGCTGGGATGAAGCCGCCGCGGCCATCGAGTCCAATCAGAAGGGGGCGTTCGAACATTACTCCCGCGAGGATTGGGTGAAGATGGCGAAGCGCAATTGCCGCCAGGAGAATGGCGAAATCAGGTTCGACTACGACATGGCGATCGCCGAGCCGTTCAAGACCACCGGCCCCACGCCGCATATCGACCTTTGGCCGTTGTTCGGTGCGCTCGCCCGAAACCCTCTGCTGGTCGTTCGCGGGGAAAAGAGCGATCTTCTGACCGCCGCCACCGCGATGAAAATGCAGGAGGTTGCGCCGGGAATGAAGCTCGCGACCGTAACCGGCGTCGGACACGCACCCGAGCTCAACGAACCCGAAGCGGTCGCTGCAATCGACGCATTCCTGGATTCGCTGGTCAAATAAAAAGGGCGGCCCCGAGAGGACCGCCCTTCCCAATCTGTTCCCCGGCGAAGGCCGGGGTCCAGGATCGCAGATGGATCCCGGCCTGCGCCGGGATGACTCCGCGCGCGCCTTACGGCGCGCTGGGTCACTTCAGCTCGACGGTGCCGCCGGCATCCTCGATCTGCTTCTTGATCTTCTCGGCCTCGTCCTTGTTGACGCCTTCCTTGACGGCCTTCGGAGCGCCTTCGACCAGCGCCTTCGCCTCGCCGAGGCCAAGACCGGTGATCGCGCGGACTTCCTTGATGACGTTGATCTTCTTGCCACCGTCGCCGGTGAGGATCACGTCGAACTCGGTCTTCTCTTCAGCAGCCGGAGCGGCAGCGCCGCCGCCAGCGGCCGGACCCGCAACCGCGACGGCGGCAGCGGCGGAAACGCCCCACTTCTCTTCGAGGGCCTTGGCGAGATCCGCGGCCTCGAGGACGGTCAGTTCGGAAAGCTGGTCGACCAGCTTGGTGATGTCAGCCATTTGATACTCCTTGGTGAGGCCATCGCCTCGATTGTCGTGCGTTGATGAAGAGATGTTCGCTTACGCGGCCTGTGCCGCGTAGGCGCCGAAGACCCGGGCGAGCTGGGCGCCAGGCTCGTTGATCGTGCGGGCGATCTTGGTCGCGGGCGCCTGGATGAGGCCCACGATGGTCGCACGCAGTTCGTCGAGCGAGGGCAGCGCAGCAAGCGCCTTGATCCCGTTCACGTCGAGGACCGTGTCGCCCATCGCACCGCCGACGATCTCGAACTTGTCGGTCGTCTTGGCGAATTCGACGGCCACCTTGGCCGCCGCGACGGGGTCTCCGGACGTCGCAAGCGCGGTCGGGCCCTTGAGAAGGTCGCCGATCGGCTTGTAGCGCGTGTCCTCGAGCGCAATCAGGGCAAGTCGGTTCTTCGCAACTTTGAACTGGGCGCCGGCGTCGCGCATCTTCAGCCTGAGTTCCGTGGACTGGGCCACGCTCAGCCCGAGGTTGCGGGTGACAACCACCACGCTCGTCTCGGTGAAGACGTTCTTCAGCTCGTCGACCAGATCGGATTTTTGCGAACGATCCATGCCAACTCCAAAAATTCGTCCGGACGGATCCGAACGAGTTCAACAAAGCCCGAGGCGAGCCTCGAGCGCTATTGTCCGTGGGGCATTGGATCGGTGGCATTGCGGAGCAACGCACGACGGAAGCGGCGGACCGCTTCCGAATGATTCCTTCTCCCCGTCTAGGCTGCAAATTAAGAGGTCCTCGTGAGAGGGGCCTCGGCAACTGTCTCGGACGGTGCGAACGGCAAGCCGCTCGCGAACGCGCGCCTATAGCGAAATTCGCTGTTCGATCAACCCTGTCCGGCCATGCCGCGCAAGAGAGAGGCCCGGACGAGCCTTCGCTCGCCCGGGCCTTGTCGCTCCCCCTGTTGGAAAGCGACGAAGTCCTTACTGGCCGCGTTCTCCACGCTCGACCGGAGCCGGCGGCGGAGGAGGCGGTGGCGGCGGCGCCGGACAGGTACTCGTCGCCAAAATCACCGATCCATCCGGGCACGTCTGCGTCGCCGGAGGCGGCGGTGGCGGCGGCGGAGGAGGCGGTGGCGGCGGTGGCGGCGGAGCCGCAGCGCCGAAATTGTAGACGAAGCTTGCCAGCAAGCTGTTCGAGCTGAACCGGCTGTCGTCGACGAAGGTGGCGGTGCCTCCCGAGCAATCGACCTCGCCTCCACCACACGTACCCGCGCCGGCCGTGAAGAGGAAATCACGGGACGCGTGGTTGGTACGCGTGCGGAAGAAGCGATACTTGAGGCCAATGTCGATGTTGCTGCTGACTGGCATGTAGACGCCGGCGATCAATTGCCACGCGAACCCGCCGTGGGTGTGGCCGAACTGCTTGACACTGGCATAGCCCGCGCCGCCGCCGGCATAGCCGCCGATGCTTCCGTTGCCGCCAAAGTCGATGAGACCGTTCAGCATTCCCGAAAAGACCCGGGCTGACTCGTTGAGGTTGAAGTCGCTTGTCGAGGTGAAGGCGGTGCCGGCCCCCGTGTTCAGCGAGGTGACGAAAGGCTCGAGGACGGTAAAGCGCCTCGCCTTGGCGCGTTTGTATCCCAGTTCGCCCTCGAGGCGGAACATGCCGAAATCGTAACCCCCGATGACATCGACATCGGCCCCGGCCTTGTACCGCACGCGGCCGATGGTGCCGGGAGCAACATCAAGTATGGCGGGGTCGGTGAAGTCGATCGATCCGGTAATGTCCTGCGCCTTCGGGAACAGGATTCCGCCCTCGAGGCCAATATAGCCGGCATTGTCGGTGGTGGCGGTTGCCGGAGTAGCGATTACGAGCGCAGCCGCGCCCGCCAGGAGATATTTGCGCATTTGGTATGCTCCCCTTTGATGGAACCAACTCGCCCCCGAACAGACCCTTTGCCAGATTGTTTCATGAAAATCTCGATTCTCCGCCATCCGACGGAGAACTGTTGCAAACGGGGCACAGACAAAGGGCCGGAGCTTTCGCCCCGGCCCTCCCATTTCGCCGATTTCTCGGCGTTTCCTAAGCGCCGGCGATCTCTTCGAGATCGACCTTGACGCCGGGGCCCATGCTCGAGCTGACCGAGACCTTCTTCACGAACTTGCCCTTCGCGCCGGACGGCTTGTTCTTGATGATCGCGTCCATGAAAGCACGGAAGTTCTCGACCAGGTCCGCTTCGGAGAAGCTTGCCTTGCCGATCCCGGCGTGGACGATGCCCGCCTTCTCGACGCGGAACTCGACCTGGCCGCCCTTGGCGTCGGTCACCGCCTTGGCGACGTCCATCGTCACCGTGCCGAGCTTCGGGTTCGGCATCAGGCCCTTCGGACCCAGCACCTTGCCTAGCCGGCCGACGATGCCCATCATGTCGGGCGTCGCGATCACCCGGTCGAAATCGATCTGGCCGCCCTGGATGGTTTCCATCAGGTCTTCGGCGCCGACCACGTCGGCTCCAGCGGTTTTGGCTTCATCGGCCTTGCCGCCCTTGGCAAACACGGCGACCCGGACAGTCTTGCCGGTGCCCTTGGGAAGATTGACGACGCCGCGGACCATCTGGTCGGCATGGCGAGGGTCCACGCCCAGGTTGAGCGCAACCTCGACGGTCTCGTCGAACTTTGCGGTCGCGTTGCCCTTTACGAGAGCAAGCGCTTCATCGACCCCGTAAAATTTCTCGCGGTCGACCGGTGACAGGTTCTTCTGCCGTTTCGAAAGCTTTGCCATCGCCTCAGCCCTCCACAACCTGAAGGCCCATCGCGCGGGCGCTGCCTTCGATGATCTTTGCCGCCGCATCGAGGTCGTTGGCGTTCAGATCCTTCATCTTCTGCTCGGCGATGTCGCGAAGCTGAGAGCGGCGGATCGTCCCCGCGCTTTGCTTGCCCGTCTCCGACGAGCCCTTCTGGATCCGTGCGGCCTTCTTCAGGAGAAAGCTCGCCGGAGGGGTCTTCGTGGTGAACGAGAAGCTGCGGTCCGCATAGACGGTGATCACCGTCGGGATCGGAGCGCCCTTCTCGAGCTCCTGCGTCGCGGCGTTGAACGCCTTGCAGAATTCCATGATGTTGACGCCACGCTGGCCGAGGGCAGGGCCAATCGGAGGCGCGGGATTTGCAGTGCCGGCGGGCACCTGCAGCTTGATATAGCCGGTGATTTTCTTTGCCATTTCACTCTCAATTTCTCCTCGTTCGCCAATGGCGCCCGAGGAAGCTGAAGTTTAGCGGTCCAGACGAACGCGCGAACGCATTCTCCCGCAGGATTTTCCAGGTTTCGCTGGAGGACCGGGCCCTTAGCTGAAGCCCGGCCGAGACGCAATCTCAGCCGAAGGAGGTCATTTTCGCGCGTGTCGCCGGCTTCTCCGGTGGCACAGCCTTGATCGAGTCAGGATCGAGCGCCGGGAAATCCTCGACCGCCTTCCAGCTTCCGTCGTCCTGCTTCTTGTAGACGGTGATGTAGGCGCCGCTGCCGCTCATCACCTTGCCGGTCTTCTTGTCGGTATATTTCTCGGTGAACTTGCCGCGCGAATAAGCGAGGTCTCCGGAGACATCGATCTTGTCGCTGGAGAACTGCACGTTGAAGGCGGGGTCGGTCGAGGCGTTGGCATAGACCTGCCGGATGGCCGTCGAGCCGTCCGCCGCGGGCACCCCTGTCGTGAAGAGATAAGCGTCGTCCGCATAGTGGCTAGCCAAGCGTTCGGTATCCTTGGCCTTGAAATCCTGATTCCACCTGGCCTCGTCGGCCTGGATCGTCTTCTTGATGCTATCGGCATCGGCTCCAGAGGCGCCGCCCGTCTTTCCGCATGCGCCGAGCGAGAGCGCGGTTGCGGTTCCGGCAATCAAGCCGATGGAAATGGATTTGCGCATTTTCCCCCTCCTGTTCTGACTGGTCGAACTCAACCCTTCCAATCAACCTTGTCGCCCTCGCGGATGCCGAGCTCGCCGGCGCGGCCTCCGCGAAGCTCGAGCACCGCGGCGATGGGCTCGCCTCCGGGGATAGGCGTTTCATCGAGCGCTTTTGCGGTCACGATCCGGGCGATCGTGCCGTCGGCGCGAATGAACAGCATGTCTAGCGGGATGAGCGTGTTCTTCATCCAGAAGGAGACGTCCTGCGGCGGATCGTAGGGGAAGATCATCCCCTGGTCGCCGGGAAGGGAGCGATAGAACATCAGGCCATGCTCTTGCTGCTCGGGAGTCGCGGCGACCTGTACGGCGAAGCGGTGAATGCCGGTCGCCGAGTGGATGGTCAGCGGCACGTGGCGAAGGCCCGTCTGCGGACTACCTCGTTCGGATGGGGCATTCTGGGCGGGGGCCTGCGGACTGCACGCGGCGAACGCGATGAAGGCGAGCGCTAATCCGCCGATCCGTCGAAGCCGCGCAGCTCCACGGCGGTCAGGCCCTTGGCGCTGGGGGCAATCCGCGCCTGAAGCTTCTGTCCGGGCTGCAGCTCGGGAAGATGAGCGATCCGTACCGTCTCCATATGGACGAACACGTCCTCGCCGCCCACTTCGTCCGGGCGTTTGACGAAGCCGTATCCGCGAACCCGGTTGAACCATTTGACCTCCACTGGCTCGAACTCGCCGGCCGCTTCTGACAGCGCCTTGCGGTCCGCGCGCTCGGCGGAGGGAATGGACGAGCGCGGCTGCTGGGGCAAGGCCGAGCTCAGGTCGATCGAAAGGATGCGCTTGGCCTGCAGGCCCCGCTCAAGCCGGACCGGAATGCATTCGATGACGGCGCCCTCCGGAACGCTTCGGCGGCCGTGCTCGCGCAGGACGCTGAAGTGCAGGAGGACATCACCCTCGACCTCGTCACAGACAAGGAACCCGAAGCCGCGGGTCGCATCGAACCACTTTACGCGTCCCGTGACCGGCGGCAGTTCGGCCTCGGGCGGATCATTCTTCGACTCCACGGCGGGACGTGCCTCTTCCTCGGCCAATTGGATGGACGCCTGTACCATTCACCCTCATTAACACTACTGTCTGTGTCGGCAAACCGACTTTAGCTAAGGGTCAGGCCCGCACGTTCGGCAATTTCGTTTTTTTCGACCGGAAAATCTGCCGGCCAATCAACGATTGCCCTTGCAAGCGCAAACGAGTGACCGGCGCGGATCATTGCGCCGATCGCCTTTTCGCGCTTCTTCGGATCGCCCTCCGCTGTTCCAAATGGGCCGATCCGCCGTCGCTCCGCGAAACGGAGCGCCGCCTCGACGGCATGCGAATTCGCATGTTCGCGCGCGGCGTTTCCGTCCTCTTCCCCGATCTGCGCCGCACGCAATCGCTGCTCGATACGCCGCTTGCCATAGCCGCGGCTGGTCAGCGCTTGCGATTTCGCGAGTGCATAGGCGGCGTCATCGACGTAGCCGAGGTCTGAAAAGCGATCTGCCAGCGCGTCGAAATCCGGCTCCCTCTCGTCGCCCCATCCCCGTTCCCGCACCTTTCGCGCCAGATAACCCGCAAGCTTCGCGCGGCTGGTCGCGTAGCGGCCTACATAGCGGAGAGCGAGTTCCTCGAGCTGTCGTGAATCGAGGGGAGGACGCGCCCTTAACGGCCGAGAACGTGCCATAACGCCGTTTTTGTGCCACAGTCGGCCCTCATCAGGGAAGCGCTCGCGGCGGAGAGGCGCGGGCGAAGATTTAGATTGAGCAACCAAGGAAGGGATGGCGTGCTCGAACGTAGCGCCTCTGTAACGAACGAGCTTGCCCCTCCGGGTGCGACGCCGACGACCGACAAGTTGCCACGCCGCATGGCGGATTTTGCAACGATCGGCGAGGCGCTCGATTATGCCGCGAAAGGCCAGCGTGGACTGAACTTTCACGATGCGCGGGGAGCGCTCGCCCAGGCTTACGCCTACGCTGACCTGCGCGAGGACGCGCTGCGCAACGCGCGGCGCTTCATGACGTTGGGGATCGGGCCGGGCGACCGGATCGCTCTTGTTGCCGAAACGGGCGCTGACTTTGCCGCTTGCTTCTTCGGTGCAGTCTATGCCGGCGCCTGGCCGGTGCCGCTGCCACTTCCGACCAGTTTCGGCGGGCGTGAAGCTTATGTCGACCAGCTGGCGATCCAGCTGAAGAGCTGCGATCCGGCCCTCTTTCTCTACCCTGAGGAATTAGCCGATTTCTGCCGAGACGCGGCGGACACCGCGGGTGCAACTCCGCGTGCGTGGAATTCTCTCAGCGCGATCGAGGCGGCTGGGCTTTTGGAGCTTCCGAGCGCTTCCCCAGACGACATCGCCTATCTTCAATATTCGAGCGGATCGACCCGCTTCCCGCATGGCGTCGCGGTGACTCATCGGGCGCTTCTCGACAATCTCCATGCGCACGGCATCGGACTGCAGGTCCTGGAGAGCGATCGCTGCATCTCCTGGCTGCCGTGGTATCACGACATGGGCCTGGTCGGCTGCTTCCTCTCGCCAGTCGCGCTGCAGCTTTCGGTCGATTATCTGAAGACCGAGGATTTTGCACGTCGTCCGCTCGCCTGGCTCGACATGATCACCCGCAATCCGGGTACGTCGATCAGCTATTCGCCGAGCTTTGGCTACGACATCTGCTCGCGGCGGATGAGCTCGCAGACTCGCGCCGAAGATCGCTTCGATCTTTCGCGTTGGCGCATCGCCGGAAATGGCGCGGACATGATCCGTCCGGACGTGATGCAATCCTTTGTGGACGGCTTTGCACAGGCGGGTTTCGAGGCAAGCGCCTTCTGCCCGAGCTATGGCCTGGCCGAAGCCACTCTTGCCGTCTCGCTGATGCCGCCCGGCGAAGGCATTCGCCTGGAGCTGGTCGAGGAGAACGAGCTGTCGGGCGGCGCGCCCGAGGCGGGAGACCGTCCGAAGCGCTACCGGGCCGTCGTCAATTGCGGCCGGCCGGTGACCGGCATGGAAATCGAGATCCGCGGGCCTGAAGGAGAGCTGCTTCCGGACCGCGGCATCGGCAAGGTCTACGTCCGCGGCGCCAGCGTCATGCACAGTTACTTCCGCGACGAGGAATCGACCAAGGCTTGTCTCAGCGAGGACGGTTGGCTGGACACCGGCGACATGGGTTACATGTCGAAGGGCTACATTTTCATCGTCGGTCGCGCCAAGGACATGATCATCATCAACGGGCGCAACCACTGGCCGCAGGATATCGAATGGGCGGTTGAGCAGCTCCCCGGTTTCAAGTCGGGCGACATCGCAGCCTTTGCCATTACCGGCCCAAGCGGTGAGGAAACGCCCGCCGTACTCGTTCACTGCCGTGTGTCGGATCTCGAAGAGCGGGGGCGGCTTCACGACGAAATCCGCGACCGGGTTCGGGCCATCACTGGCATCACCCCGGTCGTTGCGCTTGTTCCACCGCGGACCCTTCCTCGAACCAGTTCGGGCAAACTGTCGCGGGTCAAGGCGCGCAGCCTCTACCTTTCCGGGGAAATCCCGGTCTACGACATCGCCGCTTAGCCAGGCGGATAAGCCTTGATCGGCAAATGATCGGCATTTCGTCCGGTTGAAGCCCTGTTCTCCGCGCCGCTCCGTCGGCAATCTCCCGGCCAAGGAAGGGAGATTCGTTATGCCCAAGAAGCCAGGCTCGCTTGGCTGGCGCTTTTGGAGCATAGTGGGATGATGCCGGGAGGGGCACACGGCACGCCACCAGGGCTAAGGCTCGTTCGGGACGATGCACCCGAACGAATCGTGCTCGCGCACGAGCCTCCCTTCCGAATCGGCGAGGCAGAGTTCCGGCCCGCCACCCGCGAAGTCATATTCGGTGGCGCGACCTCGATCGTCGAGCCAAGGGTCATGCAGCTGCTGGTCGCTCTCCATCGCGCCGGCGGAGCAGTCGTCAGCAAGGATGACCTCACCGAACTTTGCTGGGACGGCCGGGCAGTCGGCGAAGATGCGATCAACCGGGTGGTTTCACGCGCTCGCGCGGTCTCCGAAAAGCAGGCCGGCGGCCAGTTCCGGCTCGAGACCATCACCAAGGTCGGATACCGGCTCGTCAACGGCAACGGCGTAGCGCGACTGCCTCAGGCTGCGGCGGCGGAACCAGCGAGGGACATTGGCAAGGGTATCCGGCGCCGCGATTTGGTGGTCGGCGGCATGGCGGTAGGAGCAGTCGCGGCCGCAGGCGCCGGCTGGATGATCCTTCATCGCGACCGGACGCCTCCCGAAGCGCAGCTGCTTATCGCCAATGCCCGCGCGGCGATCCGCGAAGGTACGGTCGACCAGGTGGATAATTCGATCGCAAAGCTTCGGCTGGCCGTCGAGATTGCGCCCAACAGCGCCGAGGGCTGGGGCATGCTCGCCTTCGCCTACATGGTTGCGGCGAAGTCCGCGCCTGTGGCGGAGCGACCAGCGCTCGTGGCGCGTGGCAATGCCGCGATGCAGCGCGCGCTCATGTTCCAGCCTTATCAGGCGGACGCCCAGGCTGCGCGGATCCTGTCGATCAGGCAGTATCGCAACTGGTACAATTACGAGATGGCCTTGCGGTCGGCGCTGGCGCGGCACCCCGACCATCCCGTGCTGAATTGCCTGATGGGATTCCAGCTCGCCCAGGTCGGCCGTGCGGGCGAGGCTCTTGGCTATTACCAGAGGGGGGTCAAGGACTTCCCGCTGTCCGCGAACCTTCGCGTCTGCGAAAACATCAGCCTGTGGGATCTCGGACGGCTCGATGAAGCCGAGGCCGCGATCGACAGGTCATTCGCGCTGATGCCGCGTTACTACGGGCTCTGGTTCACGAAGCTCTACTTTCTCATGTACAACGGCCGGGCGGGCGAAGCGGCGGCGATGATCGCCGACAAGAACAGCCGGCCGCTCGGCATTCCGGACTGGAACTACGATCTTACGGCCACCCAGGTGAACGCGCTTGCGAGCAGCGATCCTGCCCGCGTGAAGCACACGATCGACCTGTGGAAGACCGCCCCCGATCGCGGAACCGGATTCACCGAGAATGCCGCCATCTTTGCCGGCTTTGCCGGGGACAATGACGAGGCTTTTCGGCTGTTGAACGCCCTCTACTTCAACCGCGGCGCCAGGATGGCCGATACCTATTTCGCCAAGGAACAGGGCATTTACTCAGGCGTCGAGCGGCACACCTTCACGCTCTTCCGGCGTCCGATCCTCGGCATCCATCGCGATCCGCGCTTCGGGGCAATGACGCGCGAGCTTGGACTCGACGATTATTGGCGTCGCACCAATTCGCGATCACTCGTCATCGCCTGATTTTGCAAAATCATTGAGAAATCAGCGCCTCGCCGGTGCTTTGTCCGGCGTTCGTCCGCTCCTCATCCTGTCGATCAGGAGCGGCATCGGCGATCTTCCATCCTGTTGGCGCGGCAATGTCCGTGCCGGGGAAAGGGAGATCAGCCATGTCCCGTTCGATCATCATTCTCGCCGCCGCGGCAATGGCCTCGGCTGCTTCGCCCGGTTTCGCGCAGCAGGTCCACACCGCTTCCGTCCACGTCTTTCAAAGCGACTTTGGGACAGCCGAGGGGCGCGCCGCCCTCGAGCACCGGATCCAGCTCGCCGCCGAGGAGCTTTGCGGGGTCAATGCCGCCGCCGAAGACAAAAGCTGGGGCGAGATCAAGCGATGCCAGGCCGGCGTTCGCCAGGAGTTCAGCCGCAAGATCGCGGCGCTCAAGATTTCCGCCGAAATCGAGCTCAGCACACGCTGAGTGTTACGATCTTCGCGCAGGAGGACGTGAAGAGGGACGGACAGCCATGGCTGCCCGTCCCCCAGCAGCCGTTCAGAACGCGAACTGGAAGCCGGCTCGCGCGCCGACGTTGCTGCTGTTGAAACCGTAGGTCACCCCCGCGGAGACCGAAGCGGTTTCACTCACCGCGGCCGCGACGGCAGTCGCCAGCGCGGCCTGGTTCTTGAAATATCCGACGCCGCCCGAGACCGCGAAGTGCGATCCCGCCGGGATGCTCGGCGTGTCGAGCGCAAGCGCCATCGCAACGCCTTCGTCGGCCTCGCGGATGTCGTGGTGGTCGCGGTCGACGAGGTCGAACAGCGAGCCGACCTGGCTCTGGAGCCCGCCGACCGTGCCCTGCAGATTGGCAAGGGTGGAGAGACTGACTCCGCTGCGACCCATGACGCCGTTGGCGTCGACCGTCGCGAGGTTGGTCGTGCTCGACTGTTGAGCAGCCGTGCTTGCGCCGATGTCGCCGATCCGGACCGAGCTTCCGACGCCGCCGACCGCGACCTGGTTCGCCGCGGTCGTCGATGCGCCCTGGCCGATTGCCGTCGAGCCGACGAAATTGGCCGTCGAGTTCTGGCCGATCGCGGTCGCATTGGTTTGCAGCGCGCGGGCATTCTGACCGAGCGCCGTCGACGCCGCGCCGGTAGCCTGTGCCGTTTCGCCGATTGCGGTCGCATTGGCGTTGCTTGCCACGGAACCGAAGCCAAACGCGGCCGAATTGGAGCCGGTCGCCTGGGACGTATTGCCGACCGCCGTCGCCTGAGTGGCGGTTGCGTGAGCCTGGTTGCCGACCGCGGTGGTCTGCACGCCGGTCGCCTGAGACTGCCATCCGAGCGCCTGCGCGCCCCGGGCGTTAGCCAGCGCCTCACCGCCGAGCGCGGTCGTGTGGAATTCAGTCGCCTGCGCCTGGTCACCCAGAGCGACTGAATCGTCGTTGTTGGCAAGGGTATTGTCGCCGATCGCGATCGAGGTGACGCCCGATGAAACGGAGTTGACGCCGACGGCGATCGACTGGTTGGTGCTCGCGGTCGAATTGTGGCCGATGGCGACAGAGTCGGTTGCGCTTGCCGTGGTGCCCTGGCCGACGGCGGTCGCTCCGGCTGCGCTGGCGGTCGTGCCTTGACCGACGGCCGTCGAGTTGTTGCCGGTCGCGGTGGAGGTATCGCCCACGGCAGTCGCATTCGTCGCGTCGACCGGCGGAGTCGCCGCGGTGCTGGTCGTGGAGTTAACGCCGCATTCGGTCGACTTGGACCCTGCACCCGCAACGCAGTCGGCCGTCGTTCCAGCGTTCGCCGCCGTGGCCATTGCAAGGCTGGACGAGCCCGCCGCGACGAACAGCAATATCTTCATCTTCGATGACATGAAATTCTCCTGGGGATGGGGTACGCAGGGGAACAAGCGGGGTGCGAAGGGTTGAGTGCTGGCCCATCCCCGAGCGGTTCAATGTCGATTTTTGCGCGGACCGCCGCCGCGCCGGCTCCTAATCTGAGTTAATCCTAAATTTACGGGCGTTTGCGACAAGTTGCGCTCGGCGAGTGGGAGCTTTTGAAAAACATGCAGCGAATGCATGGATGGATCGGGCGCAGGGACCGGCAGCCGGTGGCTATCGAAGCCGTGGTATTCCGCGGCGACGGCACCGAGGAAGCCGTGCGCCTGACCAACGTCTCCGACGAGGGCTGCCGGATGGAAATGGACGGCGAGTTCCTCATCGGCGAGAAGATCGAGGTCGCGATTCCCCGCTTCGGCCAGATGAAGGCCCAGATCCGCTGGGCGCTGCCCGGAAGCGCCGGCGCCAAGTTCGTCGACAACGACCTTTAATAGCAACGAACGTCGGGAGAGTGACTCCCGGCCCCACTCACTGGTAAAGAGCGCCCCGGGAAGGGAAATTCGGGGGCCTGTGCCATGAAACCTATGATGTTCCTTGCTCTTCCGCTGTTGCTCGCGAGCCCGGCGGCGGTGTCCAAATCTGCTCCGAAGCACGCTGCGCCGAAGCCCGCCGCCGCTCCGGCCGAGCTCAAGTGGATGGACGGTCCTCCGGGCCTTCCCGCCGGCGCGCAGATAGCGGTCGTCTCGGGCGATCCCGGCAAGGCCGGCAAGTTCACCATCCGCCTTCGGATGCCGATCAACTACGCGGTCCGCCCGCACTGGCATCCGACCGACGAGAAGGTCACGCTCATCTCCGGCAAGCTCGCCTACGGGATGAGCGACCAGCTCAACCGCGCCGCGGCAACCGCGCTCGACGCCGGCCAGAGCGTCACCATGAAGGCCAAGATGAACCACTGGGTCTTCACCGGCGACGGAGCCGAGATCGAGGTCAGCGCGATGGGCCCGTTCAAGATCACCTACGTGAACCCCGCGGATGATCCGCGCGGGGTGCCTGCGCCGAAGAAGCCCGAAGCGAAGCCGGCCGCGAAGCCGAAATAGGACCTCCCCGAGGGGAAGTGGACAATTTGGACAATGCCGCGCGGTTGAAGCGCTGTCAGAATGTTCGCAGTGACGAGCTGGTTTTCGCCGGCGAAACGCAGCGATTGCAGCGGGCTTACGCGTGCGTGCGCGCGAGGGCCCCACTCAGGCGAAGGCATGGGGGCGTCCTCGTGCGGTGCGTCCATCCCGCAGGGTGGACCACAAAAGGGGGGCTGTAGGACAGGATTTTCTCAGGCGGCGAGCAGATGCTCGATGCGCTCCAGCTCTTTGGCAAATTCGAAACAGAGCTGTTGGGCTTCATCGTCGGGCAGCCAGTTGGCCATCTGCGGAAACACTACCTGATGGTAACGGTGAGTACGAAGGTCCCAAGGTGCTTCATCTTGAGCGGCCTTGGCGAGCGCGA
>Ga0207674_10003268_pt1 | contig 19935 bp, 19 predicted proteins | sample KBSCornC72_FD_184303 | JGI IMG/M metagenome (GOLD analysis project Ga0207674, IMG submission 184303) | Corn rhizosphere microbial communities from Kellogg Biological Station, Michigan, USA - KBS Corn C7-2 (SPAdes) (version 2) | ecosystem: Host-associated > Plants > Roots > Rhizosphere > Soil ... | reverse complement strand
GAATTTAGTACCCGGTTTAAAAAAGAGGTCATGTTTGAACACACGATCAAGGATCAATTGTTTGTCAACAGGGTGACAGGAAATAGCGGAATCTTCGTCGTCAATGTCGGCTACATAATCATAGATACCCGATGTGTGCGTTAATAAATTTTCTAGTGTTATTTTATTTGAGTATTTGAATTCCGGGAAATACTTATCAAGCTTATCATTCACGGAAAGTTTGCCTTCCTCTTGTAACTTTAAAATTACCAATGCAGTAAATTGTTTGGTAACAGAGCCGATCAGGAAGACAGTGTTTGAATCATTTAAAACCCGGGCGGTATAATTTTTATAACCATAACTTTTCATCAAAAGGATCTTTCCTTTTTGAGTTATCAATGCATTTCCATTAAACTTGTTTGCTCTATTAGCAGCATCTAAATACGCATCTAGTTTTTGCGTTATTGAATCAATTTGTTGTGCATGTAAAACAGAAAGACAGGCAATGCAAAAAACAGCTGCAATTATCTTTTTCATAACGGGCGGTTATCGCCAACACGTTTTAATTGAGCTCAAAGAATAAATATATTGTAAAAAAGCTGAATTGAGGAAACAAGCTCATTTGATCAAAGGTTTAACTTTATAGTGACAATGAAACGATTGTTATGCTAACAAACTTTCAAAGTGACTTCCTTGACCTAGCAACCATCATTGAACAACGGCAATATGATAAGCTGGCTGCCTTTCGATTGAGAGTACCTGATCAATTTAACTGGGTACGTGACATATTTGAACCATTGATTGTTGCAGGCAATGCCGAACGCGACCTGCTCGAATTGGTTAGTGACGAGGATCGAATACCAGTTACTTCGACTTACGGCGAGGCGTTGGCAAAATGTAATCAGCTTTTGAATTTCTTACGTGCACAAGGCGTTCAGCAACGTGACCGAATGTTTATCATGTGTGGTTTGCATGAAGGACTTTGGACCAGCTATCTCGCAGCTATCAAAGGTGGCCTTGTATTAATTCCGGCTGCCAGTATTCTCAGTGCTGATGATGTGATCTATCGTTTTGACAAAGCTTTTCCCAACGTGATCATTGCAGACCAGGACAATGCTCAAAAGATGGAGCAGGCACTCTCTAATTACAAACATCCGGTTGCAGTGAAGTTACTTCTCGATGGAAAGAGAGAGGGATGGCTGTCGTTTGATGCAATCCAGCGTTATGAGAGCAAAGCAGCCGCTGCTGATACACACAATAATGAAGACCTGTTTTGGTTTTTTACTTCGGGCACAACAGGAATGCCGAAAGTAGTTGTGCATACACATGCAACCTATCCGCTTGGTCATTTAACAACTGCAGCATGGATCGGGCTACGTCCAGGACACAAGCATTACAATATCTCGCAACCCGGATGGGCAAAATTTGCGTGGAGCAGCGTGTTTGCTCCCTTGAACATCGGCGCAACTATATTCGTTTATAAGCCAATCGGACGCTTTGTGGCAAAACACCAACTCCAGGTAATACAAGACTACAAAATCACAACACTATGTGCACCGCCCACGGCACTTCGATTACTGATCCAGGAAAATCTTAAGGACTACAAATTCTCACTCAAGGAATGCGTTAGTGCTGGCGAGCCACTCAATGCAGAAGTTATTAAAATATGGAAAGAAGGAACAGGCATTGAATTGAGAGATGGCTACGGACAAACTGAAAGCACTTGCATGATCTGCAACCTGCCTGAAGGTAAAATTAAATTCGGCTCCATGGGACAACCGGCCTTTCTCTATGATATAGTCATTGCCGATGAATCCGGAAATGAGCTACCGTTGCATGAAACTGGGCAGGTAACAGTGCGAATGCATTCTGAGCAATTTACCGGTGTTTTCAAATCATATATTGGGGATCGTGAAAGAGAACAAGAGGTATTCAAACATGGACTGTATTATACCGGTGACAAAGCTTACAAAGATGAAGATGGGTATTATTGGTTTGTAGGCAGGGACGACGACGTCATCAAATCATCGGACTATCGCATTGGTCCTTTCGAAATAGAAAGTGTGCTGCTGGAAGTTAATGAAGTATTGGAGTCGGCTGTTGTGGGAAGTCCGCACGCAATCAGGGGACAGGAAGTGAAAGCATTTATTGTACTGGTGCCAGGCACAGATGGAAGCAGCGAACTGGCCGAGAAAATTTTTGCCTATTGCAAGCGAAACCTCGCACCGTACAAAGTACCACGCTTGATACAATTTGTTTCGGAATTACCAAAAACGATAAGCGGAAAAATAAGACGAATAGAACTTCGTGCAGCAGAAGAAGAACACAAAGCGAGAAAAGAAAAAGGAATACAGGAATACATGCTTGGGTAATACGTTTGTCGCTTCATTCGTCTTATATCGCTACTGCGTCTGCGATTAAACGCACTCAAAGGCATTGCAATCTTTTAGTAAATTAGGGAAAGACTTGCGCCTGTTCAATTCATTCGCTACTTATTTGCCGTTCAATGAAAATTTTCAGACAGTTGGCCGAGCAAAAAAAGAGATCGGGCCTCACTGGGTGAGGGATACGTTTTGTTGCCTCTGGTAAAAGCATTCGGCAAACTGGATCAATAAATAAACTTTCCGGCCGATCAACAACAATTTCAAAAACTTCACTGCCTTCATTTACATTTTTAAATGTTTGCATACCCACTGAGCTAAACGAGTAAGAATGTTTATCCTCAACCGCATCCACGAAATCTTTTGAACAGAGGAACACACCGGGCGGTGCCTTCGCAGCAATTCTGGATGTTAAGTTCAGACTTGATCCAAAAAGTCCATTGTTGCGTTTTAGTATTTTGCCATAGTGGAGAGCACCATGCACGTGAAGAAAATTGTATTCACTGAGAACACGTTGCAATAGGACTACTGCGGTTGAAAGTAAATTGTCCGCTGAATTGGAGACGATCATTACCTCGTCACCGACTCTTTCATGGAGATGACTTTCTCCTACAAGAGAATTGTTTACAAGTTCCACATACTTATCAATCAGATCCGCAGCAGATGAAGCTCCGTGAGTTTCCGTCAAAGCTGTATACCCGGATAGATCCGCAATTAATATGGCAATATTTTCCTCCACGGGTGGTAAAGTTATCCAAATGCCGATAAAATTGGTGCAGCTTGCGATGATTGAATTACGCTGCCACTCATGCAAGAAAAAGAGAATAAGTTTTTGCAAAAGAAATCACATTACAGTAGACGAAATATCAGCATATAAGCTTTCATCCAAAAATTATATAAATCTTTCCCTCAATAGCATAAGGCTTATGCCTTCGCGCCGCAATAGCTTTGTGTTGTCAATTAATTAATAACATAAAAACAAAAATCATGGAAACAACAGTTAAAAATCTTGAATCAAATTGCTCTTGCAATCCTTGTTTATGCGGCGAAAACTGCGCATGCGGAACTGCAACCAAATAAGCAAAAGAGGGAGGACGTTGTGCCTCCCTCTTTCTACTCTTTTCCAACATTAAGGTGGGTGAGAAGTGCAGTAATTGTCTGTTTTTGACATCTCAACGTCCGCCACAACCCTCACCACCTGGTTTATTTTTACATTATAAAATCAAACGAAATGAAAAAGCAAACAAAACTGGTCGAATACAATCTTGAAGCAAGTGTATTTAATTGGGACATCGCTCCCGGAAAAACTGTTGAAGCGTGGGGATTTAATAAGCAACTGCCAGGGCCTCAATTGCAGGCCAGTGTTGGTGATACGGTTGTTATCCGGGTTACAAACAACCTTCCGGAATCAACCACTATTCACTGGCATGGGCTGTGCCCTCCTGCTTCGATGGATGGCACGGACGCTGTACAAAAGCCAATCGCTCCGGGTGAGGCATTTGAATACCGATTTGCTGTTCCTCATGCTGGCACATTTTGGTATCATTCGCATTCGAATGAAACATTCCAGATGGAAAGGGGAATGTACGGAGCCCTTGTAGTGACTGCAGACACGGATCCTGTAATGGACGGCGACAGAATATTTATGATTGATGACATGAAGCTTAATGCCAACAATGAATTCACTAAACCAGGCTGGTCCTTACCCCGGCTTGTTGAAAAGCATGATGGACGACAAGGGGATACACTTTTAATTAACGGTAAAGAGAAACCTGTAATAAACATTCATGCCGGGCAGATGGAGAGATGGCGTTTTATTAACTCATCAAGTGCACGATATTTTTTACTACACATGGAAGGCAGAGAGTTTACAATCATAGGAACGGATGGAGGCTTATTGGAGCACCCACAGATAGTCAGTGAAGTTTTGATAACACCGGGTGAACGAATTGATATCGTAGCCGGACCTTTCAATGAAGGTGAAACATTCTTAATTGAATCATTGCGCTATAACAGAACTACCTTTTTGAAATCGAAACGTGAGACCTTTGCAACCGTAAAAGTTGGTGAATATAAAAAATCAATTGCATTTATTCCTGGAACGTTAAGAAGAATTGAGTCTCTTGCACCGCAGGATGCTGCCGTCACACGACAGATCAAGTTATCTGTGGTACCATCGCTGAAGGAGGGATTGGATTTTAAGGTCAATGACCATGTCCATGTAAATGACAAGCCGGTTAAAGTTGGTGAATTGCAAATTTGGGAAATAGACAATGTCAGCCTGATGGATCATCCGTTTCACTTACACGGATTTTTCTTCCAGGTGCTTGAAGACGGCGGCAAAGAACCAGCGTACAAGGCATGGAAGGATACTTACAACATAAAGCCCAAAACAAAAGTTAAGATCGCGTGGATGCCCGATAACCGCCCCGGCACATGGATGTATCACTGTCACATTTTAGAACACCACGGCGCAGGGATGATGGCAAACTTTGATGTGATTGACGGCAGCCAGCCTTACATAGAGGAACCTGCTCAGCCCACACATCATCACATGCATCATCATTAGGCAAAGAAGAAGGAAGACCAAGTATTATAGCAGTACAAAAGGAATTACATCGCGTGCCTTTTACAGTCTTGGAGCATAAGTTCATTATGTATTTTGATCGGCTATATTTTAATGCATATTTCGACCCAATTATTGCCTGGCTGCTACCTTAGCTTAGCTTTTAATACAGTTATCATGAAAAAATTCGCATTCATAATTCCACCGTTTGTTGAGGTGCTCGACCTGGCGGGTCCTGTGCAGGTATTTACTGAAGCTAAATTTAATGGCTACGAATTGTCGTTGGAATATTATTCTTACAAAGACCAAGTTGTCAGTACATCGGGGATTCCTTTCAGCAATCTTAAGAATTACGCGGATGCGGATCTGAGAGAGGGAGATTTTGTCTTTATGCCGGGCATGGATGATAAATATGTCAGAAGTTTCAGTTTCAAATCAGAACGGGAATTTTTTACCTGGCTAAAACAGTGTGCAGATAAAAACATATTTGTGTGTTCCATTTGCAACGGTGCTTTTGCATTGGGCCATGCGGGTTTATTGAAAGATACAGAGTGTACGACTCATTGGAGAAGGATCGATGAAATGCAGAAAGAGTTTCCCACTGCCAAAGTAATTTCAGATATACTTTTCAAAAAGAGTAACAATGTTTATACCAGCGCGGGTATTAGCGCAGGGATTGACCTGGCTCTTGCAATATTAGAAGAACTAAAGGGCCCGCTTTTTACGCATAAAGTTGCAAGAGGATTGGTCGTATACCACAGGAGGAGCGAGAGTCATAGCCAACAAAGCATTTACCTGGATTACCGAAATCATATCAACCCGAACATTCACATCGTCCAGGATCACATGATCGAACATCTTTCCGACGAAAACTCTGTTGAAGACCTTGCGTCGTTAGTGAACATGAGCCCAAGAAACCTCAGCCGGATCTTTAAAGAGAAAACCGGAACCACCGTACTCGAATACCTGACCCAGCTGCGACTGGAATTCGCAAAAACAATGCTGAATAATCCTGACTTTACCATTGAATATATCGCGTCTAAGTGTGGTTTTAAAACGGCCAGACAATTACAAAGAATTTTAAAAACAACTAAAAAATGAAATACAGAAAAGCTATACCAGTTTTAGTTATTGTGACCGCATTTTCATTCCTGATCTTTAAGGCGTGGGGTCCAATAAGAGAATTTGACAAGATACCGGCTTATACCGGGGCTAATAATTTCCACTATGCAATACCACTTTACGATAGTTTGAAGAGAACCGTAGTAATCGTAGCAAATAATGAAGGAACGGAGCTATTTGACATGATGGCACCCTACTATCTATTTAACGCTACCGGTAAAGCCAATGTCTACGTTGTAGCAAAAAATAGATTTCCGATAGCCACAAAAAAGGGCGTTTTTGTTTTACCTCAGTCAACCTTTAACGAGTTCGACTCATTGCGAATCAAGGCCGATGTGATCGTTATTCCTTTCCTCGCCGTGGCGGATTCCGCAAATCAGGATCCTGTTATTGTGCACTGGATAAAGAAGCATTATGCGGCGGATGTAACCATCCTGTCGATATGTGACGGCTCAGCTACAGCTGCTGCGACTGGTCTTTATGATGGCAAACCAATCACAGCCCACGCATCAGATTTCGCCGCAATAAAATCGCATTTCAGCAGACCTTTATGGGTCAAGGATACCAGTGTGGTCAGTAGTGGTAATCTTTTCAGTGCAGCCGGTGTTTCTAATGCTACTGACGGCAGCCTTATTGTTATTAATAAACTATTTGGCCCAATTGTTATGGAAAAGGTCATTGATAATATCGATTACCCGTATCAAGCTCCAAGGCTTGAGCATCGCAGTAACATCGTGAACTTTGGAGATGAGGTATCGATAGGAAAGAAAATATTTTTCAGGAAAAATAAAAAAATTGGAGTACTTCTACAGGACGGTCTGAATGAATTCCAATTTGCCGGGATTATGGATACCTACAACCGAACCTTCCCACAATCAATCGAAAGCATCTCAAACAATAATTTGCCTGTAAAGACAAAATATGGTTTGATGCTGATTCCAACATCGGAACACAGGAGTACCCGGCTAGATGAACTGCATATTATTGATGCGCCCTCATTTTCGATATCTGACCATTCAAAATTTCAATCTGCGGATTTAATAACGTATGACAGGCGCCAAAAGCAATATATAATTGATGAATGTCTTAATAGAATTGGCGTTGAATACGGGAAAAATTTTAAAGATATTGTAAAGCGGACCCTCGACTACAATTAACATGGAGAGTATAAGGATAAATAAGCACTGTTAAGTAAACCATTTCTTAGCTCACAGGATCCAGGGGAAAATACTTTTTTACTTAATTAAATCAAGAAAATGATCGAAACTATTTCAGGCATTGTTACAGCTGTTGCCGTAATTATTATCTCACGGGTGCTGTCCAAATATTTTCCTGCGAAGCTATTTGCTGCAACCATTTTAGTTGCGATCGCATTTATCTACGTTGGGTTTTCGCTAAAGGACAATCCTGTAAGCTTGATAGCGCTGGAAGTGGTGGTGGCCTTACTTCTTTATTTCCTGGCAATAATTGGCTACACACGGAGTAGTTTTGCGCTTGCTTACGGTATTATCTTTCATGGGTTGTGGGACATATGTCACCATAACAATTTTCTTGTAGGCACCGACGTTCCCGCTTACTGGCCATCATTTTGTTTCGTAATAGATATCATAGATGGATTGTATTTTTTGATTATTTTCAAAAGTCAAAAGAACTCGCGGGTATTTAAGACAAAGGTTTCTGGAAAATATGAAACAAGAAAAACAATATGACGTAATCATTATTGGTGGCAGCAATGCAGGACTTGCAGCCGGAATGGCGTTGGGGAGAGCTTTAAGAACGGTATTGATCATTGACAGTGGAGATCCTTGCAATAAACAAACGCCCTATTCACACAACTTTCTCACGAATGATGGGAAGACTCCAAAAGAAATTTCCAGGCTTGCCAAGGAGCAGGTACTGAAATACGATACAATAGTCTTTCTCAATGCCCGGGTAACGGCGGGCATTAAAACGGAAAACGGTTTTCAAATTGAAATTCAGTCAAGCCAGACTTTTTCTGCAAAGAAGCTTGTTTTTGCAACTGGCATTAAGGACATCATGCCCGATATTCCGGGTTTTGCAGAATGTTGGGGAATTACTGTGCTTCATTGCCCCTATTGCCATGGCTTTGAAGTACGACATCAAAAAACTGGTATTCTCGCCAATGGCGATATAGCATTTGAGGTATCATCGTTGATCTCAAATTGGACAGATGACCTAACGCTTTACACCAATGGCAAATCAACCCTTACCAAAGAACAAGTGGGAAAGCTTCTAAAGCACAAGATCAGCATAGTAGAAACAGGAATAGATCGGCTTCAGCACAAAGAAGGCTATATTGAAAACATTATCTTCAAAGACCATAAAAAAGCACCGGTAAAAGCGTTATATGCACGACTTCCATTTGTGCAGCATTCATCTGTTCCTGGAACATTGGGTTGTGAAATTACCAGTGACGGTTACATCAAAATTGATGCAGTACAGAAAACCACAATGCCTGGCATATATGCTTGTGGCGATAATACCACGCGTATCCGCACCGTTGCAAACGCAGTTTCTATGGGTACAACAACCGGGATGATGGTGAATAGGGAACTAATTGACGAGGCATTTTAATGAAGTACATAAATAGATGTAATGAGTTAACAATCTCCCACAATCAAACACGGCAGAATGCTGTGCAGTTGTATTGAATGAATTAAGAAGTACATTTATCGAACAAGAAACGTCTGAGTAAAGCCAGCACGCTCATTGCAGTAAAAGAAAAACAAGATGGACAGACCATATATTATTTGCCTGATGATGATGTCAGTAGACGGGAAGATCCTGTCTCAGAAATGGGGCAACAATCCAAAAATTAAAAACCTCCTGAAACACTTTGAGCAAGCGCATGAAAATTTAGGTGTGCCTGCCTGGCTTTGTGGTCGACGAACGATGGAAAAAGATTTTACTAAAGGTGCAAAGCCACTCATTAAGCAAGGCAATCAACAAGTAGAGAGAAAAGATTTCGTCGGTGACAGGGACGCGACTTCTTATGCAATCGCGATTGATGCGGATGGAAAACTTGGCTGGGAAAAAAGCAGCCTTCATGGTGATCATGTAATAACCATTCTGACCGAACAGGTGGCGGATGGCTATTTGGCACAGCTGCAGGAGATCGGTGTGTCTTACATCTTTGCGGGAAAGCAAAAGCTCGATTTACACATGGCCTTACAAAAGATCCATGATATCTTTCACATTGAGAAATTGATGCTGGAAGGTGGTGGAGGGATCAACGGCAGTTTTTTGAATGAGGAGTTGATAGACGAACTTCACCTGTTGATCTTGCCTATCGCCGATGGTACAACAGAAACCACATCTGTATTCGAGATAAGCGAAGACTTGAAAAAAGAAGGTGCTACACTGATGAAACTTGAAGCAGTAAAACAAATTGAGGACGACGTGCTATGGCTAACATATAAAATACAAAGGGGATGAATTCTTTGTACTTTACAATGTTGCCCACACTAAACTATAAATGAAGTGAAAAATTCGGATGACGTAAATGTAAAAGGAAAGATCGCATTAGTAACCGGTGCGGCGAGAGGACTGGGAAGAGCGTGTGCCCTTGCTCTTGCAGAAGCAGGAGCTGATATCGCACTTGGATTAAGAGATGTGAACGCCGATAGGGGGCTGGTGAAGGAGATTGAGGCGTTGGGAAGAAAAGTATTGCCGCTGCAGATGAATGTGAGTAAGATGGAGGAAATACATAGCGCGTTTGATAAGATAAAAGAATATTATAAAAGACTGGACATAGTTGTAAACAATGCAGGAGTGGCTCCGGAAAACCTGGCGGAAAATGTAACAGAGAAAGATTTCGATTACACACTTGCCGTAAACCTGAAAGGAACTTTTTTTATCAGCCAGTCAGCGGGAACATTCATGATAGAGCAGCAATATGGAAGAATTATTAATCTGAGCTCTCAGGCGGGGTTCATCGCTTTACCTGGTGAATCGGTGTATTGCATGACCAAGGCTGCCATCGCACATCTTACTAAATGTCTTGCGGCAGAATGGGGGAAATACAATATTACTGTCAATGCGGTCGCGCCAACTTTTATTTATACACCGGGAACCGAAGAGTATCTTGCAAATGAAGAATCAAAGAAACATGTACTTTCCAAGATCGTTTTAGGAAGGATCGGTGAACCGAAAGATGTTGCCAATGCAGTGCTGTTTCTTGCATCGCCGGCAGCTTCGCTTATCACAGGTGCTACTTTAATGATCGATGGTGGGTGGACGATTTTGTAAAATAGAATTATGCTTGTCAGGAAAGAAGACACGAAGCAAATAAAGTCCATTTAGATTAGGAATCTAATTTTGCCAGTATTGAATATATTTTAACTACAAACAAACAATCAGCTATGCGCACACTCAGCACATTTCTAAAACATGATTTGAAATCATTGATACTTTTTTCGTTTATGCTCGTTGGTTTAATGTCAACAGCACAAAAGACAAAGAAATTATTTAATGGGAAGGATCTTACAGGCTGGACCGTTCATGGAACTGAAAAATGGTTTGTACAGGATGGCGAACTTATTTGCGAAAGCGGACCGGATAAACAATACGGTTATTTGTCCACTGACAGGAACTACGGCAATTTTATTCTCACCTTGCAATTCAAACAGGAAGCGAATGGCAACAGCGGTGTATTTTTTCGTTCACAAATTCCCGAAGGCGTGAAAATCAGCGGATGGCAGGCAGAAGTTGCGCCGTTGGGGCAACATACAGGTGGTATCTATGAATCTTATGGCCGGGGTTGGCTTGTATTACCAAAAGCGGAAGATGAAAAATATCTGAAAACTGACGACTGGAATACCTATAAAATAAAAGTAGATGGCGACAAAGTAACAACATGGTTAAATGGTCACCAAATGTGCGAAATAGAAGATAAAAAGATCGGTGAGGGCGTTGGCTTTATTGCTTTGCAAATTCATGAAGGTGGCGGCATTAAGGTTCGGTGGAAAAATATTGAAATACAGGAATTGAAATAAATGCAGATCCTTATCCTGAATGCTACGTAATGACCCGAAATGAACAGATTATTTGAAGCGTTAAAAAGAAACAAGTTTAGTCGCAGCATATGGGTACCGCTGAAAGATCTATATCGAAAGATCCAGTATTCAAAATTTAATAACTACCCCGGCTTACACGGTAAGATATCTCACAAGGATGCGATGTTTGCTGGCAATATAAAACATTACATCAGCGTCGGTGACTCAGCAATGGACAATATCGAGGCGGCACTCAAGATTGTCAACATCACATTCGATTCATTGAGAAGTGTATTAGACATGCCTTCCGGCTATGGACGTGTTTTAAGGTCATTGATTGCTAAAGTCCCTCCCGAAAAGATCACTGCTTGTGATATTGATGCTGACGCGATCAAATTTTGCGAAAAAGAATTCGGTTGCAAGAAGATGCTTTCTTCCGCGGATTTTTCACAGATCCATTTTCCAGAAAATTATTCGCTGATATGGGTTGGATCTTTATTTACCCATTTAGATCAGGAGACGTTCTCAAGCTTGTTAAAATTATTATTTGATTCGCTTGAAACGGGTGGCATTTTAGTATTCACTACACAAGGTAAACATAGCGTAGAAACATTTGAAAGGTATTGGGGAGGCCAGCCCGTACCTCTGTCTCGCGAACAATTGCAAAAAGAACTTGAAAAAAACAATGGCTTCTATTATTCGCCATATTTTAACGCGGAAAATTATGGTATTGCTATTAGCTTAAAATATTACGTCATTGCGCTGATCGAACGTTTATTTGGATCTAAGGCAAGGTTCATTTATTACAATGAACGGGGGTGGGACGATCACCAGGATGTTTTTGCAATTCAAAAGACAGGATAAGGACAGTAGTGCTTTTCCGACGCGAGTCTCATCCACAACTAATCCTCACCAAAAACTCATAAGGACTCCTCGGACATTGTATTTATGGCATAATAAAGAAACGGTTCTATGAATTGGGATTGCCCTGGCATTGTCGAATCCGCTTATGTCATCACATTATTTATAATTTATATGCCGGGTGAATAAAGAACCACGTAATCAAAAAGATGACCAATAATACGGTAATGATCTTTATTGTCTTCAGAAAAATAGGTTCCGTGCGAACCTTTTTTAGATCCAGTTGGTCTCCTGGTGCAGCCCAACGTTCTGCGGGCGATTCTCGCGGAACATTGTACGCCGTGCGGTGGTGGCTCTTGCTTCGTCTTGTCATAAGCCTCCGGTTTGATAAAATGGCTCAACAAACATGCCATGGAAAACAATTCATTCCGATTGGCCAATGTTTTTAAGTTAATGCAATATGTCTCGCACGAGAAAAACGCACAAACGGCTCCTTCCGTTATCGAAAAGAGTCCTTACAATTTCCTACAGTATCGAAGGCACTTGACTTACAAGAAGTAAATGATAACCTGGATCCGCTGAATGTTACAATTAAAACCGTTTCTGAACGACTGGAAAGAAAAGTTTAACGATGGTGGCGATTCCCTGGTCAAAAACAATATGGCCGCTAACAGTAAACTGTCGACCCCTTTCATTTGGACCATTGTAATTATTATTCCCGTAGCACTCCCTTATCAGAGATGTTATTCCGGAATGAACTCGTAAACTTTCTCTCGTTCTTTTTCGTTTGCCTTTTTGATATGTTCCCTGGCCTTGTCTAACTTGTTCACTAGAGCGTAAGCCAGCTTTGTAGAAATAATGCCGACAGCAGCGCCAACAACAACATCTTTTAACCAATGGCGGTTCTTAATAATTCTGATTGCGGCCACAGCAGTTGCAGCTATATAACCGGAATAACTAAGAGCGGGTAAAGAATCTTTTAACTCCGCACGTAAGAGCTCGGCAGTGCTAAATGCTGTCGCGGTGTGTCCGGAAGGAAAGGAATGATTACCTGTATAAGGAGCAGGCCGACGCTCATGTGCAAGTTTTTTCAAATTGTCAGACATGAGGTATTTGATAGACTCGGCAGCTCCTGCAATCAGCACTTGTTTCTTCCAGCCTGATGTAGTCTTCGCGCCGAATGTATCTGAAAGAAATAGCAAACAGAAAGGGGTCCACTTTAATACATCATCAGCCGATGTGTTAAAGAAAGGATGGTGAAACAAAAAATGCTTGTGTATCAATCTGTCAACAACCGTGGGCATAATCGATTATTAGAAGTTTTGTTGAAATAGTCTGAAAAGAACGTGCCATTCCATGCCATGTTTGTCGAATCACAAATAAAAATAGCGGAGGTTGCAATGACAAAGAGAAATAGTGAAAGAGTGATCTCTCATGTCACGCCCGATGCTTCAAACAAAGTGGTTCTGGAAATAGATCGATGTATAGGAAATATTTTGGCGATCGTAAACCAGCAACACAAATTATTCCTCAGAAAAATCACTCCTCAATTTCTCCGGACAAACTATAAATTATGAAACCGCAAAAGTGATCATGCAAATCCCAGTGATGCACTGAAAGTATACTTATAATTCGGCCGGTCGGAAAGCTTTACAAAAAGTATCGCTTAAACTAAAAGTCAACAGCTCCGGATCAGCCTGATTTTTTTCTGCCGCGACTTGACTTTCTCCCTGAGGATTTTCTTGATGAGCTTTTCTTTTTCGGAACCTTTGCACCGGACTTTCGTGCTTCTGACAAACCGATAGCAATAGCTTGCTTTCTACTTTTTACCTTCTTACCGCTGCGACCGCTTTTTAAGGTTCCCGCTTTTCTTTCATGCATTGCCTTTTTTACCTTGCTTTGACTTTTCTTTGAATACTTTGCCATAAATAAAATTTTAGAATTTGTTGAATTAGATTTTTTATAGAGATAAAAATTTTGTGCCACAGAGTTCATCACAGCGACATGAGCGAACTCATGTGCTTTAAAGAAAAATATTTTAGTAGAAAAAATTCTACAAGATTTATTTTTTAGATTCTAAATAGATACTATGCATGGTCATAATTTTGATAATTCTTATTATCAGGTATCAAATTGACAATAACTCTTCGCTGAAACCTTGTGGCATCCTTGAAAAGTGAGTAAGATTTTTTTATTCGATTTCCAAGGGCATATTCTTTGTTCCTTAACTCGCTACCCCATGCATGTCTATGCGGCGTGCAGTCGATTCAACATCTAATTACTATAAAACTTATCTCAAATGAAGCAGAAAACCAGTCAAACCGGGAATAAAAGAGTTTCCGCCAACACGAGTGCCGGTAATAACGGCAAGAAACAAGAATCATTGCTTGAAAAATTCTTTATTGATCAGCTCCAGGACATATACTATGCAGAGCAACAATTGGTGAAGGCCTTGCCCAAGATGCAGGAAGCGTCAACAACTGAGGAACTGGAAGATGCATTCGCGCATCATCTTGAGCAAACAGAAAGACATGTGAAAAGACTTGAAAAAGTTTTTAAAATGATCAGGCAGGAACCAGAAGGAAAGAAATGTGAAGCGATGGATGGGCTCATCCGTGAGGCTCAAAGTATCATCGATGAAACCGAGGAAGGCACTATGACCAGGGATGCAGCTCTAATTATTGCGGCACAAAAAGTCGAGCACTATGAGATTGCCACTTACGGTGGGTTAGTACAATTGGCTTTGACGATGCAACTGCATCGCGCAGCTGATGTTTTGGAAAAGACACTTGCCGAGGAAGAAGACACAGATCAACAGCTAACGTTTATTGCAGAAGGCTATATTAATATGGAAGCAGAAAATGAAGGTGGTTATTCGTGGGAGAAACATGAAGAAACTCAGCAAGGTGTAAATGCATAAAATTAAAAAAATGAAGAGGAATGTCGACGGCATTGAGGATCCACGAGCAAAGTATCCCCGGCCTCCTTTTAAAACTCAGCTACAGCCCTGGCCGGGGCTTGTAAGTAAGATGGATCCGCGACCCGATCACGGTGAAGAGTCTTATAAAGGGTCGGGTCGCCTGGCTGGTCGCAAAGCATTAATAACGGGAGGAGATTCCGGTATGGGACGCGCCGCTGCAATTGCTTATGCACGTGAAGGAGCTGATGTGGCTATTAATTATTATCCCACTGAGGAGCCGGATGCGCAGGAAGTAATAGCTCTTATTAAAAAGGAAGGAAGAAAAGCAATAGCAATTCCAGGGGATCTTCGTGATGAATCGTTTTGCGCAAAATTGGTTGATGAAGCAGTCAAAGAACTTGGAGGACTCGATATTCTGGTAAACAACGCGGGTCGTCAACAAAACCGTGAGTCTATCCTTGATATCTCAAGTGATGATTTTGACTCGACGATGAAGACCAATATTTATGCGCCTTTTTGGATAATCAAAGCTGCTTTACCTCATATGCAACCGGGCTCGGTGATCATTGGAACAACTTCTGAACAAGCATATGATCCGTCACCGGATCTTTATGATTATGCACAAACCAAAGCCGCTACTATGAATTATGTGAAATCACTTGCAAAACAATTAGCACCAAAAGGCATCCGGGTGAACGGAGTTGCACCCGGACCTATTTGGACACCCTTGCAAGTCAGCGGTGGAACTACACAGGAAAAATTGCAAAAATTTGGTGGGCAAACGCCGTTTGGAAGGCCTGGTCAACCTGCAGAACTCGCATCAATTTATGTTCAGCTTGCAGCCGGAGATGCGAGCTATGCAACAGGACAAATCTATGGCTCAGCTGGCGGAGGCGGCCAGCCATAATTTTTTAACCATAGTAGTTCGTTATTCCAATCAATAGCTCGTGAACGTTTTATTTTTCCCCGCGAATCGAGAAGGCGTTATGTTGTTAGGTACTTACAGTCTTTCTCTCCATACGCGAATTCTATTTGGCATATTTTTCGAAACGATATCATCACTCCTGGCCTGAACATCTTTTACGTTCGCGGCAATACACAGGAGAAGCTTCTTAAAAATCTTAATGACATGGCAGAAGAAGGTGGGTATTCTCCAATGGAGAATATAGTTCATCGTAACTCCGATGAAGAGATCAAACAGCTAATGACAAGGTTTAGCGTTAGTGAAGAGGACGTGCAGGTCGCAATACAAATAGTAGGTGCCCAACGTGAAAAGGTAGAAAAATATTTGCAGCACAAAGGCAGTTCCCGGCTATCCAATATTTGGTAAACAATTGCGCTTCATTATAAGTTGATAACTTCTGTTCAATTACATGACTGATGGATGCTCGTGGTCTGTGTGCTCACTCCACAAATTCACATCCGACTTGTGATCAAACAAAAAACCGACCCGAGTTAATGTAGATTAACTTTCAATCCGGGTGCTTCCATTTATTTTGTGATAATACGACGACATGACAAAGGAAGAATTTTAGTAGTTAAGTGTTCCCGTTGCATAACAATTAGCGCACGAAAATTTTTAAAGAACAGTTTATGAGATTTTTTTTAAGAGCCGGTGTATTCATTGTTTGTTTCCAGTTAGTATTTGATGGCGTAACCCTTGGGCAATTGACGTCATTGCCAAGAGGAGGTAATAAAAGAGCATCTGTTAGCGAAGAGATCGGCATCACGGACGTGATCATTCATTATAGTCGTCCTGGAGTTAAAAAAAGGGAGGGACATATTTGGGGTGAGCTGATCCCAGCAGGATTTAGCCAACTCGGATATGGGTTCAAAAATCCGACGCCATGGCGTGCAGGCGCGAATGAAAATACAACGATAGAATTTACAACAGATGTCAAAGTGGAGGGACACACTCTTCCTGCGGGCAAGTACGGTTTTTTTATCGCCTACGATCCCAGCGAGTGCACGCTGATCTTTTCAAAAAATTCATCTTCATGGGGAAACTTTTTTTATGACTCTACGGAAGACGCTTTGCGGGTCAAGGTCAAAACAATGCGGAGTGAAAAAAGTGTGGAGTGGCTGAAATATGAATTCGCGGATCAAACACCTTCTGGCGTCACCATTCAATTGCAATGGGAAAAAATAATGATACCGTTTAAAGTTGATGTTGATGTAATAAAAACACAGATCGCTTCATTCAGAAAAGAACTTCGCGGCGGCATATCTCTTCCCGGCTACTGGCAACCATGGAATGAAGCTGCGAGTTATTGTCTTGCCAATAATACAAATTTGGAGGAGGCATTGCTATGGGCCGACTCTGCAACCAGCAAAACTTTTGGAGGCACGCGGAATTTTGAAACCTGGCAAACCAAGGCTGCAATTCTGGATAGCCTCGGACGCAAAACAGAGGCAGACGAAGCTATGAAGCGAGCATTCAATTATGTTGACGATTTGCAGGGCTATGTTTATGGCTGCACGTTGCTCAATGCGAAACGACCGCGAGAGGCCTTTGAAATATTTAAAATGATCTATGATAAATATCCAAACACGCTTTTTACCAATATTGGTATGGCGACAGGATATTCGGCGTTGGGAGACTACAAGACGGCGCTCACATGGGCATTAAAGGCACTGCCACAGGCAAAGGGAGGAAACAAAATAGAGATCGAAAGGAATATCAGGGATCTTCAGAATGGCAAAGACATGAACAATTAGTCCGGGATCGTGGCATAATTGATCACATGAGCAGACAGGTATTGCAGAAAAACACTAATTACACGAATTCGATTAGTTAGAAAGAATTCGTGTAATTAGTGGTTACCTTATCAACGTGATCGTCCCTTTCTTTGTTACTTTTTTGTTTGATGCTGTTACTATTTCAAGATAGTAGACGTATACATCGGAGGCTAATTGCATCTCCCTGAATTTTCCATCCCATCCTTTGTTCATGTCGGTTGTTGCAAAGATCACTTGTCCCCAGCGGTTATAGACGAGTAATTTAAATCGTTTGTAGTTGTCGGCTGCCGTTACTCTGAACAGATCATTCTTGCCATCATTATTTGGTGTAAATCCACTCGGCACATACACATCCTTATAAACTTTAACTATGGCTGAAGACGAACTTGATCCGCATCCGACTTCTGAATTAACGGTTAAGGTATATTCAGCGTCTTCTGGTGGCCATACCTTCGGCGTTTTTGTGTGTATGTCATCGATGAAAGAAGGCGGAGACCAGGAAAAGTTAACAGACGTGCCACTCACCGATCCAGTTAAGACAATGGAATCTCCCAAATTTATTTTCCTATCAGGTCCCGCATCTGCGATTGGTTTTTGATTTACAAATATTGTCAGGTATGCGGAGTCCTGGCAACCGTATCTATTTGTGATAAGAACTTTATACTCGGTAGTCTTATCGGGTGAAGCGAGTGGATTGGGAACTACGTCACTCGATAAACCTAATGCAGGTGTCCATTTATAGTTTACAGTATCAGATGCCGATGTAATAAGCTGTTCGCTTTGTCCCTCGCAGAGAGGCAAAACAGGTTGAGTGGTAAGAATTGCACCAGGGAAAACTTTCAAGTAAATGGTGTCAAGTAACACACAGCCATAAGTAAGAGTATTTCTTAGTGTATAAAGACCCGAGTCACTGTATTGCACATTTGGAATAATAGCGTGTATTGATGTTGATGTATAACCATTAGGTCCGTTGTACAATACTTGCAGATCGTAAGGATCTGGATCGGGGAAATGAAAATCTTTACCAATGCAGCCAATAAGGTTTAGTATGGGGTGCGGCGGAGGCACAGGAAACACACCCGTATGAAGTACGTTGGATGTAAGCCGGCAACTAAGATGGCCAATATTGCCGCTTTCAGCAATACACATCCTGTACAAAATAACTCCTGAATCTCTGCGTGGTACATTGTAGTTAACAGTTGTTGCACCTGGAATATCGACCCAAGTTGTTCCATTATCAACACTATTTTGCCATTGAAATTCAGGGTTCGCAAATCCGGGTGTATATGATGCATTCAATATCCAGTTATTTGTATAGTTGGCGCAAACATCTACATCGTCAGGGCTGCCGTTTATTGTCGCAGTTATCACCGATGGGCTGCATGGTTTTATGGTGATATCGTCGATGGCAAATGCGCTGCCGCATCCATATTTTGGGTCAACTGCAATAGAAAAAATCACGGCAGTAACAGTAGCGGGAGTTTGAAAAGAAAGGCTGTAAAACTTCCATTCCCTCTCATCTACGAGAGGCAAAAAACCTGAGTTGCCCTCAACGAGAACTGTACCCGATAAAGTTTTTATCTGGAATTGCAGATTAGGCAAAATCGGTTGTCCGTCGCAAGCAAGGTTTGTCATTACGCTCGTAAACCAAACTCCAAACTGATAGGTTGTGTTTTCGCATAGATTGTTAGTAGTGTCCATGTATACTGTTCCGGGCGTACTGGCAGCATTTACGAGCATATAGTTTCCATTCATATCCCGTGTATGATCACCGATCATCTGCACCCATGAATGAGGGCCACAGCCAAAAAGAAAACTGCTTAAGGTATAAGTTCCACCGACATTATCAGGACAACCACCCACAGGCTTGAAAGAAGTTTTGTATGAAGGAAGTTGGTAACCGCCTCCTACGCCGAAGGTTTCGTTAACAACAGGGTCGCCTAAACTTCCGTTACATACCTGGGCAGTTGATGAATAAGAAATGAGAAAAAACAAGTATGTCAACAGGGCCGAAAATTTCATTGAGGGGTGGTCTTTAACAAACTTTAAATATAGGCATTTTAGTTAATTAGGAGCTTAGAGGAGATTTACTAAGCTTCGCTTTGAAGCTAACCACGGAGTTCACGAAGAGCTATGGAGATATCTCCGTGCTCCTCTGAATTTTCTCTCGTGCCTCCGTAATTACCTTTGCCGTCTCGTCTTTATATTCTATTTCCTAATTTCATTTTCTGTTATCCAACGAAAAATGGTGGGATATGAGCTTTATTTCATGCAATGGTCACGTTGCACACTACAATTATATTGATAACAACAAGGATCAAACCTTTTTATTCATCAATTCATTGGGAACGG
>Ga0207674_10003267_pt1 | contig 19943 bp, 15 predicted proteins | sample KBSCornC72_FD_184303 | JGI IMG/M metagenome (GOLD analysis project Ga0207674, IMG submission 184303) | Corn rhizosphere microbial communities from Kellogg Biological Station, Michigan, USA - KBS Corn C7-2 (SPAdes) (version 2) | ecosystem: Host-associated > Plants > Roots > Rhizosphere > Soil ... | reverse complement strand
TCAGAATCCAGGTGGTGAGCGAAGGCTTTTTCACCGCCCGCCCCATTGCAGCTTTTCGCGCAGCACATCGAAAAACCGCATCCCGCCCGGCCGGATCAACTGCACCGTATGTTCCGAACAGCAGCACACCACGCGATCACCCTTGTCCAACTGCTCGCCCACCTGCCCGTCAACCGTCAAGTAAGTGGTGTTGTCCCCGCCAATCGTAATCTGAATAATCGCTTCATTGGGCACAATCACGGGACGGTTCGTCAGCATGTGCGGACAAATCGGCGTGATGCACAACGCCGCCACCTCGGGAACCATAATCGGACCGCCCGCCGAAAGCGAATAAGCCGTCGATCCCGTAGGAGTCGAAACGATCAGCCCGTCAGCTTTGTAAAGGCACATGAAAAGATCGTCCACGTGCACTTCCAGATCGATGATGCGCGCGATATCCGCCTTGGCAAGCGAAATATCGTTGAGCGCTTCGTACGATCCCACGCGCTCCCCCCCACGCCACAATTCCGTATGCAACATGCGCCGTCGCGAGACTCCGTAGTCGCCCGCCAGCACCCGCTCCAATTGCGGATACAACTCCTCCACCGTGATCGCCGTCAGAAATCCCAGATTCCCCAAGTTCACCGCGAACAACGGAATGTCGCGCCCCTGCAAAGCCCGCGCCGCCGATAGGAGCGTGCCATCGCCGCCCAGCACGATCAACAACTGCGCGCCCTCAGGCACCCCGTCGCGAGCAATTCCCGAGCCCTGCGCTAAGTACCCAGCCGTCTCCGGATCGCAGCGAACGCTTACGCCGCCCTTGGTCAACCACTCGACCAACGCAGGAGCCACCCGCGCGGCCTGCTCGCTGCGTGGCTTCGAAATAATCCCCGCGGTAGAAATCTTAGTGGTCGGATTCGCGGCTTGCATAAAGCAAAAACTCCCGGTTCCCCTCAGCGCCAAGAATGGGACTCTCGATAATATCAGCCCGGAACCCGAGCGCCTCGACAGCGCCCCGCACCCGCTCGCAAGCCGCCTGATGCAGCGCCGCGTCGCGCACGATTCCGCCCTTGCCCACCTGCCCGCGCTCGACTTCAAACTGCGGCTTCACCAATAGCACCATCCCACCGCGCGCCGTCAACAAAGGAGCCACCGCCGGAATCAACAGCGTCAACGAAATAAAGCTAGCATCGCAAACTGCCAGATCAAACTTGTCCGGAAAATCCGACGCCTCCAAAAACCGCGCGTTGACCCCTTCCCGAACTACCACCCGCGGATCGTTGCGCAACTTCCAGTCAATCTGCCCATGCCCCACATCGACAGCCCAGACTCTGGCCGCCCCGCGCTGCAACAAGCAATCCGTGAACCCCCCTGTCGAAGCCCCCACGTCCAAACAATTCCATCCCGTTACGTCGAGAGCCCAATGATCCAGCGCCCCCGCCAGCTTATACCCGCCGCGGCTAACGTAAGGCATCCGCTCCAACACGTCCACGCGCGATTCCCCAGCCACGCTATGCCCCGGCTTCAGCGCCTTCTGCCCGTTCACCAAAACCTGCCCCGCGAGAATCAACGCCTGCGCCTTCTCGCGCGACTCCGCCAACCCGCGCTTCACCAATAATTGGTCCACCCGGACTTTCGCAGAAGATGTCATGCTCCCCGCCGTCATGCCTGCCGCCGCACTACTAGATCTGCCAATTCCCGCAGCCGCTGCGCCCGCTCGTCAAAGGGCTGCAGCGCCAGATGAGCCGCCAGCCGCTCCTCCTCCGCCATCTCCCGCGACCGCTCAATCCCATACACCGCCGGAAAAGTGATCTTATTCTGCGCCGCGTCTTTGCCGGCGGTTTTTCCCAGCGCCTCCGACGATTGCTCCACGTCCAGAATGTCATCGACAATCTGAAACGCCAGCCCCACATGCTCTCCGAATCCGCTCAGCGCCCTAAGTTGCTGCGCATCCGCACCCGCGTAAATCGCCCCCATGCGCACACTAGCCCGTAGCAGCGCCCCCGTCTTCGCGCGATGAATCGACTCCAGCAACCGCGCCGTAGGATGCTTTCCTTCCCCCTCAATATCGTTCACCTGCCCTCCGATCATCCCGCCCACCGTGCCCGAAGCCATCGCCAACTCACGCACCAACTCAACGCGCCGCTCCGCCCCAGCATCCAACTTGGCCAAAACCTCAAACGCCAGCGTCAACAGCGCGTCGCCCGCGAGTATCGCCATCGCATCCCCAAAAACTTTATGACAAGTAGGACGCCCGCGCCGCAAATCATCGTTATCCAGCGCCGGCAAGTCATCGTGGATCAGCGAATAAGTGTGGATCATCTCCAGCGCGCAAGCGCAAGATTCAATCCCGCTAGGCGCATCCGACACCGCCTCCGCCGCCGCCATCGCCAGCAGCGGACGCACCCGCTTCCCGCCCGCAAACAAGCTGTAGCGCATCGCGCGATGAATGGTTCCCGGATTCTCGTCCTCGCCCGGCACCCAGCGGTCGAGCGCCGCCTCGACAGCCCTCTGCTGCCGCGCCATGTATTCGGCGAGCGTCATGCTTTGTTCGAACGCAGCGGCTCCGGCTGCACATCGCCCGCGCGCTTCATCAGGATCTCGACCCGCGTCTCGGCCTCTTCCAGTTGCTTGCGGCAGGCGTCGCTCAGCTTCATCCCCCGCTCGAAAAGTTCCAGCGCGCGCTCCAGCGGCAGCTCCCCGCTTTCCATTTCTTTAACGATGGATTCCAGTTGCAGCAGTCCCACCTCAAAGCTGAGGGGTGTGTCGGTCGCCGGTGGCGCTTTCTCGGGCATGAGTAGCTCCCATTCTAGCGAATGCCGGCACGCGCGTTCACAAGTTTTGGCAATCCGCCCGACTGGTTTATAATGAAATTCCCGCCGCAATGCGGGCGCGTAGCTCAGCTGGTTAGAGCGCCTGCTTCACACGCAGGAGGTCCGGGGTTCGAGTCCCTGCGCGCCCACCATAACTCTCATTGATTTCAAAAGAGTTGGGCAAGCCGCGTTCCATCGCCTTCACCGATCCTTTGCCTTACTTGTGCCAAAACTGTGTCAAAACCCCTTCAGTTTGGCTTGGCTGTGTCAAAACTCGTGCCGCTTTCGTTAGCTTGGCGATTCAGTTTTGCGAGCGCTTCCCTCTTCATCTGATGCTTCATTTGTGAGTCTTCTTGAACACCTTCGCGTCACCTTGCCGAAGCAACTGTGTCAACTCGTCCGCAACGCCGCCGGCACTGAGCCGAGATCGCGTAGGTCGAACGTAGGTCGTAGATCCTGAGATATCCGATACCTGCCCTTCGTAGCGTGAGACGCCAAACTGTCTTGAACGATTTTTGATGAATGTCTGGATTCTCATCGCCGGTATCCACACCATTGCGTTTTCCAGATCCAGGTGCTCCTTCCTCATCGGAACGCGTTCTTTGTAGACCCGGAGTCCAGTCTCTGTGATGATGCGGATGATGTTGCGCAGGTACTCCGGCGCACTGAACTCGATCTTCTGCTGCACAGACCAAGGTATGTGGTGGCGGAAGGAACCACCCGTTGACCCTCGCGGGAAACTCAATGCCTGCGCAGAGATTCGCGAAAAGGAGCTTCTTGCGTACTGCCACATTCAACATGCAGCGCAACACTCGCAGTTCCTGATGCACTGTCGTTGCCTTCACCCACCCTTATCCACGACTCCCTTCTTTGTCTTAATGACGACACGCTGCTTGAGCCGACCACGAAGGTACGTCTCGATCCCGTCGGCGGTCAATTCAGCGAGTTTGAAGTTTTCGAACACGGCTCTCAGGTGCTTCAGCGCGCGGTTTTCAGCGCGCGGAATGGGGGGTTGGAAAAATTCTCCAAATAAAGGTAAACCCATACCCCAAATCCAATGTTCTGCCCACGGCGCAACGGTGGCTGCGTGTTGTTGTCACGAGCTTGCAAACGCTCTCGGAGGAATTTCTGCGCTTCCTCCCAGTCTTCCGCCAAGGTCGATTCTCGGCGGCGGATGCCTTCCTTGTCCCGATACTGCATCCACCAGATTTTCGAACCCTCGCGTCGATACAAGCTCCCGTCATGCTTCACTGGTCTTGCCACTTCCCACATCCTGTTTGAACTGCGCGCGGAACGGCTCCAACTCCGACTTAAGAAATCGGATATTGCGGCCCATTACGCGGAAATGGGGAATCTGCTTTCGCTCAACCCAAAAATACAACTGCTTGCGGCTGACACCATTAAGAGATAGGCGAAAAGGCAAGACCCCATGCCGAGCAAGATTCGACTGCCACATTGACCGTGAGCCAGTGCGATTGCAGAAATGATGCACGAGGGCTAGTGGCGCAAATGAATGATCCCACGCTGGATCGCATTGGTCGCCGCCTGCGTACGGTCATCAGCGGCGAGCTTCTTAAGAATACTCTTCACGTGATTCTTGACTGTATCCTCTGCAATGCGCAGCTCATGCGCGATTTGCTTGTTGCTGAATCCCGGCGCAATCAGTTGCAGTACCTCCAACTCGCGAGCGCTTAGCTCCGGGTGGGGAAGCTGCGAAGTAATCGCTGCTTCGATCTGAGCGGGAAGATAGCGCTTCCCGGCATGGACGGCCCGGATAGCACCCAATAGTTCGTCGTGCAGAACATCTTTCGTTAAGTAGGACTGCGCCCCGGCCATCAGCGCTTTGCGAATATCCTCATCTCCTCCGTACGTGCTCAGCGCCACGATGCGGGCGTCAGGAAATTCGGAACGGATCGCAGCAAGCGCCTCGAATCCGTTCATCACCGGCATCCACATATCCATCAATGTGACGTCGGGTAAATGGAGGCGGTACATCGCCACCGCCTGCTCCCCGTTCACCGCCTCGGCGACCACTTCCATGTCCGGTTGCGCATTGACAATGGCGCCCACGCCCGCCCGGGCGATCAGGTGGTCCTCGACGATCAGGATGCGGATCCGCACATGTTCAACGATAGCGGTTGCTTCGTGCTGCAAGGGGAACACTCACCTCTACCAGGGTACCGGCTCCGGGATGACTCTCCAGCGAGAACTTGCCGCCCAGGCGCTGCGCCCGTTCGCGCATTCCCAAGATTCCGAAATGGCCATCGGCAATTAGAAACGCGCCAGCGGGCTCGAACCCCTGACCGTCGTCCCGCACGTGTAGCCGCAGCACGCGATCCTGGATTTCCAGTTTCACCCAAATCACGCGCGCCTTGGCGTGTTTCAATACGTTCGTCACTGCTTCCTGGGCGATGCGCAGCAAATTCTGCTCGACATCCTCAGGCACCTGCTGCAAGTCGCCCGCGACGTCCATCTGCAGATTCACCGAACTCCCCGCCACCCAACGATGCGCCGAAGTCTCGAGCGCCTCCTGCAGGTCGCGCTTCTCCTGCTTTGAGGTGCGCAGATCCATCACCGACTGGCGCGCTTCCGTCAGACTGTGCCGAGCCATCTTGCGCGCCAAGTCCAGGTGCTGCCGCGCCACCTCCAGATCGCCATTCAGTTTGATCGCCAATGCCTCGAGCTGCGATGAAATCCCAACGAACCCCTGGGCTAGGGTGTCGTGAATCTCCCGCGCCAGCCGCGCGCGCTCATCCAGCACCAGCGCGAAGCGGCCCCGCATTTGCCTCAAACGCAGAAGGTAAATGCCATATACCGCGCCCAGGAACGAGGCCATGCAGAGCGCATAAAACCATCCTGTCTGATAGAAGTGTGGGAGCACCTCAAATGAGAATTCAGCATCACTTGGCACACCCCCAGGAAGCATCGCTCGAACGCGAAACTGGTAGCGCCCATGTGGGAGAGGATTGTAGTTGACCACGCGCCGGCTGCCATCAGGAACCCAGTCGGGATCCAAACCCTCGAGTTTCGACCAGTAGCGGACTGCCTCAGGAGCTCTCAAGTAGATCCCGCTGTAGCGGAATTGGATGCGCCCAGTGCCCGGCTTGAGCTGACTCGCGGTGTGCACGTCGACCACCTCGCCGTCAACGGCTACTTCGACGATCTGCGTGCTGGGGGCGGATTGGGGAATCCCTTCTGCCGCAGAAGATGCGGGATCGATGGTCGACAGCCCGTGACCGGTGGGGAACCAGAGATGCCCGTCGCTGCTGCGCGTGGCTCCGCCCCCGGTGGGGAATCCCGGCGCGCACTGCGCGCTGCGCAGCCCGTCTTCCAATCCGTAGTTGTGGGGCTTGAGAGACTGGATCTTGCCGGCGCTGAAATCGCGAAGCCCGCGCTTCGAGATCCGGCACAGCCCGCGCGTGGTACTCAGCCACAGGTTGCCCCGGCCGTCGTCTTCGACGTGCGAGATGTTGTCGCTAAGCAGCCCGTCATGCGCGCCGTAGCGATAGAAGACCCCATCGCGGAGTTCCGTTACACCGCTCCCGAGAGTGCCGATCCATAGGCTGCCGTCCAAATCTTCAAACAGCGTGCGCGCCTGATTACTGCTGAGGCCGTCGGCAGTGGTGAAATGGCGCGGCTTGAAATCGCGATGCTGCGGATCGGTTACCTGCCAGATGCCGGCATTGAGCATCGCGGCCCATAGGCTGCCGTCGCGGCGTTGTGTCAGCGCGATGGTAATGCCGGCGACACCCTGTCCGCCTTGGACAATCCAGTTCCATTTCGTTCCGTCCAATCGGTAAACCCCGCTGGCCGTGCTCGCCCACAGGCGCCCAGCCGCGTCCACCAGCGCGTCGTAGACCACGGTGCGGCCCAGCGGATCGGGTAGTACATAATTGGTGAAATGACCCTCATGAAAACGGCTCAAACCCTTGCGTGTGGCGATGAGCAGATCGCCGTCGGGCGCTTCGCGAATGCCAAAAACTTCGTTGCTGGCGAGGCCTTGTTGCGTAGTGTAACTGCGGAACTGCCCGTCGCGCACCGCGAATACGCCGCGATCGTGGTAGCCCACCCACAGAGTGCCCAGCCGGTCCTGGCGCACGACAATCGGCTGATCGCTCGGCCAGCCTTCGTTCCGGCCGTAGGTCACGAAACGATCTTTGCGCAGGCGGGTGAGTGAGCTATTCATGCCCGCCCACAGATCTCCTTCGCGATCCTCGAACAGGGACCAAACCCAGTCACTGGTATCTTCGTCGCTGGGGCGCGCCGCACTGACGAAATGTCCGCTTTCAAAACGGCTGAGACCGCCATTCGTGCCAGCCCAGAAGTTGCCCGCGCGATCCTGCCACAGGGCCCGCACTATGTCGCTCGGCAAGCCGTCGCGCGTTTGATAACGCTTGCGTGTGCCGTCGGGCCGCATCAAAATCAGCCCTTTGTTGCCGCCCATCCAAACGCCCGCATCATTCGCCCAGAGGACGGTGATGAAATCGTCGCCGAGCGTCCGCGAGTCCAGAGCCGCCCGGAAACCCTCGCCAGCACGCTGCACCAGTCCGCCCACGCCGCTGACCCACAGCCGACGTTGCTGATCTTCGTACACCACTTGCACCACCTGCACGGGTGCGACGCTTTCTCGGGAAAGTGTCGTAAACTGCCCGTTCTCGAAACGAGCGAGCAGACCTCCGAAAGCCATCCATAGAACGCCCGCGTCATCTTCCACCAGCGAGGTGATGGCGCGCTCGGGAAGCCCATCTTTCGGTTTATACGTTGCGAAGCGGCCGTTCGCGTAACGCGTTAGTCCAGCGGCGGTGCCGATCCATAGAACGCCGCCGCGCCCGGCGCCAAGCGCCCGAACCGAGTTGCTGGGTAGCGACCCATCGGCCTTGCTGAACGTGACGAACTCGTACCCATCGAAGCGAGCGAGCCCTTCATTTGTACCCAGCCACAGATAGCCGTCAGGCGTCTGCGTAATCGCACGGATAGTGTCCTGCGGAAGACCCTCGGCTTGAGTCCATACCGTTTGCGTGTATTGCGTCAGCACCTTGTTCGGGCTGAGCGCGAGGCTCTGCCACGGCACCCCTGCAAGGATTACCATGACACCAAAATGGGCGAATCGCCGAGACATTACAAGTTCCCGCCGAAGTCTAGCAAATCCGCCGGTCGCGGCGCTAGAACTGGTATTTGATGGCGAACTGCATAATCCTGGGATCGGCGGCAATCTGGATTTGTCCGAAGTTGCTACCGTTCGTCACCGCTTGCAGCATCATCAGCGAACTGCCGGAAGGCGTGGACCCAGGCCGGAAGTGGTTGGGCACATTGAAGGCCTCGGCTCGAATTTCGATCTGCTGCCTCTCAGTGATTTTAAACAGCCGCGAAAGGCTCATGTCGAGCGTAAAGGTTCCCGGCCCGCGGATCTCGCCGATGGTCATGTTGCCAAACGTTCCGTTGGTGGGTGAAGCGAAAGCTGCGGGATTCAGCCAGCAGGTCGGACTCTTGACCGCGCAATACGGACTGGATGCGATCAGGTTCGCGCGCTGCCCTGTGAGGCTGTTCAGTGCGTTATCAACGCCCGTGGTCACCGTCAAGGCTTGGCCGGATTGGATATTCACAATGGCGCCAACCTTCCAGTTGGACCCCGCCATTCGGAGTGCTCGGTTGGAAAACCTAGGTGTTTGCGCCACCACCGACAGGTTGAATATTTGCCGCAGGTCAATGGGCGAACAATTGCCGCGGTCGAACCGGCGGTTATTTGGATTGGTGTATTCGCTACTGTGCAGTTCGGTGGTGATCAGGTCGCTGATGCAATGCGACCAGGTGTAGTTCCCTAGCACAGTAAAGTTGTTGGCTAGACGGTGCTGTACCGAGGCCAGGAGCGCGTTGTAGCTGCTGGTGCCGCCGTCGTCCAGGTTCCATAGCGGGCCATAATATTTGCCCTGCGAGGGATTTTGCAGATTCAAGATGCGCCGCGCAGTCGTGGAGGCGGTGCTGTTGCAGGAGGTGATTGTGATTGTACCGTAGGTGCAAGTCGCGGTATTCCCCAAAAAGACCGAGGGATTCAGATCCTGGCCGGTCCACATGTGAATCCCATTGTTTCCTAGATAGCTGAGCGATGCCAGCCAACTGCTTCCGATTTGCCTCTGGATGCTCAGGTTCCACTGTTCTATGTAATTGACTTTAAGATTGAGGGGCTCGGTGGCATAGTTAGCGCCGGTTGGGAATGCCGTGCTGGCCGATGGCGGCGGTTGCGGAAAGGGATTTCCTCCGGGATAGTTCAGCCACGGGTTGGCGAACGGCACAGTCCATCCATTGGCGCTCGCACCACCGGTCAGACTAACACTGGGGGACCACGGCGGCGTCTGCGAAAATTCGTAATCGAAGAGCATATGCGACAAGTCGTAGAACATGCCCCAGGAAGCACGCACGGACATTTTGCCATCGCCTTTCGGGTCCCAAACCATCCCTACGCGGGGTGCAAAATCCTTCCACTGAATGTTGTATCCCCTGTTGCCCGTGCCACTGAAACCGGCATCACCCGGGAATAAAAGACCGGCGGGAGCATTCGGGAACGCGGTGGAATGAACATTATTCGCGAAGGCAGTCGCATCAAAGTGGTCGACGTGTCCGAGCGGCAAGGATGAGCCGAAGAAGGGTTCCCAGCGGAGACCGTAAGTCAGCGTCAACCGCGGCTTGATTTTCCAGGTATCTTGCGCGTACACGCCCAGGTATTGATGGCGAGTAATCCGATCCACCAGACCAACCTGCGAGAAAGTGGCTACGTCTCCCATCAGAAAGTCTCCCAGAATGGCGCCGGTCCCTGTACTGCCAAAAGTGAATTGGCCGGTATTGCCCACACCCACGGCTGCGGCGTTATTGCTGGGCCGGATGTAGTTGGCTCCGAAGGCCATCTGATGGGAGCCGCGGTTCAGGCTGACATCGTCCGCGATCTGCTGCGTTACCGTCCCGTTCAGCCCGTTCCAAGGGTCGCTGGGAATATTCAGCGTAGGATAAGCAAACACCGAAGCGCTGTAGAGTGTACCCGCTGTGATCACCGTGAAACCGCGATAGGGCAGATACATGTTCACCCCTAGATCCTGCGGGTCGAAGGTCGGGGGGTCGGTCTTGGTCACATTCGTGCGCGACCAGGTGAAGTGCACCGTGTTAACCGTTCGCGGCCCAAAAATGTGCGTGTCTCCAAAGACGAACGACTGATCCAAATCGTCATTACCCGAAAGCACCATGGACAAAGGATTGTTGGCATTGAAGGTAGGCGGCTGTACACTGTGGGTGGCAAAATAACGCCCAAACATCGAATTGTTTTGGCTCAACTGGTAATCCACCTTGGTCACGCCAGTCTGTTCATCCTGGTTATTGATCGTGGAGTACCCGACCTTTCCGCACGGATCGTTGGTGACGGGATAATATGTCATCATTTTCACCGCGGCGCTGCTGAATGCCGAAGGCGAGATCTGGTTGCCGACGAAGCCGCCTTTCAGGTTTAGCTGTTTCCCGCCATTGCAGGCGGGCGAGGCGAACTCCCTGAAATCGCCGGTCAACATGAGAGGCGTCGGCTCAAAGCCAAAAGCCTGGCTGGGAGCGGAGCGAATAGCCGTACCTTGATAGCCCGCAAAGAAAAACAGCTTGTCCTTGATAATGCGCCCGCCCAGCGTCCCTCCGTATTGGTTGCGCTTGAGCGAATCACGCGTCGGAGCCAGCCAATTTCGCGCGTTGAAATCGTAGTTACGGACAAACTCAAAAGCGTCGCCGTGGAGCTGGTTGGTGCCCGACTTGGTCACCGCGTTCACCGCGCCGGCCGAATGTTCGCCGTATTGGGCGGGTAGCGCGCTGGTTTCCACCTTGAACTCCTGCAATGCATCCGGGAACGGGAGCGGCATGCCCAAACCGTTGAGTTCGTCGTTATGTGCGCCGCCGTCCAGCAGGTAGGTCAGGCCGTTCGACATTCCGCCGGCCACCGAAATTACTAGCTCGTTGGGATAGTTTTTGCCGGTTAACAAATCTGCATTGGCTCCCTGGCTGGCGGCTCCAGCCAGGAACACAAGCTGGGTGACGTTGCGTCCGTTCAGCGGCAAATCGACAACGCGGCGCTGGTCAACCACTTGTCCTACACCGCTGTTTTGCGTTTCGACCATCGCTGCCGACGCTTCAACCACCACCTGCTGATTGACGGCGCCAATCTGTAAAGTGACGTCGATAGCGGGATTGCTGGCTACCTGCAATACAATCCCGGTCTGCACGAAAGTAGTAAAACCGGATTTGGTTACTTCCAAACGGTAGGGGCCCACGGGCAGACTGGGGATCACGTATGATCCGTCGGCAGAACCTTGAACCGTGCGTGTCAAACCTGTGTCAGTTTGCACAACTTTGATATCGGCGCCGGGCACCGATGCCCCACTGCTATCCCTCACAGTTCCTGATATCTGGGCCGTTGATACAGACTGAGCAAACACAACTCCGCCAGCCACCAGCATGGCTAGCCAGGCGGTAAACACCATTTTCATAACCCCTCCCGAGACTAAATCCTGAGTAGTATAATCACGCTTTTCCGAACTGTCAATTGACCAATTTGGGCTATAGCGAGTCTGCGTAGAGCGCAATTGTCGAGATCCCGTCAGCGGCGTGACTTACCCAAAATAGATCGAGGGCCGGACGTTCTCCGGGCCTCGTGCGAATCGCGACACAACCTTGCTCGGAAATTAGATATCCAATTTGCCCGTGCTGTCGCCGAAGCTCTCTTGATGTACTCCCAGTTTGTCGAGCATTGCCAGCATCAGGTTGGACATGGGCGTGTGCTCCGGCGTCACGATATGGCGTCCGCCCTTCAATGTGCCGGACCCTCCGCCAGCGACGACGATGGGCAAGGGATCGTGGTCATGCTGGTTCGCGTTGCTCATACTGCTGCCATACAGGATCATCGAATGATCGAGTATGCTGCCGTCGCCGTCCGGCGTGTTGCGCAGCTTTTCAAGGAAATAGGCCAGCATCTGGGCGTGATACTTGTTGATCAGACTGAACGATTCCATGCGCGCCTGAATGTTGGAATGGTGCGATGCCCCGTGGAATCCGTCGCGATTTCCGCTCAGCGGATACGTGGACCCGCTACTGTCGTGCGCGAACATTAACGTGAAAACGCGCGTAATATCGGCCTGGTACGCCAGCACCTGCAAGTCAAAGAGCAGCTTCAGATGTTCGTCGAAGGTCTCCGGAACACCCACCGGTGCCGTCGGCACTTTCACGTCGGATTCGTTCTGTTTGGTCGCTTTCTGAATCCGCCGCTCAATCTCGCGGATGTCATCCATGTATTCGCTGATGCGCGCGCGGTCGGCGCTCCCCAGGCCACTCTGCAGCGTGCCCATGTTTCGCGCGATGGAATCCAGAATGCTCCGGTCTTCCGTCTTGCGATTCAGTCTTTGCTCCGCGTTGCTGCCATCGCCGAACAACTTCTCAAATACCACTTGCGGGCTGTTCTCCATCGGCTGCGGCAGGGTGGGCGTCCGCCATGAAATGGTATTGATGTAAGCGCAGCCGTAGCCCGATCCGCAATTTAATCCGACATCTTCGATGGCCAGTTCCAAGGACGGCAAAGCCGTGTCCTGCCCGATGTGCTGGGCCGCCAGTTGGTCCATGGTGATGCCTACATGGATAGAGCCCTTTTCCGGATGCGCTCCGCTCAGATAGACCGCAGCCGAACGCGCATGGTCTGCACCCGCGTCCGATCCCTTGCCACTGGCTTGCTTATGGCACAGATTGCTGACGACGTTAATACGGTCGCGAAACTTTTCCAGCGGTTGAATTACAAAGGGAAACTCGAAGCCTGTACCTTCGGTGGCAGGGGTGAAGCGCGCCATATAGGCTCCGTGGGGAACGTAGATCGCGCCCAATCTGCTCTTGGGTTTCGCCGCGGTCTTGCTGAGCGGAGTCTGCGCCGGAACCATCGAGTCGAGCAACGGCAACGCCAGCGCGACTCCTGTTCCCCGCAGGAAAGCGCGTCGGGGAAGGTGTTTCTTGGTGACGAAGTTCATCGGTTCTCCTAACCTTGTCGTATCTCTTACTGTATTTGTGGCGTGCTTCGTTACCGCGTGGCCACCTTCACGGCTTCGGCGGGCCCATCCGCAGCTTTCACTCTCATCTCAAAGGGTGCGCTCTTTACGATTCCAATAATAAGCGAGGAAAAACGATTGCCATTGCGAGCCACATCGCGAGTAATCTCCCGCACTACCGGCATATCGTAGGAATGCAGCTCCCGCCCCACGGCATAAGTGAGCAGCTTTTCCGTCATGGTTCCAATAAACGCGTCCGGATAGCTGAGCAGGGCCTGGCGGAGGCTAGCCGGGCCATTCACTTTGGTCCCGTCCACTAACTGGCCGGCGGGGTTGATCTTGAAACCCAAATCCGTGTCGCGCCATTGGCCGGTGCCATCGAAATTTTCCAGCGCAAAACCGATCGGATCCATCAGCTTGTGGCAACTGGCGCAGACCGGATTGGCGCGGTGTTCCTCCATCCGCTCGCGCACCGAAGTAACCGCCGCGCCAGGAGTTGCTTCCTTGAGCGGCGGCACATCGGGCGGAGGAAGCGGGGGAGGGCTACCTAGGATATTTTCCAGAATCCACTTGCCGCGCACCACCGGCGAGGTCCGGTTTGCCACCGAGGTCGCCAGCAGGATACTGCCCTGCCCGAGCAAGCCGCGGCGGTTGTCGTCCATCACCGCCACGCGCCGGAATTTGGTCCCGTATACGTTGGGGATTCCGTAGTGCTTGGCCAGACGTTCGTTCACAAACGTGTAATTGGCGTCCAGCAGATCAAGTACGCTGCGGTCTTCGCGAATCACGCTTTGCAAAAACAACTCCGTTTCGCGCTGAAAGGCCTGCCGCAAATTATCGTCGAAATCAGGAAAGGCGAGAGAGTCGGGAGCGCTTTCCTTGAGCGTACGAAGATACAGCCATTGACCGCCGAAATTGCTGACGAGTGCCTCGGAACGTTCGTCCGCCAGCATACGCTTTACTTCGCGCTGCAATACCGCGGGGTCTTTCAGCTTTCCTGCAATAGCCGTGTTCAGAAGTTCGTCGTCCGGAATACTGCTCCACAGGAAAAAAGAGAGCCGCGAAGCCAGCTCCAGATCGCCGATGCGGTGCACCGCACCCGCAGGTAGATTAGCCGGATCCCGCTCGAAACGGAACACAAACTGCGGGTCGGCCAGAATGCGGCGCACCGCCATTTCGATTCCCGTGTCGAAGCTGCCCTTATTGCGCCCGGATTGGTAGAAGCTCAGCAGAAGCTCGGTGTCGGCATCGGTCACCGGACGCCGGTAGGCGCGGCGCGTCAGATTGTTGATGATCTTCTTCGCACAGGGAATTTCATCTCGTTCTGCCGTCGGCTGGCAGATGAAAATCTTGTGGCGGCTGGGTGTATCGCCCGGACCCGTTGCACTATAGGGCCCGGTAATATCCACACTCTCGACGTGCGGGAACGTCGTGAAACCGTGCTGGATGCCCAGGTTCAGATCGTTGGTACCCGCAGCTTTGAAGCGCTCAAACAGATCGTCCACCCCCGCGTTATCGCGCTGGATGAAATCCACAGCGATTTCCTGCGGACCCGCCTTCATCGGCAAACGGAATTCAAGCGTAGGCGTCTGGAAGCCTCTTTGCTGTTTTGCCGCTGGGTCCGTCGGCCTCATGTAATAAAAAACATGCGAGGGCAAATCCATCAATTTCACGCGCGTGCCGTTGATACTTACTTCGAGTTGCTCGCCCTTTTCCGCTTCTCCCCACCAGCCGTAATTGCCCTTCAAGAGCGAAACTTTGAAGTCGTATTCGGCATCCAGCGGGAATGTGTGACGGATTTTCAGGCCGCCGCGCGTGCCCAACGGCAGGCCTTCCATTTGATCGTTTTGTGACAGGTCGCCGCGCGCTTTATAGGTAGTCGCGGCCGTGCTCGTTTCGGGGTCGCCCACGGCCAGGCGGCTGATTTTGGCGGCAGCCGTCAAATACCGTTCTAGCAGGGCCGGCGACACGCCCAGCACATCAGCAATGTTGTCGAATCCTTCGCTGGAGTCATCGGCAGGCAGCAGATTGTCCGCTTCGATGTCGAGAGAAAAGAGATCCCGGATCGAATTGGTATATTCCGTGCGATTCATGCGGTGCAGAGCAGTGGCTCCCGGATTCGGTTTTTCGAGAGCGGCCCGATCGAGTGACGCCTCGATACTCGCCCGGAAATTCTCCATCACCGCGCGGTTGGGCCGCGGCATGCCGGACGGAGGCATCATGCCGGCACGCAGCTTGTGGCTCACTTTTTCCCACGTATCCGGATCGGCGCTGACGTGATCGAGGTCGGCGCTTTGCAGCGATAGGTTGCCGGTCTTTAATTTGTCGCTATGGCACGCGACGCAATACTGTTTCACAAACGCATGTTGCTCTGCGACAGGCAAGAGAGCGGCCGAATGGGACGTAGCCGCGGAAGCCGCCGCCGGAGCCAATTTCTGACTGGGACTCTGCGAATCGCTCAATCCCGCGAACAGCACCGCCAGGCAACCGAAACTGAGAAGTTTTTTCATAGAGGTCACTGCTTCACCGCCGCCAAGCCGCCCGCGGTCGAGCTGGTTTTGTTATCCTTCATCAACTCGTGCAACAACGCGACCGTGCTCGGTTTCTCCTGCGGCGGATACCCGGCCAGAAACACGCCGTGGGCAAACGTCATCGGTGTGCGCCCTTCTTTATCTTTCACGTCCAATTTCGCCCCATGCGCCGCCAGGAGCCTTACCATGTCGTCGAATCCGCGGTTGGCCGCTCCGTGCATCGCCGTAAAACCCTGCGCATTCACCGCGTTGACATCGGCGCCGTGATCCAGGCACAGCTTCGCTGCCTCGAGATACTCTGCGTCCGAGCGGCTGAAGGTTTGCAGTGTCACCCAGTTGATGCCGGCGACGGTCATTAATACTGTCGTGCCCTCATGAGTCGAAACATTGGGGTCAGCTCCGTGTTCCAGCAATATCTTCATTACAGTTACGTCGCCCGACAAGCCGGCGCGCAAAAACGGGGTCTGCCCGTCGGAGCTTACCCACGACATGTCACCTTGGAAAAACCCCCGCACGGGCGTTTTTTTTGTTTGCAGGTTGGGATTGGCCCCATGCACCAGCAGCGCGTTGATTACATCCAGTGGTGGCACAGCGTCCGGCTTCGGGTCCGCATAGCTGCGCGCGTGATCCAGATTACGCATGTCCACCGCCGCGATCAACGGAGTGCGCCCGTAGAAATCGACGATGTTCGGATCCGCGCCCCGAGCAATCAACTCCATAGCCAGTTGCATATGGTTGTTGATCACCGCGATGATCAGCGGCGTAGTGCCGTTGGCCGAAACCGCGTTGATATCAGCCTTGGCATCGAGCAGAATCTTCGCCATGTCCAGAAAACCGTCGCGCGAGGCAAAAAGTAGCGCAGTCATCGCGCCCGACGAACTGGGCAGAGCGCGCTGCCTGGATACGCCTGCGCCAGACGCCTGCGCGGGACCCGGGACCACCACCACGCCGTCGGGAACTTTTACCTCCGTATGCAGGTTGATATCGGCGCCCTGGGCTAGAAGGAGCTTCGCGACCTCCGCGTGGTGTTCCAGCACCGCCCACATCAAGGCCGTCTGACCCCGCACGTTTTCCCGGTTGTTCACGGTGGCGCCGTGATCCAGCAGAACCTTCACCGCGTCCACGTTCCCGGTCCGCGAGGCGGTCATCAAGGCCGTTTCTCCCGCCCGATTGGCCGTATTAGGGTCGGCTCCTGCGGCCAGCAGCTTCTGAATCATGGCGGCGCTGCCGTTTAGGCATGCCATATAAAGAGGTGTCACCCCGTAGCGAGTCTCGGCTTTCACGTTCGCCCCGGCGCCGATCAGCAGTTCAGAAGTCTTCAGGTCGTCATTGTCCACGGTCCAGTGCAGCGCGGTCATTCCATCCGCCTGCGCGGCGTTCACATCGGCGTTTTGTTTCAATAATGTACGGATGGCCGCCTGATCCTGCTTTTGGGCCGCGTCAGCCAGCCGTGCACCGTCGACGGTCGCTCCGAAACCGGCGCCCACAAGCAGAGCCATCCAAGCGCTTAGTTGTTTCGCGCGCCGCCATTTGCTTCTCACGTTGCTCATCTCTTCCGCCCGCCTTCCGCTTTTGCTTAGACAATGCTGACGATAAAGAACATATCAAGCCGCAACGGAAGCGTCAATGACTCAATATGGTCAGCTTTAACAAGCCATCTCCTGCGTTGTTATAGCTTTTGCATGTGGATAATCATCCAAGGTATTTCGTCTTGTGAGCCTCACAACACTTTGCGATTTCATGAGGCGACCGTCCGTTCACCTCACAGCGATACAAGCAATGTTCCCCTAATCGCAACAAAATGCGATCGGAGAACGCAAGGCACGTTCTCGGGCTAGTCCGGCGGCTGCGCGCGGATTTGACACGGCGGAAGACCAGGTCGGTAAGATCGTCAGCACGTGGGGCTGTTCTGCTCGCTAGCAGGGATCACACCCATCTAAATCTGCGCATGCTTGGTCTGGAATGCTCGGAGCCGCACCCAATTCACGACGCACGCCGGAAGATCGCGGCCTGGCGCGTCGAATACAACTGCGAGCGGCCCCATTCTGCGCTCAAAATGGCCGACCGCCCGTTTCGGCGGTGTGGCTATTATGCGAGACATAGATCGCTATAAGAGCCGGCAATTTCTCGGAGTCCCTCTGCAACTCGACCCCGAAGAGCGCTAGCAGCTGAATGTTTAATCCGTTTCGACCGAACTAGCAGAATCGAAGGTCGCACGCTTTTGAACGAGGATTGAAGCAGTCATATCCGACGCTGCCTTTACAAGGGCGCCCATCTTGGGATGGGCGGGCGCGATTTCAACCGGGATGCCGGCAGCCTGCAAGGCGGCCGTCATTACAGGACCGACGGACGCGATGGCTGTGTACCCGCGCAAGGCGGTGATTACATCGGATTGGAGTCCGAGATCGTGGGCAATCATCATAAGATGGTCGAGCTGTATGGATGATGTGAATAGAATCGCGTCGAATTGGCGCCTAGCCAAGCGGCGTGCTGCCGTTTGAAGAGGCACGACATCCGTCGGGAGTTCCCAACGGTAAAGCACGATTGGCGTAACCGAAGCGCCCAGGTTTTCGAGCGCGGCGTTCATTTCCAGATTCGGACGTCCGTACTCTTGAACGGCAATCCGTCGCTCGGGGCGGGCAGCCACGGCTTCTACGATTTCCCTCCACGTATTGGGCTCCGGGACCACGATTTGTGCACGTGCGCCTAACTCGCGCAGAATCGGCAGCGGCTTGGGGCCGCGTGACACGATTGTGACGCGGCGCAACGCCGCGCCGAGCCGCTCAGCAGAGGAATGCGAAACGACCACATCACGAAGAAACGTGAGTCCGGTTCCTGTCATGCAGATGACCATGTTGAATTCATCGGCCTCCAGACGCTCCACAAAGCCGATCCCCTCGCCAGGGTCATCGAAGGCGCGCTCCTGTACCGATGGCGCTACGAATGGTTCCCCTCCCTCCTTGCGGATAAGGGCTTCCATTTCCTTGGCGCGGCGGCTTTCTAGGCTGAGAATACGGAGTCCTGCAAATGGCATGTATCAAAAGGCGAACGGGCTTGGTTTCAGTATGGCGCAACGTGGCGCCGCGCTGAGTTCCCCTTAGAACTTAAGCAGGGCCTCCATGTATCCGAATTCCCCGTCTTTTCCTTTCGGATAGATTTGCTCCATCGAAGCCAGACCCTGCGTGAAGCCGAAGTAGCCCGTGAGTGTCACGTGGCGGGTGGCGCGGTACTCGACGCTGGTGTCGTAAACATTGCCAAGCGAACGGCGCCCCGCGGTGGCGCGGCCGGTGTAGCCGAAGGTCCACGGCTGAAACACTCCGCCGCCGCTATACCAGAGATCGTTCGCATTGCTAAGGCGAAGTGCATGGAACTCACTCGATATCGTAATCTTCGCATGCGGTCGCAGCACAAGCGCCCCGAAGCGGTCCTCCGTGTTCATCATGTTGAAGAACGGGAAGCGCGCGTACGGACGGGGCGTGGGCAAGACCTGAAAGAAAGTTCCGTGCCGGTTATCATTCGGGTTGCCGTCGCCAGAACCCGCGGTGAAGCCTCCGCGCAACCATGGCTTGAGCTTCGCTAAAGGTCCAGGGAGGGCCGCCGGCTGATACCCTCCCTCGAAATCAAGAGCGTAAGCCAGTTGCGTTTGCGTTCCCCACCGACCGGTCTGGCCTGCTCCCCAAGCGAGCGCATCAATGGTCCCCGCCGTTGTCGTAAATACGTGCAGACTATGCGCGCCGAAAGTCTGGATATGAATATTTTCCGTGTCGCCACTTCGCACCGCCAGCGGACGATTGTCGGTCTTCAGGATGTGCCGCCAATCGTCGTAGTCGAGCACGAAGACACGTGTGTCGGCGGCGTGTTTTCCGCTGCCCCACTCGTGTGTGAACGAGGCATAGCCGAACCCTACGCGGTTCCATCCCCAACCGTCGGTCTGAAAAACACCGCGAGTCGGAGTCGCCGCGACAAAGGTGAAGTCGTTCGCGGATTTGGAATAGGAATAATGCAAGCCGTCGAAGCTGCGCCCGACGTCCGACCATCCGAAGGAACCAATAAGCCGCTGGCTGACACGGTCGCGCTTAAGCGTTGCCAGTGTGGCGTTCTTCGGCGCGAGCTCGGAGCCATCGTTGAACTCGAAGCGCCCCACTTGCAGGGTGTTGGCCTCGCTGGCGCCCAAACCTTTAAAACGGACGTAGAGTTGTTTGGCGAACACCATCCCGCTATAGCGGCTATTGCCGTTCGCCGAGTAGTAGTTTGAGCCGAGCCCCAGGGCACCCTGCGGAGCCGCTGCTGTCGCATGGTCCGGCAATCCCAGCAAGAAAGGAGCGGCCAGTTCGGAGTCCCAATCCCAGCCCTTGCGCTTCTCGGCGAAATTCAAACGGAGAATGTTACCAGAATACCCATAAGCGTTATTGCCGGAAGATGGTTGGAACCAGTCCCAGCCGTAGGCGCGCAGGCGCAGGGTTCCCGTCACTGTGACGTCTCCCAGTTTCATGGGCTGATCCGCAGACTGTCCAAAAACCACAACTGCCATGAGCGGAAGGAGAAGAAGTGTGCCTCGCATGTTAGTCTCC
>Ga0207674_10003266_pt1 | contig 19946 bp, 23 predicted proteins | sample KBSCornC72_FD_184303 | JGI IMG/M metagenome (GOLD analysis project Ga0207674, IMG submission 184303) | Corn rhizosphere microbial communities from Kellogg Biological Station, Michigan, USA - KBS Corn C7-2 (SPAdes) (version 2) | ecosystem: Host-associated > Plants > Roots > Rhizosphere > Soil ... | reverse complement strand
TGCTCCAGCATGCCCTGCATGCCCCAGGTTTGCGGTGCATGCGCGAAGTTTGCCCCGCAAACACGAAGTGCGTAACTGCTGGCCCATCACCAGTTAACATTGTAAACACGAAGTTTGCCCTGCAAACCTCGGGTTTGCCCCGTGTGCACGACGCAAAAACCTTTAGGGGTGACGTGTTTGAAAAACTTCAGATGCACCGCATCTCCGCACGCCATCACGCTCCTTCGTTGTCACTCGAATGTGGTTATAATGCTCCGGCATTGAGCAGCTTTCGTCGTCGCTTTGAGCTGCTGCCTTTTCTCTTTAGTCGCTGCTGTTCTTTGACAAAAAGGTTCTCGTACGGGTGGGTGCGCGGGGAGTAATTACCCGTTCTTAACTCAAAAAGAACGGGACATTGAAACGGGGCTAGATTTCTTTGAGGCTCGGTACTACGCAAGCACGCAGGGGCGTTTCAGTTCTACTGATCCAGTGACTCTCACAGTTGAGCGCCTTGTTGATCCGCAACGAATCAATCTCTACGCTTATTGCCGAAATAATCCGCTCGCCTTTATTGACCCAACTGGCGAAATCGTCACCTCGCCAATGATGATGCGAAAAGGCAGTATGAGGAGTACCTTAAGTTCCTCAATACTGACAAAAAGAAATATGCCAACGAGTTGGCAACCGTGAATCGCCTTCAAGGCTCTGAAGTGGAGTACCGCCTCAGTGTCGGCGGTAATAACTTCGAGGGTGCGGAGGGCAACACGACGACGGATGGCCAGCGGATCAACATCGCCATCTCCAACGTTGGCGGTTCTAGTGGCGAGACCTTCTCGCTCAACTCGCGCTTCTCGCATGAGTTGGAACACGGTCGCCAGTTCGACAACGGTGAACTCACCTTTCTCAAGGGCGCAGATTGAAAGTGGCACCCAAACCCTACTACCTACGACATCGGCGACGAGGTTAAAGCGTGGAGTGCCCAACTAAACACCTCGACAGCTTCCGACTATTGGAAGACCGAAGGTGGAACAAGGAAGCCGAGTTTGCTTCGGCAGTTCGCTAACGCCAAGACGGATGATGAGCGGGCCGGCGTCTTGGCGCGAACTGGTGGGTACCGCAACAGAAATCCCAACCAGAATAGTGATTATGTATATGCAGGCAAAGAGAACTACAAACCCGGGCAACTGGTCCGCACGAATGACACTTTTGGCCGCGTAAATAGGGTGGCTCCCCCTCGTCCTAAATGAGCTAGGAGGTAGGCGTGATATTAAGACGCTTCAATCTTCAGATGAAACTTCGGCGACTTTGTTTACTGTTGCTGGTCCTGTGCTGTATGCCGGCCTATGGGCAGATCAAGGATCAGGATGTCTTCGCGCCTGTGCCGGCAGCTTTGCGGGCCGATCTAGTTGAACGGTTGAAGCTGCTGATCGAGTACCAACGCACTCAGCAATGGGGAAAGCAATACGATCTGCTCTCCATCGCCTTCACTCAGGGCAAGAGCAAAGAGGAATATGTAAAGCGCAATCGCCATTGGTACACTGAAGTAGTGCCGGACGACTTAATACTTGACTTTACACCGAAAGCCACCACAGTTCATGAGTCGTCGCCAGATGCCGGATGGTGGACGATCTATGGATGCGCCAAGCTCCGCCTAAAAGGCCAGATGGAACAGTTGTATGCTTCGGTAGATGCTCATCGAGAACGTGGCAACTGGTACTTCTCAACTGTGGGCGTTATAACCCCGATAGATGGATCAGCTGAGCGCTGTCCTTACCCAGTAGTTTCTGAACCTCTCACGGCATGTTCTGCAAAAGGCATTAAGAGGCATTAAACAAACTCAGGTCAGTTTGGCTTCGCGAATTGGAACTCGGCGGTTTCTTCTTAATGGAGGGCTTTCAAGAATCTGCGAGTAGCTTCGGGTGAGGTATCGGTAGAACTCACAAGACTCGATGCCGTAGCAGTGGCATATGCCGTCACAGATGTTGACCGCAGACGATTCGAAACTAACGTTGCCGAGTTTGGTGATTGACTACCAACCGTAGGGACAATCAGTCTTCATCTTCCCACCCTCACTTTAAAGTGCGGAACGCCTGTACTCGCGGGAGCCTCCTGTTTTTCTCTTTAGCCGCTGCTCTTAAACTGCTGCTGTTCTTTGACAAAAAGGCTCTCGTGCGGGTGGGTGCGCGGGAAGTAATTACCCGTTCTTAACCCAAAAAGAACGGGACATTGAAACCGGACTGGATTACTTCCTTGCCAGATACTATTCGTCGGTTCAAGGCAGGTTTACAAGTTCGGATCCGTTACTTTCCTCGGGTCGCGTAGAGATACCGCAATCGTGGAATCGCTATTCATATGTTCTGAATAATCCCTGGGCGTTTACGGATCCTTTCGGTCTTTACGAGGCTAAGAACCTATCGAAAGAACAAATTGAATTACTTGAGAAGACAATCAAGCTTGCGGAGGATTTGCGTGATCGATACAAGGTTGGGTCGGCAGAATATGGTCGGATCAATGATGCGTTGAAAGCGCTTGGTCACAATGGAGATGGCAATGGTGTTGTGGTGACGGTTGGAGGTGATGACCCAAATGGTTCGACCACTGAAGTTAACGACAAAGGAATAACCGTAACGTTTGGTCGGAATCTGCTAGATGCGCGACGGGACATAAAAGATTCACAAGCGGCGTCCGATCTGACAGGTGCGGTCGCTCACGAAGGTTCGCACGTTTCGAAGGGACAAGTTTGGCTCAAAGACCGGAAGGAGCAGAAGACGTTTGACGTTGAGGTACTAGCCTACACTACTCAAGTCGACATGCACCGACAGTTCAATTCTATGATGAGGGAACAGGGAAAGGGGCCCTACGAACTTGAAATGTTGAACGGTGATCGAGAGGGATCTACGACGGTGATCTACTCGCAGGGGTGGTCCGAGGTGGATGTCCGGACGGCTATCGGGACGTTCTTGGAAAGATCGCCGAAGTACCGTCTTACTCCCCAAAGTAAGGATCTTGCCTTTCCAACGAAAAAGAAGGGGAAGTAGAAATGGCGACGAGATACTTGCTCGTGAGTACGTTTGTCTTGCTCTACATCAGCTTTATGGTGTTTGGGCAAGCAAGCGAGGACAAAGTTAAGCTAATCAAAGAACGACCGGCTGTGGAAATCGCATTTGACTGCGCGGGCAAACGGGATCCCTGGCGCGAGGGTGAATCCAGCCAGGGAACTTGGTTAACGCTGCAGAACAATCTGAAGTGGCAATTGAAAGTTCCAGGGTCCTACATTGAATCAAACTACGCTTGGAAAAAGGGACAGTCAGAAGCACTTCTATTTTATGAAATCGAAGATAACCGAAGTCGTTTTGTTAGGAGCCGACTGCGGGATGTTTCGGAGCCAAAGGACGAGCGAATTCCGGCTCCACCAATCGGTTATCGCATGACAGACTTAGTAAAATACGTTTATTTGGCACCGGGCGAATCCTTAGTATTCAGCATTCCCAGAGAACACCTGAATTCGAATCTTGCCTTAAGTGTGAGTTTCAACTTTTCTTGGGAGGATGGCATGGACAACGCGACACATCGCGTTTACTTCAACGGAAGCGACTTGCCAGAGGTTCTTAGCCCATGCCCATCAATCCGCTAGATGGGAATACTTGATGTCGGAATCGGCGCATCTAGGGCATCTAATTTTCGCGTCAAATAGACAACGGGTGCGTTTTTGGGACAGGCGGCGTCCTCGATTATCTCACAGGGAATGACGGCGGTTCAGAATTTCAGTGAGGCTTACCGAACTGAAACTCGGCGGTCTGTTCTTAGTTGAGGGCGGGGATGAAGCGTTGGGTGGCTTCGGGTGAGATGTCGTAGAACTCACAGGAGTCAATGCCGCAGCATCGCAAGAGTCACAGATGCTGTCGCAGATGTTGACGGTAGAGCTTCCCAGCTGAAGTTGCTGCTCACCTTCGCAACAGACTTCCAGCATAGGGACATTGAAACTTCATCGCGCTTCGGTCCTTTCGCCAGCGGCATGTCGGGTGATGAAGGCCTCGACTACCGCCAAAAGTTGCTGCTGTTCTTTGACAAATTGCTCTCGTGCGGGTGGGTGTGCGGGCACAAATTACCCGTTCTTAACTCAAAAAGAACGTGACAACGAAACCGGACTCGATTACTTCGGGGCCAGATACTACGCGAGCACACAAGGCCGGTTCACGAGCGCGGATCCGTTGTTATCATCGGGAAGCATCTATAGTCCTCAAAGTTGGAATCGTTATTCCTATACGGGAACAACCCACTCAGGTACACCGATCCATTTGGCCTGTACGTTTATGATCCCAACGCCACCAAGGATGAGCGCAAGAAGTTTGAGGAAGGCATGAAGAAGGCACAGGAAGCTCTTAAGAAACTTGATTCCAAGTCAGATCAATACAAAAAACTTGAGCGGGCTCTAAACGCTTACGGCGCTAAGGGAGTGGATAATGGTGTCAGCGTCAAGTTTGGGGCAAATCAGGATGGTGCGCCAGCTGCAACCGTAGTTGGCATCCAAGCAGACAGCGCTGGGATTAAGCTCGTTAGTGATGACAATCCCACAGGCCAGGATACCGTCGTGACTTTTGACTTGACACAACAAAGATTCCTCTGCTCTTGCGGGAAGCATAGGTCACGAGGGTTCTCATGTGGCTGATGGAGCAGTTCTGGCGTCGATCTTGCCGTTGAATCTCAGCGCATCAGCGGGAATCTTGGCCATCCCATTTAATCTTACAAAATATCAAACAGAGAGCCGGGCTTATCGAGTGTCTGCTGCGGTGGCTCAGGGTCTTGGTTATGACTCACTAACAATCGGTAAAGCGAAAAACGAAATCTGGAACTCCGGATGGAAGGAAGCCGATCGATCTACCAAGCAGGCGGCGGGTATCGATAAAGTGCTAGCTGAGCCCAAGAGTAACGGAGGGCTCTACGAGGTGACGCCCACCAATCAAGGTAAACGTCTGATCGATCAGTGACGGCCAGCATGAAGAACATGATGAGACTCATTACAGCAGCGATCCTCTTGAGCGTGCTTCTTATGGCTAGTTATTCACAGCAAGCGCAGGTGGCCGCGAATAAAGAGACTGTCTCGCTCACAAATGACAGACCAACTGTTTACCTGACTTTTGAGCGAGAGGGCAAACGTGAGCCCATACACCCGAGTGAAAGCAATCAGGGCATTTGGCTGCGGCTTCACAACAACACGAAATGGGCGATCAACTTTTGCACTCTCAGTCTGTACATTCCTCCGAAAGTGGCACCAGTGCGTCTCTCGGACGGTCGGAGCGTGCTGGGATTGAACGATGGTGTTGAAGTGAGCATGTGTCATGGGGTTGAGGCACTCAAGCGATATGAAATACAACTGGCGCGCAAAGGCGAGAGAAAAAAGCAAGGGTCAATCAAGGGTTCAGACCGGCAAGTGGGCTATGACACCGGGGACGTCTTTTCATCTGCCTGGTTGCCATCTGGGAGTTCTGTAATCTTTAGTGTGCCGCGTGAACAACTCTCGAAGAGTCTTGCGGTTTTTGTTCGCTTCAACTACGAGTGGGAGTATAGTAACCGCACGTTCAGAAGTGACGAGCCCGAACATCGCGTGTACTTCCGCGCATCTGATCTCACCAAAAAACTTCAATGATAAAAGAGGCTTGAACTCACCTTGTGGCGTGTTGGTTGACGAAGGCTTCGAGGACGGCGGCGAGCTTCTGTTGCTGGCTACGCGGGAGGTGTGACGCGGCTTCGAATAGCTGTTTCATCTTGCCGGTTGGACCAGAGCCGCGCTTTTTAGTTCCGTTAGAACCCGCCAAATCTTCCACCGAGACATTGAGCGCTTCAGCCAAGCCAAGCAGTTGGTCCGGACTCAGCGCGACCGGGTTGCGTTCCCAGTGAGCGTAGGCTCTTTGGGTGAGTCCGAGGCGATCGGAGAGCTGCTGTTGCGATAGTCCTGTCTGCTCCGGGAGCGTGTGCAGACGCGACCGAAAGGGGTGCGTTCGCGTTTGGCAGGGCGGCCTGTTTTCACGAGCGAAGTATAAGGCGACAAATCGGCGGTTAGAGATAATGCTTTCTTTGTTCGAGGTTGCATTAACGGCTAGAATGAAGAGTGCCACAGTTAATGAAAGAAGGTGCATTAGCCCGCATATGACTACAGCAACCACGAATCGGTATATCGTAACGGAGGAAGGCATTCTTGGCAGCGAGCCAATCATTACGGGAACGCGAACACCAGTCCGTGCAATTGTTGAGTTATGGCGAATGGGGACTGGACCGGAAGAGATCACGACGAAACTGCCACACCTGACCTTGGCACAGATCTTTGATGCCCTCTCCTATTACAGCGAGCATCAAGAAGAAATAAACGTCTATATCGAGCGCAACCGCGTGCCTGAGGAACTGGTTGACCCTCTGGTCAAGAATCCGTGAGCAGTCAGCTTTTCATTGAGCTCTATCTCGATGAAGACGTGGATGTGCTCCTGGTGAAGTTACTGCGAGCCCGCGGCTTTGTCGCTGTTACCACTCAGGAAGCCGGGCTATTGGGCAGCACGGATGACAAGCAACTGGCACACGCAATGAGCGAGCGGAAAGCATTACTTACGCATAACCGCCGGGATTTTGAGAGACTTGCTACAGCTTTCTTCTACTGCCACCCAGAAGCATCACGGGATAATTATCGCTGCGCGTCATGATGTTCACGAATTGGTGCGGCGTTTGTTACTTGTCTTGAATCACACCACGGCAGACGAAATGGAAAACCAGGTGCGCTATATCTGAATCCCTCGTCATTAAATAAGTTCGTAGATCCGCTAGCCTCGTCTCCTCGTTTGTGAATCATCCATTTCAAAGCCCGTGCGACGCCCTCACCACTCTAAGGTTGCAGCTGTTCTTTGACAAAACGCGCTCGTGCAGGTGGGTGTGCGGGTTCTCATTACCCGTTCTTAACCCAAAAAGAACGGGACATTGAAACCGGATTGGACTACTTCGGCGCTCGATACTACGGAAGCACTCAAGGACGATTTACGAGTCCCGATCCATTGCTGTCGAGCGGGAGATCACTTCAACCTCAAAGTTGGAACCGGTACAGCTACGTCATCAATCGCCCACTGTCATTGGTTGATCCGAAGGGACTAGATTGGGGAGTTTCAGAGTGGGACGATAAGAAAGGACATCACACTAATTATCACTGGTTCAGTGGCAAGATTGGAGCTTACGACGGTCACAGCTACTCGGCTGTTAATTTCGGCAAGGCTGGGTCTCTTGATGTTCCCACTGGCAATGGTCAGATAGTAAGAATCTCAAATCGGGGTCTCATTCGGCAGGTAATCTATTCAGGGCCAGGAGGTGACGGACCATCCAACGGACAAGGGAGTTCCCTCAACGCCAGTGCTGGGCTGGTTGATGGCACCACCCCTTTTGGGAAGCAACTTAGAGAAGCCGCGTTCGGGAAGATGGGCGTTGATACCAGGGCGCCCAAATATGAAAACGCATCCGGCATCAGCGGCGGAGTAACGACAGGCGTTTGCTTTTGACGGGTGCCGGGGAAGCTGAGTTAGCGGAAGAGGAAACAACCACACGCTACCGCGCTGTAAGTAATGCCGAGTTCGAACAAATAATGGAAACGGGAACGTTTGAGGCTGGGGCAAACTCTCTAGGTGGAAAATGGTTTGCAGAGACTGCGGAACATGCAAATCAATGGGGAGAAATATTGGAAGGCAAAGGTGCATTCAAGGTTGTTGATGCAAAGATCCCAAGTGTTGAAGCCGACAAGTTCATGAGACTGGAGAGGCTTGACGGCATTGGGCCAGCGCGTTATGCAGAACTGGATCAACTCAAGAATGCGGTAATCGGAAAGCCATGACAAACAACATAGTGAAGGCAAAAGTATGTTGGATAACGAAAGAGGCAGGCGGGCGCGAGAGTCCACCTCCAGGGCCTCGCTACTCGACTGCGGCGCGGTTTGAAGAAGAGAAAGACAAATGGCCGCACGAGGCCTGGAGTCTTGTGCTCGAGTTTAGTGGGCCTCCTGACGAATCACTCTGCATGATTGCAGACGTGAGCCTCCTGAATCCGGAAGGGCCAACGAGGCTTCTTCATCCAGGCAGTGTCTTTGAACTCTTCGAGGGCAATCGATTAGTTGCCAGAGGAGAGGTGCTTTAATCGCTAGCTTTGTCTGGCCAATCAGGGGTGATGTCGTATGACGACGCCGGTAATCTAACTAATGACACTTACACCGGGGCGGGAAATCGCGCCTACGATGGAGAGAATCGGATCACTTCGGCCTGGGGCGGCAACAACCAGGCGCAACTCTACACTTACGATGCGGAAGGAAAACGTATCAAGCGCAAGGTGGATGGAGTAGAGACCTGGTAAGTCTATGGATTCGAGGGAGAGTTACTGGCTGAGTATGCGGCCAATAGTATCGCGAACAGTCCGCAGAAGGAGTATGCTATCGCAATGGACAGCTGCTGATTTCTGCCACCCCGGCATGCAGTAGTTGTTCGCTTGCCGTGAATGGCTCGACTGATTACGTCTCCGTACCGAACAGCGCTAGCTTAAACATCACGAGTTCCTTAACGCTGGAAGCGTGGATCAATCCAAGCTCCACGATGTCCGTCGCACAGATTGTCAGCCGCTACAGCGCTAATGGAGGCGGTTACCAACTCGCGGTCTATAATGGCAAGCTGCGAATGGCTTTGCACAAAAACTCTAATTTTGGTGAGTGTCGAGCGTTCAGTACAGTACCGCGAGCGAAGCGACCGGATGGCACACTCGACATTACGCCTAAATTTTGATGGTTGGTTCGTGGAGTGTGCCATCCGGTCGCTTCGCTCGCGGTACTGTACTGTTGGCATGTTACTTTTTGTGCAAAGCCGCTGCGAATGGACATCCTGCATACCGGCACTGCTTACAACTCCATATTTGGCAACACGACGCTTACACTGAATACCTGACACCATGTGGCCGGAGTGTTTGATGGGAGTCAATATCGACTGTATGTTGACGGAGTTTTGGATGCGAGTACCGCCAATACATACGCACCGGCGACCGGCACCGCGAACCTGGCGATCGGCCGAGATACGACGGGCAGTTATCAGTATTTCGCCGGCTTGATTGACGAAGTGCGCGTATCAAATACCGCTATTTACATGAGCAGCTTCACACCCGCGCAGCACTTGACGGCGACAGGCAGCACCAAAGGACTCTGGAAATTTGACAGTCAAAGTCCGAACGATTCATCAGGCAACAGTAACAACGGCACGCTACAAAATGGTGCCGGTTGGCGCAGGATTGGGTTCAGTAAGGCTCCCACCTTCCTATGTCCCGCGAAAGATATTGAAGGTGGTGTTTAGTATTACGGCCTGTTATTGATCGTGCCCACAGTCGACATCGTGGCTTGATGGCCATCAGGGTCAACAAACTTGAGCGGATTGTTGAGAGCATAGTGATATTTATTGAGGCTTTGGGGCTCAGAAGTGTCGGCATAAAAAAGAGGATCATGGGGATCCACCTTTTCAAACAGCTCCTCAGGTCCCCCTTTGAACTCATCGGGCGAAGTGAATCTTCCTTGCGTGCTCGAATAGAACCTAGCCAGGAAGTAATTCAACCCTGTCTCAACGTCCCGTTCTTTTAGGGTGAACTGTTGCCGAACGGCGTCGCCGCCGCCATAGCCTTGGGTGGTTGTGCGGAGGGCGATGCCGGAGCCTAGCTCTTCGCCGAAGGGTAGATAGTCGTGGCGTTTCATGTTCGCCAAATTACCCGTCTGATCGAAGATCATTCGCGGCGTCCCAAGTTGATCCGACACCAGCCACTGTGGACCAGCTGGTGTCGTACTACCGCCGCCTCCTGGTACATCAGCCGAATAGCGCGCCAGGTTCAATTAGTTCGCTTGAGTTACTTTGCGGAAAGCACGTCAATCAGAGGCGGAGCCAAGTTTTTGGGAGATGAGAAACTAGCGTACTCGAAAAAGTGGAACTTGAAAATTCATCAACCAACGACAATTAATGAACGCTCAGCTTGTAAGGATGTGGACGATTTCCTTCGGGCCGCTGATGGCTCAATAGATGAAAACGCAGCGCATGAACCATTGTTACGTTATCGATCCACCCAAACAAGGGCTGATGTAAAATTCGACCGGCTATCGGCTATGCCTTGTTTTGTACTTGACTCTCTGGAGCAATAACAAAATTTTTCAAATGCTAAATCCCTCGATCCCTTTTGGAATTCGGAGGACGCAAAGGGAAAGATCTCAGGGGAGTTGGCGGCGTTGGCTGTTCAAATTAAGCATTACGCATATCGCATTAACAAAAAATCTCTTGTCCCATCTTTCGTGAAGTGCTAAATTCACGCGCACGTTGAGGGCTTCACATCTCACGCTTGCGGGTGAAGCCAAATCGTACAATAAAACTTTGAACTGTTGCGGCAACTCTTAGTTGCGCTGTTCTTTCACGGCATCTCACAATATCGCCGTAGGAGTCTGACAAATGAATATTTCCTCACGCTTGGTGTTGTTCTGTCTCCTCATTCTTGTAACCACTATTCCCATTTCAAAAGCTCAGGATCTCGACACCGTCACTATCACGGGCCAGGTAACCGATCAGAATGGTGCCGTGATTCCCGGTGCAATCATCGAGGTATCACTGGAAGGAAATAAGAAGCGCACAGTTGCAAGTGATCTGGGCGGCAGGTTTCGCGTCATTCAACTTGCTCCGGGCACATACAGCGTCAGTTCAACAGCGACAGGTTTCGGCGTCGTAAAGTTCGACGGCGTCTCACTCAGTTCAGGTCAGAGTCGCCAGCTAAAGATCGAACTCTTGCCGGAAGTCCTGACCGCTGAAGCAGTAGTCATCACTGCTGATGCGCCAGTCATCGATACGCGAAAGACGATCGTTGGAAACACGCTTACGAAAAAAGAGACCGAGTCGCTGCCGCTTTCCAATCGATCGGTGCTCGACTTTGTTTTCACCCTTCCCGGCGTAACTGAAGAGCCGCTATCAACTCGGGATCTCGCTGAAGACAGAAGCTCGAGTCCGAATCAAACACCTGAAGAGGCAGGGACATTCAGTCTTGCAGGTGCACCGGCGTATTCAAATAACTTCACCATCGACGGTCTGGATAATAACGACGATCGCGCGGCGCGGGAACGCTTTCAGCCAATGATCGAGGCGGTCGAGGAAGTCCAGGTAGTCACCAATCAATTCTCGGCCGAATACGGTCGAGCATCGGGTGGCAGAGTCAATCTTCGTACACGCGGAGGCGCCGCAGAGTTTCGCGGCCGGCTCTTCTATCACTTTCGGGATGAGGCGCTGAATGCAAATACCTATCGCAACAACTCGCAAAGACTGAAGCGGCTTCCCTTACAAGACCACGTCGGCGGGTTAACGCTCAGCGGTCCAATTAAAGTTCCCCGCACTAAGTTGAACAAATCTTTCTTCTTCTTCGGATATGAACTTAGTAAGACATTGGATAACGCACTCATTGATACGCTTGTCCCGGTTCAGAGCAACAACCGCTTCACGCTGCCGCCGCCGACGAATCCCGAGTTGACGCGTCTGGAAGACGCGAACGAACCAGCGTTATCAACAGCGGTGGCGCCGTACATGTCTCCGATAGATACACCCGCGCAGAATGCGAGCCTCAGTCTGAAAATGGACCATCAAATAACAGGTGTTCATAACATTTCATTCCTCTTCCAGCGCGGCCGCTTTAAGAATCTGAGACAGTTTGGCGGCGGTAATCGTTTGGCTGAGGCGTTGCAGCCGCTGACACGAAACTCTGACGCCTTTGCAGTTTCTGACGATCTTGTTTTTGGCTCTTCTATTATCAACCAGGCGCGCTTCCAATATTCGCAACTTAAACCCGGATTCAAATCGAGCGCTAACAACAGTCCGGTTGTATTAATCACTTTGAATGATCCACTTACCACGGATGATCCACTGAGACGCTCGGGAACACTTGTCGCCGGCTCGTCTTCAGCAGATGGAAGTGAAAGACGTGAGGTGCGCTGGCAGTTCCAGAACATCTTATCCGTACTATCAGGTAACCACTCAATAAAAGCGGGCGTCGATTACCATCGTGTTAATTCGGAATTCACCGATCTTTCGGATGTCTCGGGAACGTTCAGCTTCGCAAGTGCCGGAGACTTTCTGGCGAACTCGCCGTCTCGATTTAGACAAAACTTTAAGAGTGTTTCATCGCAGCAGAATTCATATCTCGGACTCTTTTTACACGACGAATGGCAGATCCATCCGCGCTTTTTATTGAGTTACGGGTTGCGTTACGAAAGAGAGTCGATCATTCGCGACCTGGATAACTTTGGGCCAAGACTGTCAGTAGCCTACAACCCACTCGATGGCAAGCTCGTGCTTCGTTTTGGTGCGGGACTCTTCTACAACCGCGCGCTGTTAAGAACGATTGATGACTTTACGATCGGTAAGCAGCAGCTCTTTTTTGACACCAATAACCTTATTGATCCTGCTACCGGCAAATTGCTAACGAGCGCACAGCGACGGAGTTTCATTGCTACCAATCTCCAGTTCCCAGGCACACTGCAGCCGGATTCGCCCTTGGTAAAGGAGTTTGGATCTCTCAACACGGACTTCTCACGGCGGCTCGATCCGGATTTGAAGATTCCCGAAAGCTATCAATTCAACTTTGGTCTGGAGAAAGATCTGGGTAGCGGTTTCTCGGTCGAAGCCAATCTTAGCTTCACCCGCGGGATTCATCTCTGGCGCGAATTCAACTCGAACGCTCCACGTTTGCCGGAAGGATATAAAGATTTTACGGCGTACCTTTTATCGCGAGACTTTCCCAACTTCGCCACGGCTTCGAACGTTAGGCCGATCTTTAACACCTCGACTGCCGGTGAATTGATTAGATTTCGTGCTGGTCCAAGTGCGGCGACCACCAGCGCAGTTGAACGTGTCGTGGAGTTTGGAGTGCCGGTCTCGGTTTTTGATCTCAGCAGTACCAATTCGACGAGCACGCTCGAGGCAGCCCTTGCAGCTCTCAATCCGTTGCGTCCCGATCCGTCACGTGCTGAGATTGAACAACTGATCTCTGCCGGTAATAGTTTTTATCGAGCCATGACGTTGGAATTGCGCCGGAGGTTCGTTCCTACAGCTTTACCGGGCATCACTTTTCGCGTCGTATACACGCTTTCAAAACTCATCGACGATGGGGTTGTGAATACTTCAGACGCGCTTACTCCGGCAGACTTTCGGCGCGAGCGGGCACGCAGCCTTGTTGACCGGCGTCATCGGTTTGTCTTGGCAGGAGTGTTTGAGACGCCATCGATCTTGGGGCGTTTACAGTTTGCTCCAGTCTGGAGAGTTGCATCCGGAGCGCCATTCAATATTTCGATTGGAGGTTCAGATCGCAATCTCGATGACGTTGGAAATGATCGTCCAAACTTCGCAGGGGATCCGGGTCTTCTAAAATGGCGGCAACCGGGAAGTGCGTTTTCGGAGGCTGTCAATTCATTTAGCATTCCATTGATTGGACGGAGTGGAAATCTTCCCAGGAATGCTGGAATTGGACCAGCCACCTTCTCGCTCGATTTGAATGTGAGCCGGGAATTTCGATTAGGCGAACGACTCGTTATTCGACCAGTCGTGGAGTTCGATAATGTGCTGAATAAGACGGTATTCAGTTTTGGTTCTGAGTTCGTCGACTTTAAAGCTCTGGCGCCAACTGCGACTGAGGAACAACGCCAGGCGTTTCTCGATTCGTTTCTGCTCGCAACTCGAACGATGAGACCGCGCCAGATTCGTTTAGGTCTCAAGCTCGATTTCTAGAGTTGTCCGACATGCTTTTTTAGCTTGTCGGGCTGACTTGGCAAAGAGAGAAAATAAGAGAGCCGACAAGCTAATAAAGTATGTCGGACAAATTAATCGATTGAGACTTAATCCGGCTTAGTCGAGATCTTACTTCCTGGTGGGTCTGACCGGGGAGATGAGGACCAATAGACCAGAAAAAAACCTAAGGTTAACCTTGGCTCGGCAACTCGAGTCTAATACTCTGTTTTCGCGACTCCAGGGGATTCTCTCGTTCGACCTTAATTACCAGGTTTTCAGCCCTCTCCTTGCGTCCACTTGCTTGTACGCAACGGGCTCGGGATTTCTCAATTCGTCTTTTCATCCAGCGATTCATTGCTCTTACCTTTCAACTTTCCAACCAAAAGTCTGATGACCATGGTCGCTTACTGTTTGCCTCGGGTCTTTTCAAAAACTTGCTTTCTTCCACCGCAGCTTGCGTGCCAGCCTGCCAAAACCCGGTTTTTATAGCTTTCCCTGAATAGTAACGCGTGAAAAACACACCAAATGGCACACCAACTCGACGAAATTTGCTTGCCCCAACCACAAAAGTCAAAATAAGACTGGTGGCTTGGGCGTCAACCACGATCGGGTTGCGGGTCCGGTCAGTGCCGAAGCGCGGTAACGTCGTGCACCTCTCGTGTAATTAGCTGCTGGACGTTATCTAAAGGCTCACCCGACGCTACCGCGCTTCGGTACTGAACGGGTCAGCAGCGAGCTGGTCAAAATGCTGTGATAAACTCTTTTAAAGCTGGGAGATTACTACCGGAATGGCTATAAAAGACTCCGAAGCCGAACATATTAGCGAGGTTGAGGCGGCATTACTTGATGCTGAGCTGTTCGTAAAGTACCGGTCTTTCGAACGCGCTGTTAAAACCATCAAGACTGCGCTGGAGCATCACCCAAGATCAATTCAACTCCGCGAACGTCTCCGCGAGATTTGCGCGTCCCAGAAACAAGCTGAAGAGGCCGCCAGGCAGTGCCTGGCCCTCGCAAGCCTTTACATCGAACGAGAAGACTTTGATACGGCCCACGACCGGTTGCTCGAAGCCAAGCAATTCGACTCACGCATAAATATTGCAGCAGGGCTCGACGCAATTCGTCGCGCCAGACGGCCTGACTTAAAAACCATACCAAGTTCCGTCGAGGCCCATTTTGAAGAGCGGTCGTTCACTTTGGCTGGTGACATGAGCGTCATCAGTGTCTTCGACGCTATTCAGGTGATCGAGAACGCACGTCTATCAGGAATTTTGTCGATGAAGAATGAAACGCGATCGGCGAAGATCTATTTCAATTTTGGAACAATTGTTGATGCGCAGGCGGACAAAGAAAATGGTGAGAAAGCGTTCCAACTCTTAGTAGAGATCACGGGCGGCACATTCGAATTTCACAAGACCGAAGACCAATACCCGGTTAAGATTCAGGCGTCATCAAACACCAATCTCATCCTCGACACGCTCCGCCAACTTGATGAAGCTAAACTGCAGTAACTATCCGCAGATTTCGGCGATTCAGCAGATTTTTTAAAGACGGGAAGTCGTGTGACTAAACCGACCTTGGATAATCATTGACGTTTCACGAGCAGGCTGCTCCGCTTTGGAGAATGCTACTCGTCCGGGACATCGATACCTGTCACGCGCAGGGACCACCACGGACGACTCTATACGTCTTTAAAGAAATCTGTGAAATCGGTGAAATCTGTGGATTATTTTAGTAGCGAATGGATTTTCTCAGGTGCGATCAGTTTCCAGGCTTCGCGAATGTGAAGTTTTAATTCTCTATCGCTGACCCTTGGAAGTTCGATACCAACCCAACCCGCTCCACCAACATAGGGTGGTCTATAGAACTTTCTGGGCGAGGATTCGATCAAAGCTGCCTGCACACCTATAGCTGCCGGAACAGTCACCGCTATATGTCCATCGCTGTGATGGTTGATTGAGCACATCGCAAAAACCCGCTTGCGCACAAAAAACGTGGGCTCGCCATGGGAAAGCTTTTCAAATGTTTCCGGTAGCGAGAGACAAATCTTTCTTACTCGCTCGACGTGTTTTTCTCCCCCTGGCGGCTTTGGGGCTGGACCCTTCGAAGTTACCTTTTTCATAAATTAGGTTTTCTTACGCGAAGCTAATGCGAGTAAATTTTCGGAGGGATCGTGGAAAAAGACCATCCACTCTTCCTCACCCGGTTCCCCGAACGTACCCTGAGCATCCCTGAAGATTGCATGCGGTTGATCCACAAACACAACTCCACGTTCAACCAACTCACGATAAGCCGAATCGATATCGTCGACTCTAAAATAGACCGTTGCTTTTGCAGCGGTCTTTTCAAATAGCAACCGTGTCCCATTGATATCAAAGAACACGAGTCCTGGAGGATCGAAACGGGCGATAAACCGAGCTCCTAACTTGTCACGGTAAAAGTTGGTCGTCTCATCAAGGTTGTGCGAAAGCATTGCCACCTGATGTATTAGTTCCAGTTTCACTTTTCTCCTCCAAAGTCTATGACGAAGAGTTTTACTTCAGGTCGATCATCTGACATTGAATACATTCGTTCGTACTTGAGGCCTATTTTTGTAAGCAGTTTTCCGGAGCCTTCATTATCGGGAGAAGTGATTGCCAGTACGCGCTTTAGTTGCAAGTCTTCGGCTGCGTACTTTAGTACCGCAGAAGCCGCTTCGAAGCCGAACCCTTTCGACCAGTAATCAGGAAGATAGGCAAAGCCAATATCCGGTTCCGGAAGTTCATCACGCTTGATCAGTCCACACATTCCGATGGGAGTATCGTGGTCTTTCAAAGCCACGAGATAGAGACCAAAACCATTCTTTTCATAGCTCACTACTGGTCCATTCAATATGTATTGACGCGCGTCTTCGAGAGTTCTCACTCCCTTGTCGCCAATGTAATAGATGAACGAAGGCTCGTTCAGTAGTTGCAAAATAAAGGGTGCGTCACTGTCCACCAGCTCGCGTATTACCAGTCGCTCGGTTTCTAAGCTTTTCATATTGGCTGTAAGGGAGTGTTATCTTAATCGAAAGGAAGCTCCTGGTCACCGCGCGCGGGCGTGTAAGACAGATGTCAGTAATGCACAGAAGAGACATCTTTTTCACTTCTTCGCTCCTGGTTCCGTTCCTTGCATACGCGGCGATCCTCGGAAATGACAATTGAGCAGTGTCTGAACAATTTTGTATGGATTTTGCGAAACAGTTTTGGTTTGATGCCACAAACACATTAGGAGCACGATTATGGCCAGCCATGAAATGACCTACCGCACCCTTGGCGCCACCGGAGAACGAGTTTCAGCCATCGGCCTGGGTGGCTGGCATCTTGGACTTAAAAACGTTGACGAACAACTGGCCATTCGCATTGTCAGGTCCGCAATCGATCGCGGCCTCACTTTCATGGACAACTGTTGGGACTACAACGAAGGTAAGAGCGAAACGCGCATGGGAAAGGCGCTCGAGGACGGTTATCGAGAGAAGGTCTTCTTGATGACCAAAATCGACGGTCGCTCAAAGAAAGAGGCCACTCGTCAGCTCGATGAATCGCTGAAGCGTCTTAAAGTTGACATGATTGACCTGGTCCAACACCACGAAATCTTGCGGTTCGAAGATCCGCATAGAATCTTTGATAAGGAAGGCGCAAACGCAGCGCTGCTCGAGGCCAGGGCGGCAGGCAAACTACGCTACATCGGATTCACTGGACACAAAGATCCACACATTCACCTCTACATGTTACGTATGGCGGCTGAGCACCAGTTTAAGTTCGACACGGTCCAGATGCCACTCAACGTGATGGATGCGCACTACCGCAGTTTTGAAAAGTTAGTCTTGCCCGAACTGGTCCATGAGAACATCGGCGCATTAGGTATGAAATGTATGGGTAACGGAATCCTACTGAAATCGAAAAAAGTAAAACCGATGGAATGTTTGCAATACGCTCTGAATCTTCCGACGTCCGTCGTAATCACCGGAATCGACAGCATGGAGATCCTCGATCAGGCTTTCGAGGCGGCGAGTACGTTTAAGCGGTTAACTAGTGAGGAGGTCGAAGCGCTGTTGGCAAAAACCCGTGAGGTAGCTTTGAGCGGGGAGTTTGAGCCGTTCAAGACAACATCGATATTTGATGGAACTGCAGAGCATCCAGAGTGGCTGGGAGAAGAGCCCGCCAGATTCCAACAGCTAATGCCTTAGTTAGACGAACTTCTTCCGGCTTTCGCCCGCTCAATCCAGGCGTTGATGCGACGTTCGAGCACGTCGAGTGGTAGTGCACCTGCGCCCAGAACCTCGTCGTGGAATCCTCTGATATCGAATCGATCTCCAAGTTCAGCTTTGGCCCTTTCTCGCAAACGCAAAATTGTGAGTTGACCAATCTTGTAAGCTAAAGCCTGACCCGGCCACGCAATGTAACGATCAGTCTCTGACTGGAAATAAGCTTCGTTGGAGCTCGAGTGATCGCGCATATATTGAAGCACCTGGTCCCTGGTCCAATGCTTCGAATGGATTCCAGTGTCCACGACTAATCTGACCGCCCGCCACATCTCATCATCGAGACGTCCATAATTACTGTAAGGGTTCTGATAAAAGCCTACATCTTTGCCGAGTCTTTCTGAGTAAAGCGCCCAGCCTTCAACGAACGCGGTGTAACCTGCCTGTTGTCTGAATGGCGGTAGATCGGTCAGTTCTTGGGCAATTGAAATCTGCATGTGATGACCGGGAACGCCTTCGTGGTACGCCGTGTCTTCGTTATTGATAGTTAGTTGGTTTTCGAAGTCATAAGTGTTTACGAACACATGGCCCGGCCTTGAACCGTCGGGCGTACCCTGGACATATGAAGTAGCTGCAGTCTTTTCTCTGAATGCCTCAACTGGAAGTATTTCCAGTTTTGCCTTGGGAAGGCGCCCAAAGAGTTCGGGCAACTTCTTCCACATTTGATCGGTGTAAGTTTGATATTCGTCCAGAATTTGCTTGCGTGACCTGGGGTGGACTGCCGGGTTTGTCTTGAGCGCAGCCTTAAACGATTTCAGATCACTGAATCCCAGTTGTCGCGCAACTTCAGTCTCCTCACTTTCGATTCGAGCAACTTCTTTTAATCCGATTTGATGAATCTCATCTGCCGTCATGTTCGTTGTGGTTTGACGCCGAATAGCGGCCGCATATCTTTCAGTTCCCTGCGGCAACGCGGAAATTCCAATATCAACTCGTCCTTTCGGCGCGTATTCATCGCGAACGAAGGTCAAAAAATTGGTGTAAGCCGGTAGCACTGAAGTCCGAACTGCGTCGATGATTCCAAGGCGTAACCGCTCCTTGTCAGCTGTTGAAAATGTCGATGGAAAAGCGGCTGTTGGTTGAGCGAAAGGAGTCTCCTCCGGTTTTTGTTTGGCAATGCCTTCAGTCTGTTCTGCGACTTGTGTGAGCAGGATTTTGGGCGGCATCAAATCGTCTTTCATACCCTTTCGCATCAAAACAGTAATCTGTTCGAAGGCATTTGGAAGTTGTTTCAGTCGGGCGATGTAGTCGTCATAGTCTTTTACGGTCGTAAACGGAAGTGCCGTTACCAACTGGGCCATGTCGAGATGGATACCGCCGAATTGCGTTACCGGCATTTCCCAATCCTTAAACTTCGCACTGTCTACACGATCTCTAAGATTCAAGATCATTAGATCTCGATTTAGCTGTTCTTGCGCAGGGAACCCGGTGGTATCGATTGCTTCAAAACGCTTGAGAAAGGAACGTGACTGCGCGAGGTCCTTTGTGATTGCAGCTTCCGAGTTGTCGCTTAGTTTGTCGTTGTAACGGCGGTCGCCCAGGATGGAAGCAAATTCAGGATTTGATTTGAGACTGTATTCCCACTGTTCCGCAAGGAGTTCATGGAGTTGCTTAATGCGTTGATCTACTGGGATTGATCTGTTTTGCGCCATTAAGTCGCTCGAATTTAGAGTTATGACGACTATAATCCAAGCGACAAGAGCGGCAAATCTCTTCACAACGATGCCTCCTTGAGAGACTCCATACTTGAATGTTATCTCATTCTCCCCAAGCCTTTAGCTTGGGGTCACGTTGCGTTTCATCCAGTCTTCCAGTCCCGGTGTGAAAGACATTAGGGCCAACGCGTTCAGGCATTCGATTGCGTCGAACTCAGTTGCGTTGTATGCACT
>Ga0207674_10003265_pt1 | contig 19948 bp, 20 predicted proteins | sample KBSCornC72_FD_184303 | JGI IMG/M metagenome (GOLD analysis project Ga0207674, IMG submission 184303) | Corn rhizosphere microbial communities from Kellogg Biological Station, Michigan, USA - KBS Corn C7-2 (SPAdes) (version 2) | ecosystem: Host-associated > Plants > Roots > Rhizosphere > Soil ... | reverse complement strand
ACGTCCATTTCATCGACGGCGCCGCCGGCGGATACGCGCTCGCCGCGCAAAGGCTGCGCGCGCGGCAGTGACGGCGCGCCGGGCCACGGAAGGGAGCGGGCTCGCTGTCGGCTTAGTCGCCCGCCGTGCGCACCTCCGGCGGCACCCGTAGATCGCGTATCGTCGTCTCGATGGTCGCAGCGTTAAGCGCTGATTTTGAAATAGTACCTGAACACGTAATCCATTGCGCACGGCCGACCCTCGCACAATCCAGGCTTGAACTTGCTTCGCGTCACCATCAACGCGATCAGATTAGAGAGCCTGGCATCCGGAGTCTTGTAAATGGACACCGATTTGGCTTCACCGCTTTCGTCAACGCGTACCGTAAGAATTACCTCGCCCTCAATGGGATTTCGTAACGGCATACGTGAAACCGCATCGGCGACGTCGGCCAGCCCATACTTAGGGTATGGCGGCTCGTCGTTTGGCCCGACGACATCGTATTCCGCCCGCACCACGGCCTTCTGCTCCGGAGTCAGCTGCTCGTAAGACCGGTCATAGGGGAGCGCCCCCCGCATAACCATCCGGTTGAGATCGTCGGCGATCGCGACAGGGCTGCTCGCGAATAGCGTGCCCGTTGCTGCGGTAATCACTAAGAGTCGAAAGGTGGACCGAAGGTCCATGACATCCTCCAAAGCATCGATTGAGTGGAGCGCACCGAACAAGAATAGCACTGGGAAATTGGCGCGTCGTCGGGCTTGGCACCCGTGCGCTTGACGGATGGTGGTATCCGTTTATAATAACGGTACCGATTATACATACGGTAGCCCAATGCTGACTCGTCCGCTTGCCAACCTGCGTCGCAGTCGACCCGCGCCCGTGTCTCGCCTTACCGCGCGCCAGCAGCAGATTCTCGACTGGATCCGCAGCTTCATCGAGTCGAGCGGCATGCCGCCGACGCGGGCGGAGATCGCCGCGGGCCTGGGATTTTCCACCGCCAGCTCCGCCGAAGATCATCTGCAGGCGCTGGCCAAGAAGGGCGCGCTCGAACTGGTGCCGGGCGCGTCGCGCGGGCTGCGTCTGAAGGAAATTCCCGGGGTCCCGCTGCAGGGCACACTGCCCCTGGTCGGAAGAGTCGCCGCCGGGCAGCCGGTCCTGGCCGCGGAAAACGTCGAGGCGCGCTATCGCGTCGATGCCGCGCTTTTCTCGCCGCGGGCCGACTATCTGCTTCGCGTACGGGGCATGAGCATGAAGGATGCCGGCATCCTCGATGGCGACTTGCTGGTCGTGCATCGGACCGCCGACGCGCGTTCGGGGCAGATCGTCGTGGCCCGCCTGTCCGGCGCCGCCGGCGACGAGGTGACCGTCAAGCGCCTGAGGCGACGCGGCCGCGAAATCGTCCTGCAGCCGGAGAACTCGGAGTTCGAAGCGATTGTCGTAAATCCGGCCCACACGGAATTGGCGATCGAGGGCGTCGCGGTGGGGCTGTTGCGCACCGGCGCGTTGAAGTAGTAACCAGGCAGCAGATCGGTTCCGGCGCTCGCCGGATCCCCATTGAACATTCGAGGAGATTTTTCATGGTCCAGCCCATTCCCGCCGGCTACGCCGGCGTTACCTCCTACCTCATCATTCGCGATGCGGCCGCCGCGATCGACTACTACAAGAAGGCCTTCGGCGCGACCGAGCTGATGCGCTTCCCCGGCCCGGACGGCAAGATCGGCCACGCCGAGCTCAAGATCGCCGGCGGGAATATCATGCTTGCCGACGAGTCGCCCGAAATGGGCCATCGCAGCGTACAGTCTTACGGTGGCTCGCCGGTCAGCCTGATGTTTTACGTGCCCGATGTCGACAAGAGTTTTGCGCAGGCGATCGCCGCGGGGGGCAAGGTCAAGAATCCGGTGAAGGATCAGTTCTACGGCGACCGCAGCGGTACCTTGACCGATCCGTTCGGACTGATGTGGACGATCGCGACCCACAAGGAAGACGTCTCGGTGTCCGACATGCAGAAGCGCATGGAAAAGATGATGGCGTCCGGGCAGAACGCTTAAGCCCGCGCACAGGAGAACAGACCGCATCGATAGTGGCGTTCCGGTCATCGGCCGGTCGCGAACCCAGGCGATCCTGCCGATGACTTCGCGCCGAGCGCGCAGTCGCCGATCCGGGCTCGAAGAAAAAAGGGGGACGCATGTATACGCTGTACGGCAAGAAAGGTTCCGGGTCGGCGACGATCGAGGCGGCGCTGACGATGGCGGGCGCGCCGTATCGCATGGTCGAAACGGCGTCGTGGGAGACCAACGACGCCTTTCGCGATCTGCTCAAGATCAACCCGATCGGCCAGATCCCGACGCTGGCGCTGTCCGACGGCAGCGCCCTGTCCGAGAGTGCGGCGATCCTGATCCATCTCGACGCCGCGCATCCCGCCGCCGGGCTGCTGCCGCGCGACGAGTCGGCGCGCGCGCAAGCGATCCGCGGACTGGTGTTCATCGCCGCCAACTGCTATTCGGCGATCACCGTCCTCGATTTTCCCGAGCGCTTCTACCAGGACATCGACGACTCCGCCAGAGACCACCTTCGCGCCGGCACCAAAGCGCGCCTGCACCGGCACTGGGAAATCTTCGCCGACATGTTTCCGGCGCGCCCCTTCCTCACCGGCAACGACATCGGTGCGCTGGATCTCTATGCGGCAGTCGTGACCAAGTGGTCGGGTTCGCGCGCGCACCTCGCCCAGCATCGGCCACCGTTCCACGCGGCGCTCACCAAGGTCGAAACGCATCCGAAAGTGGCTGCGGTGTTCGCGCGCAACTGGCCGGCCAAGTAGGACCAGCGCGAACGCAAACCGGACGCAGTTGCCAACGCAAGTCCGGATGCAAGAGCAAGCGCCCGCCCGAACGCAAAGCGCAGTGACGCCGGCGCTTCGCGCGACAAGCTGACCGCGCGTCGGCGAGAGGCTTCTGCCGCTCGCGTAATTCCGTGCAGCCATCGCATATAATGGCCGCAGCGTGCCGGCGCTTGAATCGACCGGCGCGAATCCGCCACCCACGCGATGCGCATCCTGCTCAGCAACGACGACGGCTACTTCGCCCCGGGACTGGAGCGCCTCGCCGCGGATCTCGCCCCGTACGCCGACATTACGGTCGTCGCGCCAGAGCGCGACCGCAGCGGCGCGTCCAACTCGCTGACGCTCGACCGGCCGCTGACGGTGCGCCGCGCGCCGAGCGGTTTCCTGTTCGTCAACGGGACGCCGACCGATTGCGTTCACCTCGCCGTGACCGGACTGCTCGACGAGCTGCCGGACATGGTGATCTCGGGCATCAATCATGGCGCCAACATGGGCGACGACACGATCTACTCGGGCACCGTCGCCGCCGCAACCGAGGGCTACCTGCTTGGCATTCCGTCGATCGCGGTGTCGCTGACCAGCAAGACCGGCCACCATTTCGAGACCGCGGCCAAGGTCGTCGCCGATCTGATCTCGCGTCATCGCCGCAAGCCGTCGGGCGCCTGGCTGCTCAACGTCAACGTGCCCGACGTACCGCCCGCCGACATCAAGGGCGTGCGCGTCACGCGCCTGGGCAAGCGGCACAAGGCGGAATCGGTGGTGAAGACCGAGACACCGCGCGGCGAGACCTGCTACTGGGTCGGCGCGGCGGGCGCCGCCGCCGATGCCGGCGAAGGCACCGATTTTCACGCGGTCGGACTGGGTTTCGTTTCGGTGACGCCGCTGCAGATCGACCTCACCAACCACACCGAAATGCCGCGCATCGCCGAATGGATCGAAGCATGATGCCGCACCGTCGCGGATCGTGTTCGAGTCCGGCCGCGGCGCGCCCCGGACGGACCAATCGATGAGCGCGGGCGTGGAAAAATTCGGCGGCATAGGCATGACGTCGGCGCGCACGCGCACGCGGATGATCGAGCGCCTGCGCGAGCAGGGCATCCGTGACGAAGCGGTGATTTCGGCCATTGCCGCGGTACCGCGCCACATCTTCGTCGAGGAGGCGCTGGCGATCCGTGCCTACGACGACAGTCCGCTGCCGATCGGCGCCGGACAGACGATTTCGCAGCCGTACGTCGTCGCCCGCATGACCGAGCTCTTGCGGGCCGGCGGCGCCTTGCATCGCGTGCTCGAGATAGGGACCGGCTGCGGCTACCAGACGGCGGTGCTGTCGCGGCTTGCCGACGAGGTTTACACGGTCGAGCGCATCGGCTCGCTGGTCGCCAAGGCACGGCAGAACCTGCGCGCGCTGAAGCTGAACAACGTGCGGATCAAGCATGGCGACGGCTCGACGGACCTGGGCGAGGAGCTCGAAGTCGACGGCATTATCGTCACTGCCGCGGCAACCCAGGTCCCGACCGCATTGCTGCGCTACCTGAAAGTGGGCGGCCGCATGGTGCTGCCGCTCGCCAGCCATGATGACGACGGGCGCGGCGTGCAGCGACTGACGGTTATCGAAAAGGCGCCGGCCGGCATCCGCGAGCAAAGCTTCGACGCGGTAAGATTCGTACCATTGCTTCCCGGACTCGCATGACTCCTTTCAGTTTCGCGCATTCATGCCGCGCGCTTGCGCCGATCGCCGCCGCGCTGCTGGTCGTATCGTGCATGACCCGGCCGCCGGCGCCGGTCAGCGAACGCGCCGCGCCGCCGCCCGAGACGATCGAGGGCGCGCCGCCCGCGGCGCCAGCGCCGCCGCCGGAGGCTCCGCCGCCGCCGACGCATGTCGTCAAGCGCGGGGAGACGCTCTACCAGATCGCGCTCGACAACGGCCTCGATTACCGCGAGCTCGCCGCGTGGAACAACATCGAGAACGTCAACGTCATCCGCGTCGGCCGCGTCCTCGTGCTGGCGCCGCCGGGTGAAGCCGTTGCCACCGCCGCCGCGCCCGCGGCTCCCGGAGCCGCCGTGACGACGCCGCTTCCGGCCGCGCCGCCGATCGCCCCGGTCGGCAGCGAAACGCGGATCGTGCCGTTCACCGGAGCGGCGCCTTCCGGCCGCGGCAACACCGCGGCGTACAAGAGCGAGCCGAAGGCAGTGAAGCTGCCCTATTCGGAGCAGGCGCTGGCGCAGATGCAGCAGAGCAGCGCGGCGCCGCCCCCCGCGCCGCCGGCTGCGCCACCGATCGTCGCGCCGTCCGCGGCCGCGCCGCCCGCCAATACTCCTGCCGCGACGCCGGGCAGCGTCGCGCCGGCGCGCATCGAATCGCCGCGCGTGCCCGAAATCGACGGCGGCAACATCGATTGGGCTTGGCCCGCGGCAGGCAAAGTCATTTCCGGTTTCTCCGAGACGGCGAACCTGAAGGGCATCGATATCGCCGGCAAATCGGGCCAGCCGGTGCTGGCCAGCGGTCCCGGCAAGGTCGTCTACGCCGGCAATGGCTTGCGCGGCTACGGCAAGCTGATCATCATCAAGCACAACAATACGTTTCTGTCGGCCTACGCGCACAACCGCGAAATCCTGGTCAAGGAAGGGCAGCAGGTCGCGAGGGGTCAGAAGATCGCCGAAATGGGCGACAGCGATGCCGACCAGGTCAAGCTGCACTTCGAGATCCGGCGCTTCGGCAAGCCGGTCGATCCGGCCAAGTTCCTGCCGCCGGCGTAGCGGCGAGTCGGCCAAGCATGAGAGCGCATTCGGCGGCAGACGACGACGAGCCGTCCGCACCGGAGCCTGATACCCAGACACGCGATTTGCCGCTGGACATGCCGGTCGTCGGGGTCGGCGCCGACTTCCTCAACGACGTCACCCAGATCTACCTGAACGAGATCGGCCAGAGCCCGTTGCTGACGCCGGCCGAGGAGCTCGAGTACGCGCGCGCCAACCGCGACGGCGACTTCGAGGCGCGGCAGAAAATGATCGAGCATAACCTGCGGCTGGTGGTCAGCATCGCCAAGCACTATCTGAACCGCGGCCTGACGCTTGCCGATCTGATCGAGGAGGGCAATCTCGGTCTGATTCACGCGCTGGAGAAGTTCGATCCGGAGCGCGGCTTTCGTTTCACCACTTACGCGACCTGGTGGATACGCCAGTCGATCGAGCGCGCGATCATGAATCAGTCGCGCACGATCCGGCTGCCGGCGCACGTGGTCAAGGAGCTCAACATCGTGCTCCGCGCGATGCGCCACCTGGAGACGCACGGCATGCTCGGCCAGGGCCGCGATCCGACGATGGACGACGTCGCGCACCTGCTCGGCAAGCCGGTCGAGCAGGTGCGCAAGGTCTTAGGTTACAACGAGCACGTCACCTCGCTCGATGCGGCCTACGATGTCGACTCGGGCCTGTCGATCGGCGACCAGCTGAGCGACGACGACGCGCCGGGCCCCGAGCTGCTGCTGCACAATTCCGAGATCGAGGGCTGGGTCAAGCAATGGCTGGACGAGCTGTCCGAGCGGCAGCGCCTGGTGATCGAGCGCCGTTACGGCTTGAACGGCTGCGACGTCGCCACGCTCGAGCATCTCGCCCGCGAGCTGGGCGTCACGCGCGAGCGCGTGCGGCAGATCCAGGCCGAGGCGCTTGAAAAGCTGCGCGCGAGATTGCGCCGCAAAGGACTGTCGCGCGACGCGCTGCTTTGAGTTAGGTGGTGTTGCTTCTGCTGTCTGCCGTGCAGCTTCGCGCCGCGTCTAAGGCATCGCGCGTAAAGCTCGCGACGGCGGCAGGGCACCGACGCTGGCGCGCAGCTGCGCGATGATTTCCGCCCTGCGGCCGGCTGCGGGACCGTAGCGCAACAGTGCGTAGCGCTCGGCGATGCTCGTGATCAACGCGGCGACGGCCGGCCAGCGTGCCGCGGCGCGATCGGCGTATGCCAGCGGTCCTTCGTCCGGCCGGCGCTCCAGTCCGGCCCGCGCCAGCCGGCGGCAGGCGGTGCGCCACAACGCCACTTCGGCGTCGATGCGCGACGGACGCAGCCGCGAGAATCCGAGCACCGCAATCCCCCAGACGAACGCGGCGGCCGCGAGCACCGCGACCAGGCGCCACGGCGGCGCGCCCTTGAGCCCGATCTCGCGCAGGAAATCGCGCTGGCGCTCGAGATTGAATCCGACGAACCCCCGCTGCCAGTGGTAATTGATGCTGTCCCAGTGCAGGCTCAGGCTCTTGAGCCAGGTCATGTCGACCCGCGCAAGGTAGGGGACGCGCTCGCCTGCCGGCAATGCGGCGCCGATGCCGCGCTCGATGCGCGACGGCGCGACCGCGGCGGTCGGATCGACGCGCTGCCACTTTCCATCGAGCAGCGCTTCCGCCCAGGCGTGCGCGTCCGACTGGCGCACGATCATGTATTCGCCGGTCGGATTCATCTCGCCGCCCTGGTAACCGGTGACGACGCGCGCCGGAATGCCGGCGGCGCGCATCAGCAGGGTGAAGGCGCCGGCAAAGTGCTCGCAGAAACCGCGGTGGGTGTCGAACAGGAAGCCGTCTACCGGATCCCGGTCGAGAATGTCCGGCGACAACGTATAGACGAACGACTCGGTCCGGAACCAGTCGAGCACCGCCGCGATGTAGGCGCGATCCGACGCGCTGCGGTCGCGCAGGTCGCGCGCGAATTCGATCGTGCGCGGATTGCCGTGCGGGAGCTGCAGGTTGTCCGCGGCGTCGTTGGTCACCGCCGCGAACGTCCCGACGGTGGCCGAGCGCACCGAATAACGCACCGCCTGCGTGACCGGCGCCCTGGCCAGCAGCTGCTGGTCGTAGGTCACGGCGGCCAGCACCTCGGTCGGAACGCCGACCGGCGCGTCCGGATTCGGCGCCCGCGGCGGGCCGGTCGGATGCTCGAGGGCAAACAGCCACAGCTTGCCATGCGGCTCCATCGTCACCGTGTAGTCGGCGGGCCGGCCGGCCGATGGCACGTACTGACCGCCGCGCAGCTTGTACAGCGGCCGCCAGATCGCGCCATCGAAACGCGAGAACACGGGACCGCGCCAGTAGCGTTGCGACGGCGGCGGCAGCGGGCTCGCGAACTCGACGCGAAAAGCGACTTCGTCCGACAGCGACAAGTCGCTGATCGATCCGGGCGACATGCTCTCGGAAAGGCCCGTGCGCGCGCCGCTCTCGAGCGGACTGCCCCACAGCGGCGCGGCGAGCCGCGGAAACAGGACGAACAGCAGCGCCGCGATCGGCACGCCCTGCAGCAGCAGGCGCGCCGTGGCGCGCAGATGCGGTCGCCACGGTTCGGCCGCGCCCGCCGGCGTGCGCAGGACCCCCAGCGCGACGCCGGTTGCCAGCAGCGCAGGCATCGCGGCCAGAGCGGCGAGGATCGTCTGCGCGTAGAAAAACTGCGTCAGCGCGAGGAAGAGCGCGAGGCACACCAGAAGCGCGCCGTCGCGCGCGCCGCGAGCCTCGAGGAACTTGATGCCGAGCAGGATGTAGAGGAACGCCACGCAGGGGTCGCGCGCGATGAAATAGCCGTAGTCGGCCTTGATGCCGATCGCTGCGGCAAGCGCGAGGCCCGGCAGCAACCAGCGGCGCAGATTGGGCAGATTCTTGCGGTCGAACGGAAGAACCAGCCGCGCGACGATCAGCGCGGTGCCGGCCACCGCGATCCAGCGGTCGATGTGCGCCCACAGCGGCATTTGCGCGCACAGGAGGAGCGCCGCAAGCGCGCCGAGTTGCGTGCGCGCCAACGGCGCGCCGATCTTGGTTTCGTTCATGTCGTCGTCGGCTGGCCGAACGAGGCCAGCGCCGTCAGCGCCGCGCGGCGATGGCCGGCGCCCTGTCCGTGCGCGAGCTCGGTGCCGGGAAGGCGCAATGCAAAGGCGCGCGTCTCGCGCTCGGCGGCGAGGACCCAGGCCGTCAGGCGCGACAGCCGCAATTCCTGGTCGATCGCCGAAGGCAGCTCGAACCAGTCGAGATCGAGCGCGCCGCCGCCTGCGCCGCCTTCGAATTGCTTGGTGTACCAGCCGCCGCCGCGGGCGACCGCCTTCCATGCGATGCGGTTGTGCGGGTCGCCGCGCTCGTAGTCGCGCAAGCCGCCGAGCTCCGCATCGGCGGCGCGCGCCGCGCGCTGCGGATCGATGCCCAGCGGGCTGGTCGGCAGTGGCGGGGGCGCTGGTTCCGGCGCCGGATAGATGCATGCCGTCAACGGAAAATGCACGTAGGCCCAGCCTCGCCACAAGCCCAGCGGAAAGTTGCTCCACAAGGTCACTCTGCCCAGCGGCCGTCGACCGCGTCGGGACGCGGGGACGGTCAGCACGACCGGCCGGGTCGCATCACGCGGCAGATCGATGACTTCGGGGACGCCGTCCGACGGCGCGACGACGATGCCGGTCCGCTCCCGATTGCCGCTGGCCAGCGACAGCGTGAAAGCGACCTCGCCGCCGGCGAATGCTTCGCCGGCCGCCACCGGCGAGCTTGCGATGCCGGCGAGATTGCGAAACGTCGCGAGCAGCGCCGCCGCGACCATGCCCGCGGCGATGAAGGTCATCGCATAACCGAGCGACAACGCATAGTTCATCGAAGTCAGCAACATGATGACCAACGTCGCGATTACCGCGAAGCCGCGGCGCGTCGGCAGGATGTAGATGCGGCTGTGTCGCAGGACCACCGGCTCGCGGTCGCCGGGCGCGAGTCGCCAGAAGCGTTGCCGCGTCCGCGCGATCCACGTCGTGCTCAACGGAAGCGTAGCCATCGTCGATCGATGCCGGCCGTCACTTTTCGTCTGCCTGATTCAGCGACGCACGCCGCTGCGAGGGTCGAGTCGGCGAGTGCATCGCCGGGGAGCGCCGGATTCAGGGCAGCGGCACGGCGCGCAGCAGCGCCTTTGCCTGCGGGCCGCCGGCGCGCGCGCTGCCGGCGAGGCGATGGCCGGCAATCGCGGGAAATACCGCCTGCACATCCTCGGGCAGGACCATCGGGCGCCCGGCCAGCAGCGCCCAGGCACGGCTGGCCGCGACCAGCAACAGGCCCGCGCGCGGCGACAGCCCGCGATGGGCGCCGGTCGTCGCGGCAGCGCCGCGCGACGCCGCAAGCAGCGCCTGCACATAGTCGAGCAGCGCCGGGGCAACGTGCACCGCGGCGGCTTCGCGCTGCCACGCGATCAAGGTCGCCGCATCGGCGCAAGGCGCGAGCTCCGCGATGCGCACGCGCCGGTCGCCGGACAACAAGAGGTCACGCTCGGCTGCCGGCTCGGGATAACCGAGCTCGATCGTCATCAGGAAGCGGTCGAGCTGCGATTCCGGCAGCGGATACGCACCGATCTGTTCGGCCGGATTCTGCGTCGCGATGACGAAAAACGGATCGGGCAGCGGCCGCGTGTTGCCGTCGATCGATACCTGGCGCTCTTCCATCGCTTCGAGGAGCGCGCTTTGCGTCTTCGGCGGGGCCCGGTTGATTTCGTCGGCCAGCACGATCGAGTGGAAAATCGGACCCGAGTGAAAGCGGAAGGCGTGGGTCGAGGGATCGAAAATCGACACGCCGAGCACATCGGCGGGCAACAGATCGCTGGTGAACTGGACGCGGGCGTACTGCAGACCCAGGGTTGCCGCCAGCGCCTGCGCCAGCGTCGACTTGCCGACGCCGGGGATGTCCTCGATCAGCAGATGGCCGCGCGCCAAGAGACAGGTCAACGCGAGCTTCAGCGGCGCCTGCTTGCCGACGACGATGCTGCCGAGCGTATCGACGACCGCCGCCAGCCTCTCAGGCAGCGGAATGACGCGGGTATCGGCGGGGCGCAGGCTCATCGGCGGGTCAGCGGCAGTCGCGGAACGAGCACTATAGAGGGCAATCGGCGGCTAGTCATTACCGCTCGCGGCGCGCTACACTCCGCTCGACCCCCAAGCCGCGGCGGCGCTCGTCGCGCCGCGGCCGACCGACCGAATACCCGTGTCCACCGCGTACATCACCCATCCCGCGTGCCGCCTGCATGCGATGGGGCCGTACCACCCCGAATGCCCGGAGCGGCTCGACGCGGTGCAGGACCGCCTGATCGCTTCCGGACTCGATGCGCTGATCGAGCACCATCTCGCGCCGGCCGCGACGCGCGAGCAGATCGCGCGTGTACATGCTGCGCACTACATCGACGAGATCGAGGAGGCCAGCCCCGAAAGCGGCGTGCACTATCTCGACCCGGACACCGCGCTCAACCCCGATTCGCTCGACGCCGCCCGGCACGGTGCCGGAGCGCTGATCCTCGCGACCGATCTGGTCATCGGCGGAAAGCGCGACACGGCGTTCTGCGCGGTGCGGCCGCCGGGGCACCACGCGACGCGCGACCGGGCGATGGGCTTCTGCCTGTTCAACAACGTGGCGGTCGGCGTCGCGCATGCGCTCGAGCACCACGGACTCGCGCGCGCAGCGGTCGTCGATTTCGACGTGCACCACGGCAACGGCACCGAGGATATTTTCGCCGGCGACGATCGGGTGATCATGACCGGAACTTTCCAGTACCCGTTGTATCCATACTCGGGTGTCGAGCCGCTGGGCCCGAACATGCACAATGTTCCGCTTTCACCGGGCAGCGGCAGCGATGCTTTTCGCAAGGCCTTTGTCGAAGTCTGCCTGCCGGCGCTCGAGGCGCACCGGCCCGAGATCATTTTCGTGTCGGCCGGTTTCGACGCGCACCGCGAGGACCCGCTCGCCAACCTGCAGCTGAGCGACGACGACTATGGCTGGGTGACGAGCAGGATCGCCGAAATTGCCGCCGTGCACGCCGGCGGTCGCATCGTGTCGACGCTCGAAGGCGGGTATGCGCTGAGCGCGCTCGGCCGCAGCGCAACCGCGCACGTGCGCGTCCTCGCCGGTCTGGGTTCCTAGCCGACGGCGGTGTAGAAGCCTCTTGGGCGGCCCCGTGGCCCGGTGCGTTTCTTCCGTACCGGTTGCGGCAGCGCGCAAGCGAGGAGAAAGGAAGACGATGGAAAGAAGGCAATTCCTGCGCGCGTGCACGATGGTTGCCGGCGCCGCACAGCTGGGGCCGCTCGGGGAAGCCTGGGCCGCTGCCGAGCCGCGCCTGTATGCGCGCGCGAGCCTGGTCGATGTTCACGGCGCGCCGATCCGGCTCGGCGACCTCGCGCTCAAGACCAACTACGTCTTCAACTATCCGTACGCGGGAACGCCGTGCTTCCTGCTCAATCTCGGCCGGCCGGTCGCCGCGGCCGACAAGGTGTTGCGGGCCGACGGCGCGAGCTACGCATGGAGCGGCGGCGTCGGTCCCGCGCACTCGGTGGTTTCGTACTCGGCGATTTGCGCGCACAAGCTCGCCTATCCGACGCGCGACATCTCGTTCATCCGCTTTCAGCCGGAACGCTCGCCGACTTCCGACGGCAACGTCATTCATTGCTGCGCCGACCACAGCGTCTACGACCCCGCCGCCGGCGGACGCGTCGTCAGCGGTCCCGCCCCGCAGCCGCTGGCGGCGATCCTGCTCGACTACGACGGCGCGACCGACGGCGTGGCGGCACTGGGGACCGTCGGCGCCGAGCAGTTCGATGCGTTCTTCCGGAAGTACGACTTCAAGCTGACGATGGAGTACGGCCAGGGCAAGGCCCGGACGCCGGTCGGCGCGACGACCGTCGTGCGCGAGCTCACCCAGTATTGCCGGCAGACGATCCAGTGCTAAAGCCGGGCGCCGCGGCTTGCCGGCTCGATCATCGGGACGTAACCGGGCTGCGCGGCGACGCGCGAGAGCCATGCCCGGATCGCGGGAAACCGCGCGAGGTCGAACCCTCCCTCGTCGGCGACATGGGTGTAGGCGTACAAGGCGATGTCGGCGATCGTGTAGCGCCTGCCGACCAGGAACGGCGCGTCGGTCAGCGTCTTTTCCATCACCTCCAGCGCACGGTATCCGCCCGGCATCTTGGACTCGAGCAGCGCCTGCTGCGACCCCGGGTCCGGGTGAAAGCGCCGCAGAAAGCGCGCGACCGCGATGTACGGCTCGTGGCTGTATTGCTCGAAAAAGAGCCATGCCAGGACACGGGCGCGCAATAGCCGGTCGCCGGGCAGCAGCGGCGTAGCGTCGGCGAGATAACAGATGATCGCATTCGATTCCGGCAGATATACGCCGGGCTCGAGCTCGGCCACCGGAACCTTGCCGTTGGGGTTCATGGCGAGAAACTCGGGCGTGCGCGTCTCGCCTGTGGTCGAGTCGGTTTCGATCCACGCATAAGGCAGATGCAGCGCCTCGAGCACCATGCGGACCTTGTGGCAGTTGCCCGACAACGACATCCCGTAGACCTTGATCATCGGCGTCTCCCCGGCTTCCGCGGATCTTAGCCAAATCTGCATTACAATCGCGCCGGGCACAAGCGTTTCCGTGGAGGGGGGATGAATCACGGTTGGCTCGGACGAGAGCGCGGATGACGACGCGCGTAGTAGTCGTCGGCCTGTATCGCTCCGGCTCGTCGGCCGCGGCCGGCGTGCTGCATCATCTGGGCGTCGAGATGGGCGCCCCTTACTTCCAGGATCATTACGAATCGGCGCAGCTCGCCAAGCGTTTGCGGCGCTGGTGGCACGAGCCCGATCTCAAGGAACAGTTTCCCAGCGGCGAGCGCGTGCGCAAGCTGCGCGACTGGATTTATTTTCTCGAAAGCCGCGGCGCGACGCATGTGGGCGCCAAGCATCCGCTGCTTTCGCTTTGCGGCAACGACGTGCTCGACGCCTGGGGCCCCGCCGTTCGCTTTATCTGGACGTGGCGCCCGCTGGACGAATCGATCGCATCGATTCGCCGCGCCGGATGGTGGATCGAGCCCTACGGCGAGCAGCTGCAGCGTCGCCTCTGGGCCGAGCTCAACGGCTTTTTCGCGGCCCGCGACCATCTGCGGGTCGACTTCTCCGACATGCTCGCCGATCCCGCGCGCGAGATCGCGCGCATCGCCGACTATGTGAATTTGCCGCGGAACGGCGACCGTTTCGCCGCTGCGCTCGCGTCGATCCGGACCGAGCCGGCACTCGCCGCTGTCGCGCCGCGCACGGCCGAAGCCTCCTGACGCGGCGCCGCCGTCGCGCCGGCTTTCAGCGACCGACCAGAATCGCCGCGGCGACGCGCCGCCCCTCGGCGGCGAGAATGTTGTACGTGCGGCAGGCGGCAGGCGTATCCATCACTTCGAGGCCGATCCCGGCTTCGGTCAATGCGCGCGTCAGGCGCGGATGCGGAAACCGCATCGTCGGCCCGCTGCCGAACAGCGCGACTTCGGGCTCGAGCGCCGCAAGCGCGGCGAAGTCGGACTCGGACAGCGCATCGAACCCGCCGGGCGCCCAGCCGCCGATCAATTGCTCGGGCGTGACCAGCAGATTCTCGCGGTAGTCGGTCTCGCCGATGCGCACGAAGCCCTCGCCATGACCGGTGAAGACGTTGCCGTCGGCGGTGTTGAGATGGAATTTCATGCGGCGGTCTTACGTTCCCAGCTAACGATAAGCATGTCGTTGTGCATTGCGGTAACTGTCTAAGTCCGTTAGGATTATAGCTTCAGTCGCCGCCACATCGCTCGGACGGTCCGGGCGCTTATGCTGGCGGGGTGAGGAACCGCATGGCTTCCCCGATCGATCGAGAGTTCGCGCGCATCGCGCGTCTGCCGCCGTACGTCTTCACGATCACTTCCGAACTCAAGATGGCCGCCCGGCGGCGCGGCGAGGACATCATCGATTTCGGCATGGGCAATCCCGACGGGCCGACCCCGGCGCACATCGTCGCCAAGCTGGTCGAAACCGTGCAGCGCTCCGATACGCATGGCTACTCGGTGTCGCGCGGCATCCCGCGGCTGCGCCGCGCGATCTGCCAGTGGTATCAGCGCCGCTACGGCGTGGAATTCGATCCCGACACCGAGGCGATCGTGACGATCGGCTCGAAGGAGGGCATCGCCCATCTCGGCCTCGCGACACTGGGGCAGGGCGACACCGTACTGGTGCCGAATCCGAGCTATCCGATCCACATCTACGGGCCGGTGATCGCCGGCGCCGACATCCGCCAGGTGCAGTTGACGCCCGACGTCGACTTCTTCGCCGAGCTCGATCGCACGATCAAGTCGAGCTTTCCCAAGCCGAAGATGCTGATCATCAATTTCCCGGCGAACCCGACCGCGCAATGCGTCGAGCTGCCGTTCTTCGAAAAGATCATCGCGCTGGCCCGCGAGCACGGGATCTACGTCGTGCACGATCTGGCCTATGCCGACATCTGCTTCGACGGCTGGAAAGCGCCTTCGATCATGCAGGTGCCGGGAGCGCGCGAAGTGGCCGTCGAATTCTTCACCTTGTCCAAGAGCTACAACATGGCGGGCTGGCGGATCGGCTTCATGGTCGGCAACAAGGACCTGGTTCACGCACTGTCGCGGATCAAGGGATACCACGACTACGGGACGTTCACGCCGATCCAGGTCGCCTCGATCGCCGCGCTGGAAGGGCCGCAGGATTGCGTCGCGCAGATCGCGATGACCTATCAGAAGCGGCGCGACGTGCTGGTCAAGGGGCTGCACGAAGCCGGATGGAAGGTCGACATCCCGAAGGCGTCGATGTACGTCTGGGCGGCGATTCCCGAGACGTACCGGCCGCTCGGCTCGCTCGAATTCACCAAGCAACTGCTGGCGCGAGCCAAGGTGTCGGTGTCGCCCGGCATCGGCTTCGGCGAATTCGGCGACGGTCATGTGCGCTTTGCCATGATTGAAAATGAAGCCCGGACGAGACAGGCGGTCCGGGGCATCAAGCAGATGTTCCGCGAAGATGGTCTTTCTTGAGATGAAGGTCGATCGGGCTTCATTTCGGCGAAGGCTAACCCGCGCAAGCGGGTTAAGCCGCGGCGACTGCCGCGGCGGCCGGAGGCAAAATGAATCACGTACGCGGCAGGCGATCCGCGGCATCAAGCAGATGTTCCGTGAAGACGGACTCGCTTAAGAGCGCACGATGGCGGACGCCACGATGAAGCCGCTGCAGGTGGGATTGCTCGGCATGGGCACGGTGGGACGCGGCACCTGGGATGTCCTGCGCCGCAACGAAGAGGAGATCGCGCGCCGCGCCGGACGCCCGATCCGCATCACCCATATCGCCACGCGCACGCTTTCCCGCGCCCAGTCGGCGACCCGCGACGTCGACGGCGTGCGCCTGGACACCGATCCGCAGACGGTCGTCGACGACCGCGACATCGACATCGTCGTCGAGCTGATCGGCGGCATCGAGCCGGCGAGAGCGTACGTGCTGCGGGCGATCGCCAACGGCAAGCACGTCGTCACCGCCAACAAGGCGCTGCTGGCCGCGCATGGCAACGAGATCTTCGCCGCCGCGCAAAAAGCCGGCGTGATGGTGGCATTCGAGGCGGCCGTTGCCGGCGGCATTCCGATCATCAAGGCGCTGCGCGAAGGCCTGACGGCGAATCGGATCGAGTGGATCGCCGGCATCATCAACGGCACCAGCAACTTCATCCTGTCGGAGATGCGCGCCACCGGCGCGACTTTCGCCGCCGCGCTGAAGGACGCCCAGGCGAAGGGCTACGCCGAAACCGATCCGACCTTCGACGTCGATGGCATCGATGCCGCGCACAAGCTGACGATCATGTCGGCGATCGCCTTCGGTGTGCCGATGCAATTCGACAAGGCGTACACCGAAGGCATCTCGCGGCTGGCGCGCGAGGACATACGCTACGCCGAGGAGCTCGGCTACCGGATCAAGCTGCTGGGCATCACGCGGCGCGCCAAAGCGAACGGCCGCGACGGCATCGAATTGCGCGTGCATCCGACGCTGGTCCCGCACAAGCGGCTGATCGCCAATGTCGAGGGCGCGATGAACGCGGTGCTGGTCAAGGGCGACGCCGTCGGCCCCACGCTCTATTACGGTCCCGGCGCGGGCGCCGAGCCGACGGCAAGCGCCGTCATCGCCGACCTGGTCGACGTCACGCGCATGCACACGGCCGACCCCGAGCACCGCGTGCCGCATCTGGCGTTCCAGCCCGACCAGCTTTCCGACACGCCGGTGCTCTCGATCGGCGACGTCGAGACCAGCTACTACCTGCGCATGCGGGTGCTGGACCGGCCGGGGGTGCTGGCGGACATCACGCGCATCCTGGCCGATCGCGAAATCTCGATCGAAGCGATGATCCAGAAGGAGCCCTCCGAAGGCGCCGAGCAGACCGACATCATCCTTTTGACGCATCGCTCGGTCGAACGCGGCGTCGTCGACGCGATCGCGCGGATCGAGGCGCTGCCGACGGTGCGGGGCAAGGTGGTGAGGATCCGGATGGAAGAGCTTAACTAGCGCCGGTCAAACGGGACGGATGGAGGCGAACATGGAAACCACGAGCGAGACGGTGGTCTGGGAAGGCAGCCCGTCGCAACTGACCAACTTCGGCACCTACCTCGCTTGCGTGCTCGTCGCGGCGGCGATCATCGTCGCCGGCGCGATGATCCGGCCGGAAGCGTACTGGGTTCTGTTCGTCCCGGCCCTCATCGCGCTGTGGCGCTACCTGACGCTCAAGTTCTTTCGCTACCGGGTGACGAGCGAGCGCGTCGGACTTACCCGCGGCGTGCTCACCAAGCGCACCGACTCGATCGAGCTCTATCGCGTCAAGGACACGACGCTGATCGAGCCTTTCTTCCTGCGCCTGTTCGGCCTGTCCGACGTGGTGCTCAACTCGTCCGACCGCACGACGCCGCTGCTCGTCCTCCATGCCGTGCCGAACGGCCTGGCGCTGCGCGAGCAGATTCGCGGCAATGTCGAACGGCTGCGCGTGCAGAAATCGGTGCGTGAAATCGACTACGCGCCGGAGCGCTAGTCCTTTTTCGCAATGGAATACATCAGCACCCGCGGCGGCATGACGCCGCAGCCGTTCTCGGCGATCCTGCTCGAAGGGCTCGCGCCCGACGGCGGTCTGACGGTGCCGGCGACCTATCCGCGCCTCGGCGCAACGGACCTCGCGGCGCTGCGCCCGCTCGGCTACCGCCGGCTGGCCTTCGCGCTGCTGTCGATGTTCGCCGACGATATCGTACCCGCCGAGCTCGAGGCGCTGATCGACCGCACCTACACCGCGACGATCTTCGGCAGCGAGGAGATCACGCCGCTGCTGCCGCTCGAGCCCGGCGTATCGCTCTTGCGGGTGGCGAACGGCCCGACGCTGGCGTTCAAGGACATCGCGATGCAGCTGCTCGGCAACCTGTTCGAGCACGCGCTGGCCAAAGGCGAGCGCGACCTCAACATCGTCGGCGCCACGTCGGGCGACACCGGATCGTCGGCCGAGTACGCGATGCGCGGCAAGCGCGGGATCCGCGTGTTCATGCTCTCGCCCAAGGACCGGATGAGCCCGTTCCAGACGGCACAGATGTACTCGCTGACCGATCCGAACATCTTCAACATCGCGATCGACGGCGTGTTCGACGATTGTCAGGACATCGTCAAGGCAATCAGCGCCGACGCGGGGTTCAAGCGCGAGATGCGGATCGGGACCGTCAATTCGATCAACTGGGCGCGGGTCGCCGCGCAGATCGTCTATTACTTCAAGGCCTACTTTGCGGCGACGAAGAGCAACGCCGAGCAGGTATCGTTTGCCGTGCCTTCGGGCAACTTCGGCAACATCCTCGCCGGTCACGTCGCGCGCAAGATGGGCCTCCCGATCCGGCGGCTGATCCTCGCGACCAATGAAAACGACGTGCTGGACGAATTCATCCGCACCGCGAGCTACCGGGTGCGCCGCCCGGACGAGACGCGGCAGACGTCGAGCCCGTCGATGGATATTTCCAAGGCGTCGAATTTCGAGCGCTTTGTCTTCGACCTGGCCGATCGCGACGCGGCCAAGGTGCGCGAGTTGTGGGTTCGGGTCGAGCGCGACGGCGGCTTCGACCTGTTCGGGACGCCACTGGAGGCGAGGCTGCGCGAATCGGGCTTCGTGTCGGGCATGAGCACCCACGCCGACCGGATCGAAACCATCCGGGCGGTGGCCGACAATTATCGTATCGTCGTCGACCCGCACACCGCCGACGGCATCAAGGTCGGACTCGAGCACCGCGAAAAAGGCATTCCGCTGATCTGCATCGAGACGGCGCTGCCGGCAAAGTTCGCAACGACGATACGCGAGGCGCTCGGCCGGCAAGCGGCGCGGCCGGCCGCGTACATCGGGATCGAAGAGCGGCCGCAGCGCTACGCGGTGCTGCCGCCGGATGTCGCTGCGGTCAAGTCGTACATCGCCGAACGCGCGGCCGGATAGAGGACGGCTTGTCGATGCCGATATTGCTTCGCGATCTGGGTCGCAACCTCGCCTGGGGCGGGCGCATCCCGTTCGGGCTGAAGGTGACGCGGCTGGATTTCCGCATTGGCGTTCCTCAGCTCCTGGCGCTGTTCGCCTTTTCGGCGCTGGTCGACATCGGCGTCGACTGGGTGCAGCGCGACCCCGGCGCGATGTTCACGATGCAAGGCCTGGTCGGCGAAGTGTTCTTCGGCGCGATCCTGATGCTGCTTGCCACCCTGCTGGCGCGCGCTTTCCGGCAACCCGACTACGCGCTGGCGCTGCCGGTCATCGTGCTCGCCAGCGAGTGGCCGCTGCAGATCGCGCGGGTCCTGGGGGCAGTCTTCGGCCCGCTGGATTTTCTTGGCGAAACCGTGCGCGCGCAATCGGTCTTCACCTTGTGGACGCTGTTCTGGCTCTGGCGCGCGGCTGCCGTGAGCCTCGCCCCGCCCCGGCCGCATTATGGCCTGCGGTCGGTGGTCGCCGCCGCGGTGCTGATGAGCCCGATGTGGCTGTTTGCCCCGCTGCTGCCCGACGCATCATGGTGGGTCTCGGACTCGGCGGCCGAAGCGCGCGATACGGGTTATCCGAGCCCCGCGTCGGAGGAGGCGCTTGCCGCGCAGCCGCGCTTGCTCGACAAGGCGCTCACCGACCTCGAGGACCAGCGGCCGGACGTCACTGACCTGTATTTCGTCGGCTTCGCTCCGGATGCGGCGGAAGACGTTTTTCGCAAGGACGTCGTCGCCGCGCGGGAGCTCTTCGACGAGCGCTTCGACACCGACGGACGCTCGGTGGCGCTGATCAACAACCCGCGCACGGTGCTCGACACGCCTTTGGCGACCGTCAACAATCTGCGC
>Ga0207674_10003264_pt1 | contig 19956 bp, 9 predicted proteins | sample KBSCornC72_FD_184303 | JGI IMG/M metagenome (GOLD analysis project Ga0207674, IMG submission 184303) | Corn rhizosphere microbial communities from Kellogg Biological Station, Michigan, USA - KBS Corn C7-2 (SPAdes) (version 2) | ecosystem: Host-associated > Plants > Roots > Rhizosphere > Soil ... | reverse complement strand
TGCCGCCGGCACCAAGCAGGTCGCCTCCACCTCCAGCATCGGCCAGGTCGCCAGCCTGTTCGCCGACGGCGGCACCCTCTACTACGCGACCGACGCGCTCTACAAGGTCACCGCCACGACCAATCCCGTGAAAGTCACCGCGGCCGCGCCCACCACCGACCGCAGTTTCGCCGACTTCGACGGGGCGCTCTATTTTGTCGCCGCACTAAGCGGCCAACGGAAGCTCTACCGCTACGACGGCGTCGCCGCGCCAGTGGAAATCGCCAACCTCTACTCGGACGTGAACCAGCGGTCACCGGAATTGACCGTCGTCGGAAACGAGCTCTATTTCGCCTCCGCCCAAACCAGCAACGGACCCGTCGGCCTCTGGCAGAGCGACGGCACACCCGCCGGCACTCAGCTCGTGGACGCCATCAACCCCACCGGGAGCGCCAACCCGTCGAATTTCACGGTCGTCGGCAATACCCTTTACTTCACCGCCACGGACGGCGTGCACGGCGCCGAACTCTGGAAGTCCGACGGTACCGCCGACGGAACGGTAATGGTCGCCGACGTCGTGCCGGGTTCCACCTCGTCCGCACCCGCCAACCTGTTCGCCGACGGCGACACGCTCTACTTCACCGCCCGGTCCTCGGCATCGGGCTCGGAGTTGTGGCGTACCGACGGCACCGAGGCCGGCACGCGACAAGTCGCCGACCTCTACCGCGGCCCCGGCGCGTCGCGACCGCACGAGTTGCTTACGTTTAACGGCGACCTCTACTTCCAAGCCACCGATTCGGTCACCGGCTACGGCCTGTTCAAAACCCGGCCGGCCGACGACGCCGTCAATCTCGTGGCAGACTACAACGCCGGACTGATGAACGGCACGATCTCCTCCGCCATCGCCGCCGACGGCCGCCTCTTCTTCGCCGCCGGCGACGGTTCGCCCACCGGCCGCGAGTTTTACGTCAGCGACGGCACCGCGGCCGGCACTGTGCTGTTTAAGGACATTTTTACGACGGCGTTCGCCGGCTCCTCGCCCGATTCGCTGACCAGCGTGAACGGCACGATCTTCTTCTCCGCCATCGGATCGGCCAACCAGGGCAACGAGCTCTGGAAGACCGACGGCACGTCCGCCGGCACCGTCATCGTCAAAGATACCGGCCCGTCCGGCTTGGGCGCGGCGCCGCGGCTGCTCACCCCTGTCGGCACGACCCTGTTTTACGTCGGCAACGACGAGGTCTCCCCGACGCAAGCCGACTTCTGGAAAAGCGACGGCACCGCGCAGGGCACCGTCACGGTCCATTCGTCCCCCGATTACGCCCTGCCCAACGGCAACCGGATCGTCAAAGGGTCCGCGGTCTACTTCCTGAACGGCTCGACCGTCTTTCAAAAGTTCGACCCCGCCGTCGGCATCATCTCGATCAAGGATTTCACGACCTTTAACGTCTCGTCGCCGGTGAATAGTCTCGGCCTGGTGGGCAACGTCTTCTACATGGCCGTCGACAACGGCACGACGGGTTCCGAACTCTGGCGGAGCGACGGAACCCAGCAGGGGACCGTCCTCGTAAAGGACATCAATACCAACACCAACATCAACCTCGGCAACATTTCTTCGTTCCCCAACGGCTTTACCGACGTCAACGGCGTCGTCTGCTTCGCCGCGACAGATCTCGCCGGCGGCACCGAACTCTGGCGCACCGACGGCACCGCCGCGGGTACCGTACTGGTCAAGGACATCCGGGCGGGCGCTGTCAGTTCCGCGCCACAGCGCCTCATCAAGCTTGGAACCGGCAAGATCCTCTTCACCGCCGACGACGGGGTGCACGGCCGCGAGCTCTGGCAAACCAATGGCAACGCCAACGCCACCGTCCTGCTCGCGGATCTCAACCCCGGAGTGGCGGATTCCAACCCCGCCGACTTCACCGTCATCGGCAACCTAATGTACTTCACCGCCGACGACGGCACCGCCGGCGGGGGACGCCGCCTCTTCGTCACCGACGGCCTGCCCGGCGGCACGCACGGCCTGACCGCCCCCGGCTCCAACCCGATGAACCTCGTCAACGTCAACGGCACCCTCTACTACACCGCCAACGACGGACAGAACGGCCCGCAACTCTACAAGCTGGACACGAGCATCGCCGGCCCGGCCGTCGGGCTGATCCAGTTCAACCCCGCCGGCGCCCGGCCGGTCCTGACCGTCGAGTTCAATGCCCCCATCGCCGACACGCTCCGCGCCGGCGACCTCGGGCTGCGCAACCGCACGACTGGCCAGCTCATCGACCCCGCCGCCTTCCACATCGACGTCAACGCCGCCGATAACCAGGCCACCGTCACCGTCAACGCACCGCTCGCCGACGGCGACTATCGCCTGACCCTCTTTGCCGGCAGCCTGCACGACGCCGCCGGCGCGACGCTCGCGGCCGACGTCACGTCCGATTTTTTCGTCCTCGCCGGCGATGCCAACCACGACCGCGCCGTCGATTTCAACGACCTCGTCATCCTCGCCCAGAACTACAACATGTCTGGCAAAACCTTCGCCCAAGGCGACTTCAACTACGACGGCACGGTCGATTTCAACGACCTGGTCCTGCTCGCGCAGCGGTACAACACGACTCTGGCCTTCCCCGCCCCCGCCGCGCCCAGCGCGGCCGCGCCGTCGATCGCAACGGTGAGCGCGGAGTTGCTATCGGACACGTCCCGTAAGAATATTTTCTCGCTGACGCGCGTCGCGCCACCGCGCCCGCCCGCGCCGCCCGCGAAGGCCAAGCCCAGCCGCCCGACGTCGCGCCGACCGTGATTTACCGCAATATTTCTGCGGAAATGACCTTGAAAACATTCGGCCCGCGTTCAGAATGCCGGGTGATCGATGCGCTTGGGCGTTTCGATCGGAACGTTCGATAAACGAAATTTGCTTGCTTTTCAGAGTTGATTTGTTCAGCGACCGAAGGATCGGTCGATAGACCCAATGTGGTGCTCGGGAGTTGTCGCGAAGTCTGCGGCTCCCGTGATTGAGTGGGCCTCGCATGCCCGCTCGCAAACATTTGGGCCTCGGAGCCAAGGAAGGGCCGTCATGGACAGCTTTCTCATTCGCGGCGGTAGCCGCCTCAAGGGTAAAATCGAGATCTCGGGCAGCAAGAACTCGTCGCTGCCGATCGTCGCCGCCTGCCTTCTCGCCGACGGGCCCAGCCGCCTGCACGGCGTCCCCCGCCTGTCGGACATCGATTCGATGAACAAGCTCGTCGGGGAGTTGGGGTGTCACGTTTATCGGAACGAGCCGACCGGCGGGAGCGTCGGTGACGGGCCGGCCCTCAACGGACCCCTCGACATCGAAGTGCGCGACGAAAAAGTCTCGCACGCCCGCTACGACATCGTAAAAACCATGCGGGCCAGCATTTGCGTGCTCGGGCCGCTCATCGCCAAGCGCGGTCGCGCGCAGGTCGCCATCCCCGGCGGCTGCGCCATCGGCGACCGCCCCGTCGACCTCCACATCCGCGGGCTCATGAAGCTGGGCGCCGAATTCCGAACTGAGGGCGGCGACATCGTCGGCGAAGTCCCCAAGGGACGCCGCCTCAAGGGTTGCAACCTGTACCTCGGCGGCGCGCAAGGCCCGACGGTCCTCGGCACGATCAACGTCATGTGCGCCGCGGTGCTCGCCGAAGGCAACACGGTGCTGGTCGGCGCCGCCTGCGAGCCCGAAGTCGTGGACTGCGCCAACCTGCTCAAGAAGATGGGCGCCCGGATCACCGGCGAAGGGACGCCCGAGATCAAGATCGAAGGCGTCGATAAGCTGATCGGCTGCGAGCACCGGGTCATTCCCGACCGCATCGAGCTCGGCACCTTCATCATCGCCGCCGCCCTCACCAACGGCGAACTGGAACTCAAGCACTGCAACCTCGACCACCTGGTCGCGGTCGTTGACCGCCTCGAAGAAGTCGGCGTGAAGATCACCCGCGAGAACGGCACGGTCTTCGTCAGCAGCTCGCGGCGTCTCAACCCGGTCGAAATGACGACCCAGCCGTACCCCGGCTTCCCGACCGACCTCCAGGCTCAGCTCATGGCGCTCTTGTGCCTGGGCGACGGGATCAGCGTCATCACCGAGCGCATCTTCCAGGATCGCTTCCTGCACGTCGGCGAACTCAACCGCATGGGCGCCAAGGTCCGCAAGGAAGGCCCGACGGCCATCATCCAGGGCGTCCGCGAATTGCAGGGCGCCAACGTGATGGCCAGCGACCTGCGCGCGTCCGCCGCCCTCGTGCTGGCCGGCATGGTCGCCCGCGGGACGACGAAGATCGACCGCGTCTACCACATCGACCGCGGCTACGAGAAGATCGAACAGAAACTGCGAGCCGTCGGCGCGGACATCGAGCGCGTCGAAGAGAAGTAATACCGGCCAAGCTTTTCTTTCCCCCTCCGCGGGGCACGACACCCACCGTGCCCCGTTTTTTATTGCGCTCGGGCGCTCATCAACCCCTCGACGCCGGAGAGTGCGCTTCGCCGAATCACGCTCGACAACGTTGCGTCGTCGCGGTCCCCCCGTCCCCCGGTCCCCCCGTCCAACACGCGCAACCCACAACGCCAAATGAAAGAGAGAGCCGCATCGCTGCGGCTCTCTCGGGAAAATCATAACTGGCAAGTCGACGACTTAGTAACGGCCACCGCCGCCACCGCCGTAGCCGCCCCGGCCACCGCCGCTGCGACCACCACCACCACCACCGCCGCCGCCGTAACCACCGCGGCCGCCGCCACCACCACCGCCGCCACTGCGGTTTTCCTTCGGCTTGGCTTCATTGACCGTCAGCGCCCGGCCGCCGTGTTGCTGGCCACCGAGGGCGGCAATCGCCGCCTGGGCTTCGGCGTCGCTGCTCATTTCGACGAACCCGAAACCCTTGCTCTGGCCGGTATCCCGGTCCGAGATGATTTGCGCGCTCGTGACGGTGCCGTGGGCGCCGAAGAGCTGTTCCAGTGCGGAGCTATCGACGTCGTAGCTCAGATTCCCGACATACAGTTTCTTACCCATAAGATACTCCTTCAGAGTTGGGCAGATGAGACCCGTGTTTTACTTTCCGGGTCGAACCAAAAGAGGCCTGAAACTTGGCCCAAAAGGGAGGAGAGAGATGGAAAGTAGAAACTGCAGGCAGGTGAAACACTGTCGCGGAATCTGATTCAATCAGCAGACCAACCGCCCATACCTTAGGGCATGCCCGTAAAAATGTCCACCCCACTCTCGGACGGAATTTCCGGCGCCATTACAAAGACGAGGTCGCGCGCCTCGCGGCGCGCGACCTTGATTGCGACCGACAACGTCCCGGAACCCTCTACCCGAGCACGCTGTTGGTCGGCGTCTTGCCCCCGATGGCAAACGTCCCGTCGGCCTGGCCGAAGCCCAGGAAGTGCACACCGCCCGCCCAGTCGCCGTAGAGCAGATCGGACTTGCCGTCGCCGTTGACGTCGGCGAGGTGGAGGCCGCGCTGGACGGCCGGCAGGAGTGGCGCGGCGGTGCGGACGGCGGGGAGGAGCAGGCCCTTTTCACCACCCGCCAGGGCGACGAAGACCGAGCCGTCGCCGTCGGCCGCGACCACGTCGCGCAGGCCGTCGCCGTTGACGTCGCCGAGCGCCACGAACACGCCGCGCACCGCCGGCAGCAGCGCCGCGTCGGCAAAGCCGCCCAAGCCGTTGCCCAGCGCGACGCGCACGGATCCGTCGCCCAGCGCGACCGCCAGGTCCGCGCGTCCGTCGCCGTTGATGTCGCCCGCCGCGACGTCCACCGGCTTGAGATCGGCGTACGGGTTTCGCAGCGTCTGCTGCTTGTCGAACTGTCCGTTCGAGCGCAGCAATCCGATCAGGATCGCGATAATGCCGCGCTGACTACCAGCGCCACTCAGGGCGATGTCGAGCTGGCCGTCGCCATTGAAGTCGGCGACGTGCAAGCGACCCTGAATGCCGCCTTCGAACTGCCCGGCGTAGAACGGCGTGGCGAACTTGCCGTCGCCGGCGCCCAGGGCAAGGTGGACGGCGCCGGGGCGCTGCGAATCGTTCCCTTCGACGAGCACGAGGTCCGCCCGGCCGTCGCCGTTGAAATCGCCGGTCGCGACATCCGCGACCTGCACCGCCGGGAGCAGGAATCGCACCGAGCCGTCGCCGAAGGTTCCGTCGCCGTTCCCGAGCTTGACGCTGACCGCGGCCTCGTGGGTCAGCGTGATGCCGGTGCGGCTGATGGTCATCCGGGTGCTATTCTGGACCGCGACGATGTCGGCCCGGCCGTCGCCGTTGACGTCGCCGGCCGAGACTGGCGGAAAGAGCTCGGGCGTCGGCCAGGTGAACGACGCGCTCATGAGGGCTCGCGTCTCGAGCGATTCGACGGCGAACGAGGAGGCGTTCCGGAGCGACTGCGACTTGTAATTGACCTTCCGCACGTTGGTTGTCCTTTCCGATTCTTCCCGGTCCCGGGTGACGACGACGCCGCGCCACGGCCGAACCGATGAGCCAGAGTCTAGAGGGGCCGCGCCAAATATCGACTGCCCTGATTCGGGCTGGACCCGATGAGGGCACGGCGTACGACCCCGAATCCCCGAATCGCGGCGTACATGCCGGTGCTTGCTCCCGGCGCGGGCCGGAGTTGCGGTCGCGCCGGCGCGTATTGATAATGACGAGGCACAAGGACGGGACCCCGCTTTCCAGGTTTTATGGACGCAGCCCCACTCTCCTCACGCCTGATGGTGCTGATGTTCACCGACGTGGTGAACTCGGTCGGCATCAAGGCCGACATCGGCGCCGAGGCGTACGGCGAGCTGGTGTCGCGCCAGGACCGCATCGTCCACCAGACCGTCTCCGAAACCCCCGACGCGATGGTGCTGCAGGACACCGGCGACGGCTACTTCATCGCCTTCCACAACGTGGGCGACGCCGTCGCGCTGGCGCTGCGATATCAGTACCGCATGGCCAGCGAGCGCTGGCCCCACGCGTTCCGCGCACGGGTCGGCCTGCACCTGGGGCAGGTGGCGCAGCTCGAGAGCGAGACGACCGGCCAGCCGAAGGTCTTCGCGTCGGCGGTGGACATGGCGGCGCGGGTGATGTCGCTGGCGGAAGGGGGGCAGATCCTGCTCACGCGGGTGGTGTTCGACGAGGCGCGACAGTTCGTCCACGAGCACCCGCAGGTGGACGGCCAGCGCCCGCCGATCCGTTGGATGGCGCACGGGCCGTACCTCTTCAAGGGGGCGGACGACCCGATGGAGGTGTTCGAAGTGGGCGCCGAAGGGATCGCGCCGCTCGCCCCGCCCCCCGATACCGAAAAGGCCCGCCGCCACATCCGCCCGGACGAAGCGCAGACCCTGGGCTGGCGGCCGGGCGTGAACCGCACGCTCCCCAGCGCCCCGAACTGGCTGATCCGCAAGAAGCTGGGGGAAGGGGGGTTCGGCGAGGTCTGGCTCGCCCAGCAGCCCAAGACGCGGGCCACCCGCGTGTTCAAGTTCTGCTTCGACGCCCAACGCCTTCGCGCGCTCAAACGCGAAGTCGTGATCTTCCGCCTGATCAAGGAAGCCCTGGGCGACCGGCGTGACATCGGGCGCGTGATCGACTGGCAGTTCGAGACCGCGCCCTACTTCATCGAAATGGATTACGCGCCGGAGGGGAACCTGGTGCAGTGGGCCACCGCGCACGGGGGGATCGCCAGGATCCCGCTGCCGCACCGCCTGGCGATCGTCGCGCGCATCGCCAAGGCGCTGGGCGCGGCGCACTCGGTCGGCGTCTTGCACAAGGACATCAAGCCGTCGAACGTGCTGATGCTTAAGGACCTGGAGGGGAACTATTACCCGCGCCTGACCGACTTCGGCATCGGCGTGCTGACCGACCGGTCGCGGCTGAAAGAGTTCAACATCACGGTCGCGGGGTTCACCAGCGCGAACGTCACGGTGAACGACACCAGTCGCTCGGGCACGCAGATGTACGCCCCGCCCGAGTCGCTGGCGGGCAAGCCGCACACTGTGCAGGGGGACGTCTACGCGCTGGGGGTGCTGACGTACCAGATGGTGGTGGCGGACCTGGAGCGGCCGCTGGCCAGCGGCTGGGAGCGAAACGTCGAGGACGACCTGTTGCGGTCGGACATCGCCGCGTGCGTGGACGGGGAGGCGCAAAACCGCCTGGGCTCGGCGCAGGAACTGGCGTGGCGGCTGATGTCGCTGGACGAGCGGCGTCGGAAGATCCAGGAGGCGCTGCAGGCCGAGCGCCGCGAGGAGGCCGTCAAGCGCCTGGCGGCGCAGTCGGCGCGGATCGCCGAGCGGCGGCAGCGGGTGATCAAAATGCTGGCGGCGGGGGTGGCGATCCTGACGCTGCTGGTCGGGGCGTTCTCGGTGCTGCTCTGGCAGCTCAACGTCAAAAGCAACGACGCCCGCACCAGCGCCGGCAAGGCGACGGAGCAGCAGCAGCTCGCGCAGACCGAGGCCGCGCGCGCTCGAAGCGCGGAACAGGTCGCCAAGCAGGCGACGGCGGACGCGATCAAGGCCGGCGAGGTGGCCCGGCGTCACCTGGCGGCGGAGTACGTGGCGCGCGGGCAGGATCAGCAGAACGCGAAGAATCCCGCGCTGGCGCTGCCCTATTTCGTGCGGGCGCTGAGCGAAGAGGCCGCCGACCCGCAGGCGGTGACCGTGCACCGCGTGCGCCTCGCGGCGACGCTGGCGCAGTGCCCGATCCCGCGGCCGCCGACCGCGTTGTCGGCGGACGACCCGCCGCTCGAGTCGCCCGACCCCCAAACGATCACCACCGACTGGCGCGTGCTGCGGCGGCGGGGCGGCGACAGCAACCTCTGGGTCGTCGTCGACCGCGACGGCCGGACGCAGGCGGAGTTCCAGCACGACAAGCGCATCCGCATGGCGGCGTTCAGCCCCGACGGCGAGCGCGTCGTCACCGCCAGCGAGGACGGTACCGCGCGCGTGTGGGACGCGCGCTCCGGCAAGCCGATCGGCCAGCCGCTGCACCACGACGGCACGGTCCTCTTCGCCGCGTTCAGCCGCGACGGCAAGTTCGTCGTCACCGCCAGCGAGGACAAGACGGCCCGCGTTTGGGACGCGCGCAGCGGCGAGGCGGTCACCGAACCGCTGCGGCACACGGGCGCCGTGCAGCACGCCGCGTTCAGCCCGGACGGCCGCCTCGTCGCCACCGCCGGCGCGGATAACCTGGCCCACATCTGGTCGGTCGACGACGGCGCGGCGGTCGGCCAGCCGCTCGTGCACGGGCGGCGCGTGACGTTTGTGGCGTTCGGCCCGGACGGCCGTCGCGTGGTGACGATCTCCGACGATCACGCCGCGCGACTGTGGAACGCCGCCGACGGCTCGCCCGTCGGCGATCTGATGAAGCACACGGGGACGATCAACTCCGCGGTTTTCAGCGGCGACGGCAAACGACTCGTCACCACCAGTGAGGACAACACCGCCCGCGTCTGGGACGCCGCCACCGCCAAGCCGGTCGGTAAGCCGCTGGAACACGCCGACCGTGTGCTGTATGCCGCGTTCAACGGCGACGCGACGCGCGTCGTCACCGGATGTCAGGACAGCACCGCGCGCGTCTGGCGTGTGGAGAGCGGCGAGCCCGAAGGCGTGCGGCTGCAGCACCGGGGGCCGGTGCGCGCCGCGGCGTTCGCGCGCGACGGACGCCGGCTGGTGACCGAAATTTGGGACAACGGCCTGTTCGTCTGGAACCTGCCCGACCGGCCGGCGCCAACGCCCGACCCCGCGATGGATCTGGCCGGCGTGGATTTCGCGCGCTTCGACCCCGCCGGCCAGCGGCTGCTCGTGGCGAGCGGCGGCGTTCAAGGGCCGTCGCTGTGGGATCTGAAGTCGGCCAAGCCCGTCGGGAAGGTCGCGGGGCACAAGGGGAAGATCGTGGCGGCGGCGTTCGGCGCGGGCAATCTGCTGGCGACGGGCGGCGAGGATCACAAGGTCTTCGTGTGGGACGCGACCACGCTCGCCCCGCTCGCCGGCGCGGCGGCGATCGAGCACGCCGACGCCGTCAAATTGCTCGCGTTCGACCGTGGCGGCGGCACGCGGCTGGTCACCGTCACACGCGGAAATGACGTCCGCACGTGGGACCCGCATACGGGCAAACCGCTTACGCCCACCGTGCGGCCGGAGGACGGCGGCGTCGTCCTGGCGATCGGCCCCGACGCCAAATCCTTCCTCGCCGTCACCTTCGAGGGCAAATCGGTCACCGACGCGCAGAAGACCGCCGTCCGCGTCTACGACTGCGAGACCGGCAGGCCCATCTCGCAACGCGTCATGCGGCACGGCGGCGGCATCCACCAGGCGAGTTTCAGTCATGACGGCCGCTGGGTCCTCACCGCGAGCAACGACCACACCGCGCGCGTGTGGGACGCGCGGACCGGCGAGCCGGTGTCGACCGAGCCGATGCGGCACGGCGGGCCGGTGTTCGCGGCGGCGTTCAGCCCCGACGACCGCCGCGTCGTCACCGGCAGCTACGACCACACCGCGCGCGTGTGGGACGCGGCGACCGCGCGGCCATTGACGCCGCCGCTCCTGCACGAGGGGCCCAGCAGCGACGTGCGGCACGTACAGTTCAGCCCCGACGGCTGCTTGGTCGCGACCGCGACCAACTTCTACGCCGCCCGCGTGTGGGACGCGCGCAGCGGCCAACCGGTGACCAACTGGCTGGAGCACCCGAAGGTGACCGAGTGGATGACGTTTGCGCCCGACTCGCGCCGCCTGGCGACGATCGCCGAAGATCACAAGCTGCGTCTCTGGAACCTCCCGAAGGATGACCGCCCAATCGAGGATTTGCGCAAGCTCGCACAGCTCTTCTCCGGGCGACTTCTCGACGACGCCGGTGGCGAAACGGCGCTCAGCCCCGAGCAGTTCGCGGCGCTCTGGCAGGAGTTGTCGGCGGCGTATCCGTCAGAGTTCCTCCCGCCGACCGGTGCGCGCTCCGCGGTCGCGCCGGTGCGCTGATTTCCGGTTTGCCCTCGCGTCGCCGCATTTGTTAGAGTTGGCCCGCGCGCTCCGATGCTTGTGCGCGTCGCGCCCCGCGGGTTTCATGCATTTCGAGAATTCCAAACCATCACGGCCGGGCGGGCACGGTCTCGACGACGACTACGTGCTCATGGACGGCATCGCGCGGCGGGACCCGTCGGCGCTGTCGCGCCTGTACGACCGGCACAGCACGATCGTCTATTCGCTCTGCCTGCGCGTCCTGAAAGATCCCGCCATGGCCGAGGACGCGATGATCGACGTCTTCCAGGAACTCTGGACCCGCGCCGACCGCTACAACCCCGCGCGGGGCGCGCCGGTGGCGTACATCCTGACATTAAGTCGCAGCCGTGCCCTCGATCGCGCCCGAATGAAGGGTTCGAAACCGACCACTCCCCTCCACGACAACACCGAGGCCCAATCGCAGCCTCACCCCGCCCCGGATCCACTGCAATCCGCGCTGCAGGACGAGCACAGGTCCTGGATTCGCAATGCTTTACAGCAGCTCGATGAAAAATATCGAGAAGTGCTCGAATGTTCGTTTTTTGAAGGATTGAGTCACACCGAGATCGCCCTCAAGCTCCAAAAACCGGTGGGAACCGTCAAAACATATCTACGCCGAGGCCTCATCCAATTGCGTGACTTGCTTCGTATACAGGATGAAGGTTGATCACTTCGATGAATTGCGAGCAACGTCGAGATTTGATGCCCTTGCTGCTTTTGGACGGTCTGGAACCGGCCGAGGCGGCGGCGCTGCGCGCGCATCTGGCGACGGGGTGTACGCGGTGTGCGTCCTACCTGGCGGAGGCGGACGCGACGCTGGGGCATTTGCCCTACGCGCTCGACCCGGTCGCGCCGCCGCCGTCGGCGCGCCAGCGGCTGATGACTCGCATCGCGTCGGATCATCCGGCCATCCAGACGCCGCAGGCGGCGCGCCGCGGTGGCGACAACCGTGGGACGCTGCGCCTGCCCCGGTGGGTCCGCTGGTCGATCCCACCGGCGGTGGCGGCGTCGCTGGCGTTCGTCGTCACGGCCAAGTTCATGATGAACGTCCAGCACGACCACGACACGGTGATGCAGAAACAGTTGGTCACCGCCCACCAGCAGGCCGCCACGCGGGAGCACGAGCTGGTGATTCAGACCGAGCTGCTGCACTCGCCGTCGCTGCGCCTGATCCGCATGGACGGCGTCGCCCAGTCGAAGGCGTCGGCCCGGGCGCTGTGGGACGCGCGGCGGCAGGCGTGGCACTTCTACGCCTACAACCTCGAGACGCTCGGGCCCAAGGACGCATACGAGCTCTGGTTCATCACGCCCTACGGCCGCAAAGTGCCGGCGGCGACGTTCCGGCCCAACGAACTGGGGAACGCCTACCTGGTGGCGTCGCTGCCCAAGGACGTCGGCCCGGTCGCCGGCGCGTTCGTCACCGACGAGCCGTCGGTCGGCACGTTCCAGCCCACGGGCACGACGCACCTCTCGGGCAAACTGGAATAGGATCGATCGATTTGCGACGGGCGCACACCATCGTACTGCTGGTTCTGGTTCCGCCTCTCGTTGCCGCCGCGCCCCGCGCGGCGCACAAGCCGGACATGGCCTACCTCGACAACGGCACGATCAAACTCGGGGTGGATCTCAACCTCGGCGGCGCGATCACCTACCTGTCGCGCTCGACCGAAGACCTCAACGTCGTCAACAGTTGGGACTGGGGCCGGCAGGTGCAGATGTCGTACTACGCCGGGCCGGTGCCGTTCACGCCGCTCGGCAAGGAGCCGGCGCCGCAGTGGCGCGGGCTGGGGTGGAACCCGATCCAGTCGGGCGATCATTTCGGCAACGCGTCGCGGACGGTCGCGCACACGAACGACGGCAAGACGCTGTACGTGAAATGCGTGCCGATGCAGTGGCCGCTCGACAATGTGCCGTTAGAGGGGACGTTCGAGACGTGGTACACGCCGGACGGCGCGGCCGTGCGCGTGCGGGCGCGACTGAACAACGCGCGGTCGGACAAGACGCAATGGCCGGCGCGCACGCAGGAGATGCCGGCGGTCTACACAAACGGTCCGTTCTACCGCCTGATGACGTACACCGGCGACGAGCCGTTCACCGGCGGCGAGCTGACGCGCGTCGAGCATTTTCTCACGCCGCGCGACCCGTGGGCGCACTGGTTCGCCAGCGAGAACTGGGCGGCGCTGGTGAACGACGACGGGTTCGGCCTGGGCGTCTGGAACCCGGGCTGCTACCACTTCAGCGGCGGGTTCGCCGGTCGGCCGGGCAAGGGCGGGGCCGCGGACGACCCGACCGGCTACATCGCCCCCAACCGCCAGGAGATCCTCGACCACGACGTCGTGCACGACTACCAGTACACGCTGATCCTCGGCGACCTGAAATCGATCCGTGCGTGGGTGTACGACCACGCCGCCAAGCCCGCGCCACCGAACTATCGCTTTGAGCACGACCGTCAAGGTTGGTATTACGCCAACGCCCACGACGCCGGCTGGCCGATCGAGGGCGAGTTGAACGTCGGGCTGGAACAAGGCGACCCGCAGTTGATCGGCCCGCCGGGCTTCTGGCGGGCGGAGGACGCGCCGACGCTGTACGTCACGGCGGCGTTCAAGACGTCGACGCCGACGGCGCAGGTCTTCTGGAGCAAGTGGGGCGAGAAACGAATGGGTCGTCCGTTCGACTTCAAAGTCGTCACCGACGGCCAATTCCACACGTACGCGGTGAAGTTGTCCGAGTCGGCCGACTACCGCGGCGTCATCACCGGCCTGCGACTCGACCCCGAGTCCGTTGGTGCCAAGGGGGATTGGGTGAAGGTGAAGGCGATCGGGTTTTCGAAAGACCGGTGAAAGCGGGTGTGGGCGCCACAGGTCGCAGTACGCCCAGACCTGTGTTTGTGATTCGCAGGGAAGACGCAGGTCTGCGAGTACGCCGACCGGTGGCACCCGAAACTGGCCGCGATTCATCGATCTCAGCGAATCCGCGCCTTGCTGAAAACCGGCCGCTTGGGCGCGACTTTAACCGGCGGGGCCGGCGGTTCGGGGATCGGCCGCTTGGCCTTCGTCGTGGATTTCGGCGGTGTCTTCGCCGGCGGCGCGGGAGGCGTCGGCGTTGTGGTCGTCTGCGTTCCCGCCACGCTCGCGATGATCGCCGCGGCCGTCGCAGGTGACGCGGCCGGGGTCGGGCTGCCGCCACCGCCGTCGGGCAGGGACGAGTTGTAGTGCTGCGCCAGGATCACCAGGTCGTTGAAGTCAACGTTGCCGTCGCCGTTGAAGTCGCCGCTGGCGTAGGTCATCCCGCCGGTCGTGTTGTAATTCTGGGCGAGCTTGACGAGGTCGTTGAAGTCGACGCTGCGGTCGTGGTTGGCGTCGCCGGTCAGCTTGAAGAAATCGTACGGCCCGCCCGGCGCCAGGTGCACGTCACCCGGGTCGAACACGCCCGACGCCGACAGCGTCGCCTGGTAATCGCCGTCGGCGAAGTCGGTGGCGAAGGTGAAGGTGGCGGTCTTGGTGTCGGCGTTCCAGACGACGCCGGTGGGCGCGATCGCGTCGTTGCTGGGCACGCCGCCGCTGAGCGACTGCACGCTCAGGTCGTCGGCGCCCAGGCTCTGCGAAACGTCCTGTGAGAACGTCACGCTCAGGTGATTGTGGTCGTCGAAGTTGAAGCCGGTCACCTGCGGCGGCGTGACCGGTTGGCTGAAGACGACGTCCACCGTCGAGGAGACCGACAGCCCCGCGGCGTCGGTGATCACGACCTTGAACGTGTACGTCCCGAGCTGGCCCACGGTCGCGTTCACGTTCTTGGCGGCGTTGGTGCCGTTGTCGGAGAAAATCGCCGCCGCCGCCCCGTCCGGCGCGGCCAGGGTGCTCCACGTATAGGTCAGCGCCGCCTCGCCGCGGTCGTCCGCCCCCAGCACGCTCAGCGCGGTGGCCAGCCCCGTGGTGACGGGGTTGGGCGTGGCGGCGGCGGGGGTGGCGACGGTCGGCGCGACCGCCAGCGACACGTCCACGCTCACACTCGAGGTCACCGACAACCCGCTGGCGTCGGTGACCGTCACCAGGAACTGGTACGTCCCGTCCTTGCCGAACGTGACCGTCGTGTTCTTGGCGGCGTTGGCGCCGTTGACCGAGAAGACCGGGTCCGGCGCGCCGACCGGGCCGGTGGTCAGCGACCAGGTGTAGGTCAGGTTGGATTCCCCGACGTCGTCCGATCCCAGCACGCTGAGCGCGGTCGAATTCGCGTCGATGACGGGATTCGGCGTCGCGGCGGCGGGCGTCACGACCGTCGGCGGTACGGCGAGGCTCACGTTCACGCTCAGCACGCCCGACGTGACCGACAGCCCGGCGGCGTCCGTGATCGTCACCTTGAACTGGTACATGCCGCTCTGGAAGAACGCCGCGACGGTCGTCTTGGCATCGTTGCTCCCGTTCGACGATAGCGTCGGCGCCGGTGCGCCCGCCGGCACGGTTACCGTCGTCCACGTATAGGTCAGGCCCGCCTCCCCGGCGTCGTCCGCCCCGGTCACGGTCAGCGTGCTCCGGTTCTGGTTATTGACCGGCGTCGCGGCGGGGTTCGCGGCGATCGTCGGCGCGACGTTCGCGGTCACGCTCGTCACCGTCGCCGTGCCCAGCGTGTTGGTCGTGTGGCTGGTCGAAGCCAAACCCATCGTCACCGACGCCCCCACCGGCAGGCTGAAGTTCCCGCCGATCTGCGTCCAGTTCGACCCGTCGGAGGAGACGAAGCCGTTGATGACGTTGTTGATCCGGGTGAGCTTGACCCAGTACGGCGCCGCGGCGGTCGTCGGCCCGGCGGTGATCGCGGTGTTGCCGCCGCTCGTCGTGCGCGATTGCAGGCTCACGCCGGCGCCCGGCGTCAAAAGGACCGCGACGTACGGCGCGTTCGCCGTGGTCGTGCCGATCCGCATCATCACGCCGACCTTGGCGTTGGTGTCGGTGTTCTCGATGCTCGCGACCCGCGCCACGATGGTCGCGTCGCCGGTGATCGTCTGGTAGGTGTAGTGGAACGCGTCCGACGTGCCGTTGATGTCCGCGCCGGTGCTGATCAGCGTAAACGTGCCGTTCGAATAGCCCGTCGTGCCGCGGCCCAGGACGTTGCCGACGTCGGTCGAGACCCAGGGCGACGGCAGGGGATTGACGTCGGGCGTGGCGGTGAAGATGTACCCGGACGGATCAAGACTGACGCCGCCCGCCGTCGTCGTGCCGTAGACGCGGTAATAGTATTCCTTCAGCGGTTGGACCGTGTTGTCGGTGTAGGTGGTGACGTTGGCGGTCGTCGTGCCGAGCGTCGACCAGTTCGTGCCGTTGGTCGACCGCTCGACCCGGTAGCCGGTCTCGTTGGCGATGTCCGTCCAGTGGAAGACGATCTGGTTCGACGCGACGGTGTTGAACCCGAAGCCGGCCACCGCCGCCAATCGCGGCACCCCGATGACCGTCGTGGACGGCGCCGAATCCCCCACCGCGCTGAGCGTCACCACGCGGTAGGTGTACGCCACGCCCGCCGACAGTCCGCTGTTGACGTAGAACGGCGTGTTGGGGCCGACCGTGGTCACGGTCGAGAAATTCACGCCGTCGGTCGAGCGTTCGATGCGGTAGCCGGTTTCGTAGCTGACGTCCTTCCAGTTCACGACGAGCTGCGACGTGCTGGGCGAGATCATCGACAGCCCCGTCGGCGCGGGCGGCCGTGGGAGCGCGCTGGCGGGCACGGACGGCGCCGACGCCGTTGCCGCCCCGTCGCGCGCCGCGACGCGGTAAAAGTACCGCATCGTCGCGCCCGGGTTCGGATCCGTATACGTGAGCACGCCCGCCGCGGTCGTCGCGATCTGCGTGTAGTTGATCCCGTCCGACGACCGTTGCACGTTGAAGCCGACCGCGTCGGGGACGTCGTCCCAGCTCAGCGTTACGCCCGTCCCGGTCGCCGCCGCCGTCGCGACCAGGTTCGTCGGCGCCGCCAGCGCGTTGTACGCCGGCTGCGCCGGGGTCGTGTCCCCCGTGACCGCCACGCTGTCGAGCTGTCCGACGTCCAGCTTGGTCGTCGTCAGCGACGACGTCAGCAGGCCGACGTAAACGGTGTTCCCCATCGTCACGTTCGACTGGCCGACCTGCGTCCAGTTGACGCCGTCGCTCGACGTGTACCCGGTGAACGTCGTGCCCGCCCGCACCAGTCGCACCCACTGCGGCAGCGGGGACGAGGGCCCGTTGAACAAGGCCGACGAACCGCCCGCGACGCCGCGCGAGATGAACTGGCTCGCGCCCGACGGCGTGACGATCATCGCCGCGTGCCGGGCGTTGTTGGCCAGCGTGTCGCGGATCTCGACGCCGACCTTCGCCCCGCCGTTGGTGTTGTCGTTCTTCGTGACCCGCGCCACGATCTCGCCGTCGCCGTTGAGCGTCTCGTAGGCGAAGTGGAACGAGTCGCTCGCCCCCGTCACCGACGACCCCGCCCCGGCGTTCGTGAAGAGGCCCGTCCCCGCGTCGTACTGGCTATACCCGGCCGTCCCCACCGTGCCGATGTCCGCGCCCGTCCACCCGGTGGGGAGCGAGCGGACGCTGAAGTCGTACATCCCCTGGTCGCCGTAGTCGCCGTGGCTCGACAGCATCGCGTAATACGTCCCCTGCGGGAGCGCGAGCGTCATCTGCTGGTCGTTGGTCGCGCCGTCCTTGGCGGCGACGAGGTTGCCCGAGGCGTCGTACACCTCGAGCCTGAGGTCCACGCCCGACGGCGCGTCCGGCACCGCCGCCAGCGCCACGCCCCCGCCGTTGGAGACGAACGAGAACGCGTCCACGTCGTTCCGCCGCTCGATGATGCCGGACGCCGTCTGGAAGCCGCTGGGGTCGTCGTTCAGCGCCGACGCGGTGGCGATCGTATTGCCGAAATCGTCGTGCCGGTACCCGTCCCCGCCCGCCGGCTCGCGCGCCTGGATCTTCGACGCGATCACCGCCATGTCGTCCTGCATGGTCGTCGCGTTGGTCGCCGAGTGACCGATGAACCACTTGTGCACGCTGCCGCTGTAGTCGACGCCCATGATCGGGCCGTGCAGCGAGTCGGGCGCCGACAGGTATTCGGCCGTCTTGTTCCCCAGCGCGTCGTAAACCGACTGGTGCTGCAGGCCGAAGACGTGGCCCAGCTCGTGCGCCATGCCCGACTGCCGCGTCCGCGCGTTGCCCGACGCGTTGAACGCCTCCGGGGCCGAGTTGGGGAACGTGCCGACGTAAGCGTACCCGCCGGTCGAGCCGCCGGCGTTGTTGCCGATGACCTCCCACGCCTTGGGCAGGGACGTCACCGCCGTCGTGACGTTCACGTCGAACATCGCGAAGTACGCCGAGATTTGCCGCCACGCCTCGACGATGTTGGTCTGCTCGGTGGCGTTGTAGGTGGTCGCGTCCGTGTCCTCGCTGTAGGCCGTGCTGCCGCTGGCGGTGTCGCCGTCGAAATCGAGGTAGATCGCGGTCGGCGCGCCGGGAAGACTGTTGAGGATCGGCAATCCGTTCGCCGCCGTCTGCCACCCCGAGATCGGCGAAAACAGCGCGGGGGATGGCGTCAAAGTCGGCCCCACGGCCGCCATCGACTCCACCGGGTCGACCGACAGGTCAAGCGGCGCATCTGTACCGTCATAAAAGGCGATGTGGACCGAGTGGCCGCCGTTCTCATGGAGGGCGCAGAGCATCACGCGCCGTTCGACCGCCTCGAACAGTACGCGCGTCGTCCGTCGGCGAGTGCGAAGGCGCAGCGGCTTCCTGCCGCGAGGGAGTTTGATCACCGGTGAGTCCTCCAAGGAGATCGCGAGAATTTCCGCCGGGGGACAGTCTAATTGCCCGAAAATGAGACCGCAATTAAAGACCCGACCCGAATAACCCGGTGAAAACGAGGTCTTTTCCTCAGTCTTGTCGGTATTCCACCGATCGACTTGTTCCGGTTGACACGCCGGGAACCCGGTTCGATGCTGGTGGATTATGCGGATACGCCACTGGTCACTGGCGGCGGTTACCTTGACGCTCAGTTTGCAGTCGTACGCCGCCGACAGTCCGGCCGATCACCTGCCGCCGCACATCCGGCAGGTCACCTGGTTCGGCGAGCGGGCGGACTGGTCGCACGACGGCAAGCGCATCCTGTTTCTCTCCAAGACCTTCGGCGACGCGCTGGAACTGGATGTGGCCAGCGGGCACGTCCGTAATTTGACCTCCCATTACCCCCACCACGGCTACACCCGCGCCCTTTACCTCGCCAACGGCGACATCCTGCTCTCCGGGCCGGAAAGTTACGACCCGAAGAAGGTCGGCGAGGCAAGGGTGCAGTGCTTCCTTTACGTCCTGGACCAAAAGCTCAACGGACCGGCCAAGCCGCTGGGCACCAAGTGCAGCGAAGGTCCGGCCGTCTCGCGCAAACGCATGCACATTGCCTGGACGCACGTCGCGGCGCAGTACCCGGATGAAATGCCCGCCGGCAGCTCGCGCATGCAGGAGGCCGACATCGTCGTCGAAGGAGGCGCCCCGAAGCTGGCCAACCAGCGGCTGATCGTCGAGAGCAAGGACCTCCCCTTCAAGTGCACGATGGAGACCCAGAACTTCCGCCCGCCGGAGGAACGGGAACTCACCTTCAGCGCCTACGGCCACCAGGGCACCGACGTCTGCGGTATCGACCTGGCGACCAGGAAGGTAACGAACTACTCCAACTCCCCCGGCCAATACGACGAGCCCGAAGGCATCTTCCCCGACGGACAGTCCACCCTCGTCGAGTGCGACAAGCAGAACCACAAGGGGCCGGGATTCGTCGACCTCTGGCGGCTCAAACTCGACGGCAGTGGCGCGTACGAGCGATTGACATACTTCAGCGATTACCCCGGCTACAAGGCGTCGAACCCGGTCGTCAGTGACGACGGGCGGTTCATCGCGTTCCAGACGGCCAATTCCCGCGAGGCCGCCGGCGTCGGTCACGGGATCTTCGTTTATGACCTTGAAAAGACCGACAAAAAGTAGAGTCCGACACGTGTACG
>Ga0207674_10003263_pt1 | contig 19957 bp, 19 predicted proteins | sample KBSCornC72_FD_184303 | JGI IMG/M metagenome (GOLD analysis project Ga0207674, IMG submission 184303) | Corn rhizosphere microbial communities from Kellogg Biological Station, Michigan, USA - KBS Corn C7-2 (SPAdes) (version 2) | ecosystem: Host-associated > Plants > Roots > Rhizosphere > Soil ... | reverse complement strand
ATAGAAAAAACAGTAGTCTCCGTCGTTGACCTCGGAAAAGTGGAAAGGATGACCATGTCGTTCTTTCTGAAGCTGTTCACAGTTCTCCTCGATTTCTAAAACGTGCCTGTGGGTTTCAGGGCAAATGGAAAAACCGCGACCTCAGTCAAACAACACACCAGGTTTCCCACGTCTCCCACAAGGCCAGCGAAACGCCCTGTGAATTCTTCATTCGTTCTGTGCAATGTGCGTTCCCACCCGCTTCAATACAGGCTTTCCATTGGCTTCGTGTTCCACACAGGATGCCTCTTGCACACTATGCACACGGCTTCATTGCAGGGAGGAAAATCAGAGCTAGATTCATGAACTTCTGCTTGACCGCTGCCTTTTATACGAGTCAATCCATGACGCGACCATTGACGCTCCCACGTATCGCCCGTGATGCCTCGGACCTTTGTCCGCTGATCCCCCTCTTTCATCTGGCTCTTATACTTGAAACTGGTATGACCTACCAGTCCGCCATCGATCACCTCGCCGCTATGGCGCCCGAACTGGCCACCCAAACCGGCCAGACACGGCGGAAGTTCTCTCTTGACGAAATCGGAACCCTACTCTCCGCCCTCGGGAATCCGCACCGCACCTTCCCGTCTGTTCTCATCGCGGGGACCAACGGCAAAGGTTCCACGGCTTCTACGCTTGCCTCAATTTTGACCGCCTCCGGCCTGCGTACCGGCCTTTACACTTCTCCGCATCTCAGCCGCCCGAATGAGCGCATCCGCATCGATGGAGTCGAAATCTCCGATGACGATTTCGCAGAGCTGTTCTTTCGCGTGCGTTCCACAGCTCAGCGGCTAGTCGAAGACCGCAAGCTTGCTCAATTGCCCAGCTTCTTCGAAACACTCACGGCGATGGCTTTTTTACACTTTGCAGAGCCCGCAATTGAGGTCGCGGTGCTTGAAGTCGGCATGGGCGGCCGCCTAGATGCCACTAATATCGTCGACCCGCTCATTTCGATCATTACCGACATTTCCCTGGATCACATGGAGTGGCTCGGACCAACCGTGACCGACATCGCCAGAGAGAAGGCGGGAATTCTTCGCCACGGCGGAACCCTGGTTACTCTGCCGCAGCATCCTGAGGCCAACCAGGTCATTGGCGAGGTAGCTACATCTCTATCGGTCCTGGGGGTCAGCGCAGTCCCATTTCTGCCCGCTGCCGACACCGCTGAGAGACCGGCACCGCCTGTTCACGAGAATGCGATCCACGGTGGCTACACCCTTGAGGTCCTTGGCAAGCAGATCGAGATCGACTCACCACTACGCGGAGCGCATCAGCATCGCAACGTTGCGCTCGCCATCGCAGCAGCAGTTGAACTCGCCATCAGTCACGGGTTCCCGATCACGGCCAAGTCGATTAGCGAGGGTATTCACACAACTCATTGGCCCGCGCGCCTAGAGCGAATCGCGACTCACGCTTCGGAAAGCTCGCCATCCACGCAGTGGATCCTCGACGTCGCCCACAACCCTGCCGGCGCCTGGGCTCTGCGAGCCGGCCTGCGCGAGATGCTTCCCAATCAGCAGCCCGAAACACTTGTGTTCAGCTGCCTTCGAGACAAACCTGTCCTGGAAATGGCTCAGATCCTCTTTCCTCTATTTGAGCGCGTCATCTTCGCCCCAATTTACAGTTCGCGAGCTACACCGATGCGCGACCTGCTTGCCGCGGCATCGTCCACGGGTACGCCGGCGGTTGCAGCCGCGTCGGTTGGTCAGGCGATTGATCTTGCCGCCGAGCATGCCGCGGCGAGACCGGATATCCCCGTGGTAGTCTCCGGTTCCGTTTATCTTGTGGGTGATGTTCGAAGCAGGCTCCTTGCCCGCCAGAGACAGTCCGCCGCTCCCCATTCGACACCGGAGCGCGTAGGCCAGATTCCGTGATTCGTCGACGTCCTCCTGATCCGCTGCCCCGCTTCTACCGTTGGCGCACGAACATCCTTCAGGCCCCGCTATTCTTCCTCTATACGGGCATTTGCGGCAGCTGCTCTCTTTTTGCTTCCCTGTGGGATAAGACCGGTCGTCTCCAGCACCGCATCGCCCAGACCTGGGCCGGAGGTTGTGTCCGCATCTCGGGCGCACGTCTAACCGTCCGCGGCTCCGAAAATCTTCGCAGGCACCCCGTCGCTGTGTACGCCGCCAACCACACGTCCTACATGGACACACCGGTCATTTTCTCCACATTGCCGTTTCAGTTCCGGATCCTGGCTAAGAAGGAGCTGTGGACGATGCCCTTCATCGGCTGGCACCTGAATCGCTCCGGTCAGATCCCGGTTGACACCGTCAATCCTAATGCGACCGTTTCCAGTCTCGGAGCAGGTGTACGCGCGCTTCGTTCCGGTATGCCTCTGTTCGTTTTTCCCGAAGGATCGCGCACGCCCGACGGCACCATTCAACCATTCCTTGCCGGAGCAGCCTTCCTCGCCATCCGGGCCCAGGTGCCTCTCATTCCGATCGCACTCACAGGTGTCTACGATCTGCTCCCCATTCATACCCGTCACTTCTATCCGGGAGAAATTGTCATGAGCGTTGGTGAGCCGATCTCGACCGCCGGTCTGACTGTCCGCCAAACCGACGAGCTAAACACTCGCCTCCGCGAGAACATCGACCATCTTCGCGAGGAGGCATCGGGAGCGCTCAGGTCAGATCTTGGTTCCATGCCCTCACAAGTCTCGCCCAGCTAGCTTCGGAAGGACTTGAACCTTAGAGTTGCGCAAGTTTGCTGAAGTGCTGACTTTGATAATCGGGCTTAGAGGCGAGCCGATTTCGTTTCATCTAGCCTCGATCTTCCCTGCGATCCGGTTGTACTCATCCTTTGAGATAACGTGCTTTTTCACCAACTCGTATGAATCCGCATACGGCCTGTGATCGACAATCCGCTGCGCCGCTTCATCGTCAACCCCTTCGAGCGAGCTGAGATCTTTTACCGAAGCTTTGTTGATATTGATCGTGCGCTGCTGCCGAATTCCCTGCACGATGCCTTGTGTTACCGCCTTTGCGTCCCGAACAGCCGTCGATGTGGCATGCGCCGTCTGCTGCCGAATTGCATCGGGGCTGCGATCGTGAGGACTACAACCCGCTAACCCAACTGTAATCAAAGCGGAGATTAGAAGAATCTTCATATCCATTGGATGCCAAGACGTATGATGCGGGCATGAGATCAGCTCTGCTCGTGGCCGCTCTTCTCGCCGGCTCGGTTTCTTCAACTTCTCAGAACCAGCCAGCGCCTTCTCAGACCTTCGCAGTCGTCAACGGTCAATTTCAATTCGACGGCAAGCCCTACCAGATCCTCTCGGGCGAGATGCACTATCCGCGGGTTCCTCGTGCATACTGGCGCGACCGCTTTCAGAAGGCCCGCGCTATGGGCCTTAACACCATCACCACCTACGTCTTCTGGAACATCCACGAGCCTCGCCCCGGCGTCTACGATTTCGCGGGCCAGAACGATGTGGCCGAATACATCCGTGAAGCGCAGAAAGAGGGGCTAAACGTCATCCTGCGTCCCGGCCCGTATGTTTGCGCTGAGTGGGATCTCGGTGGCTACCCCTCCTGGCTCCTCAAGGATCGCAGCCTTCTCCTGCGCTCCACCGATCCGAAATACATCGCGGCCATGAACGAGTGGTTTGTGCGCCTGGCTAAAGAGCTTTCGCCGCTTCTCCTTCATAACGGCGGCCCTATTATTGCGATTCAGGTTGAGAACGAGTACGGCTCCTTTGGGGACGACCACGCCTATATGGAGTCTGTTAAAGACGCGTTGCTCAAGTCCGGCCTCGCGACAGCCGATACGCTGCTCTACACCGCCGACGGTCCCGAGCAGGTTCCGAAAGGGTCGCTCCCGGGACTTCCCGCCGTCATCAACTTCGGCACCGGCGATGCAAAACAGGGGTTCGAAACTCTGAAGAAGCTGCGACCGGATGGTCCATTCATGACGGGCGAGTACTGGGCCGGTTGGTTCGATCACTGGGGCGAGCACCACCACACCACAGCAGTGGCCGCGAACGCTGCCGAATATGAATGGATGCTCCAGCAGGGCTACTCCGTCAGCATGTACATGTTCCACGGCGGCACCAGCTTCGGATTCATGAGCGGCGCAAACAGCAACGGAACCAACTATGAGCCCGACACAACCAGCTACGACTATGACGCGCCACTCAATGAGAGCGGGCAGCCAACGCCGAAGTTCACCGCATTTCGCGACGCCATTGCGCGCGTGACTGGCAAGACCCCGGAAGCTCTTCCGCAGCCTATCCCCGCGCAGACTTACCCAATAGCTGCTCGTGCAGAATCCGCTTCTCTCTGGAACAACTTACCTGCGCCTGTCGAATCGGACAAGCTCCTCACCATGGAGGACATTGATCAAGCCTACGGATATATTCTCTATCGCACCCGGGTCGCGAACGGAGCAGCCGGCGAACTCGTCATCGACGGTCTCCACGACTATGCGCAGGTCTACATGGATCGCAAACTTATCGGCACGATCGATCGTCGCCTGGGTCAGTCAAGGCTTGCCCTGCCGCCGATTCTGAACAAGGCCACGCTAGACATTCTCGTCGAGAACAGCGGTCGCGTAAATTTCACAAACGTGATCCGCACCGAGCGGAAGGGCATTACAGGCTCGGTAACCATTGGCGGCCAGCAGCCGAAACATTGGCAAATCTATTCCCTGCCGTTGGCCGATCTCGCGCAGGTGCGCTTCACTAAAGCCTCCTGTGAAGGGCCATGTTTCTACCGCTACTCGATGACAGCAAAACCTTCCTCAACTGCAAGTGCGACTGCGGCAGACACCTTCCTCGACACGCACGGCATGTCGAAAGGCATTGCTTTCCTCAACGGCCAGCCTCTTGGCCGTTTCTGGTCCGTCGGTCCTGAGTTCACGCTCTACACTCCCGGACCGTGGCTGCATCCAGGCACAAATGAGATCGTGATCTTCGATCTTCAAGGAACCGCAAAGGAATCGATTAAGACGATCGATCATGCCGACTATGGCTCTGCAACCAGATAAGGGTTGAAGGGGTTGAACGCTTGAGATTTGGTCACATTTGGTGTTGGAAGGACGGCAGTGTTGCATGAATCCGCACGTTGGCCGAATATCCAGTTTGCCGCCGATCGCGGTTTGAAAGCGGAGTTTCACAAACCTAATTGCTCACTCTTCTCTCCCCGCAATTCACCGCCGCCGTCTCCGTCTGCGCTTGCAGCGGAAGCTTCACCTCGAGCGCTCCTGTCTTATCGTTCAACGTATTCCGCACGACAACCCTGATATACGCTGCTCCCGGAGGCACCTGCAATTGCTGCACAGCCTGGAACCGATGATCGACTTTGCCATTTGGCTTGGAGTCGGCTGAAATCTTTCCCTTATTCAAGATGCTGTTCAGCATTGTCCCGTCATTGTTGTACGCGGCCGCGGCGAACTCCAGCACCGTTGGCTGCTGATTCGCCTTGACCGCTGCTCGCAGGTTGGGATCGATGATGTCGTAGTTGATCACGTACTGCTGTAGCTTGACCGAGGCAAGTGGTTTCGGGTTCCTGCTGTGTTTGCGCGTGCGAAAAAAAGCAGGCGACTCCTCGAGCGAGCGCATCTCGTCGGGAGTTGCCGTCCGAGGCTCCCCTATCGCAGCCAGGTTTGCAGCGAACAGCAGATCATGCATCAACGGCGCACCGTGCTCCGCTGTTGCATATAACGTGTCGGCTGCTTTGGCAGCAAGAAATCGCTGCTGAACAACCTGCTTTGTATGAGAAGACTGTACATCGTCATCGGAAACGGCGTAATAGACACTGCGATACGTCAAACGGAATTTTCTTGCGTTGTCGGCGAGCGACACGGTGATCTGCCGTTCACCACCATCAAAGTTCGTATTCTGCGGAGAATAACTGAGCATGTAGTAGCTCTCGCCGTGCGAGACAGCTTTGTTGATCAGCTCGCTCGAGTAGTTATTGCTGTAGAACGCATGCCCTCCGGTCGAAGCGGCGATAGCATCCATATTCTGGTGATCGACTATCGCGTCGGCGCCGCCCCGAACGATAGAGCCCTTGCCGCCATTTACGCCCGAGAGACTCACAGGATAGAGAGCAATACGGCTGCGCATCAATGACGCGTAGGTGCGCTTGATCGAATCCGAGAGGAGTTCAGATAAATCCAATGTCGCCGGCCCACCCATTGGTCCGACACCGCCGGAAACGGGCGCGGACGAGGACACGGTCGTATTGATTCCTACGACCGTCGGCCCGACCGGAATCGGAAAATAGCTCGCCAGCCAGATCAGGTTCTTTCGTTCCGGTAAGCCGAACAGATACTCAGCCATGAAGTTCAGATTCGACAATGCTCCACCCGCGTCATAGCGCCCGTAGGTCTCTCCGAAAAGAAAGACGTTGGGGATAGAGGGCGACTCTTTACGCAGAATCGCCTCGCGCAAAAGCAAATGATCGGTTGTGAACCCCTGGAGCATGTGCAGACCTCTCGCGTTCACGAAGAGAGCGAAGCGTGTTCCCGGCGCGGCATTATCGACAAACTTCAGGAGCTCAGCGCGAAACGACATCTGGTCTTCTTGCGACGTATTGACCATGTCGTAGTAGAGGATGTACAGCGGTCCGCGCTCAGCCTCCCGCGGTACGTTCACAAACGTGTTCGGAGGCATGGGCGGGAGTTTCGGAGGCAAAAATGAATGGATGCCTCCATCGGACACATCGAAAGACAACACGTTCTGGGCGCTTCCGTCTTCTTTGACAACGAAGTCGCTTTGCTTCAGCCCGCGAACGGGGTTTCCGTCTTTGTCCTGCACGACCACATCCACAGGCACGCGCCGGACCGTGGAGCGAAAGACGAAGTTCCTACTGTCCTGTTCTGGTTTAAGGTCCTGTTTTTGTGCAGGGCCCGGAATGGATAAGCAACTTGAGGCCAGAGCGGCCAGGAAGGAAACTCGCGCTACCGTCCAAAGTGGATTCATTTTTCTCCTCTCGCGAGTTCAAGAACATGTGACTGCGAGAAGCTACTCACAATGCAACCCAGCATTCTACTCCCGGATTCCGAAGTTCTCGTTTGCAGGGTATTCGTTGTCTCAGGGCCATAATGTTTATGAAGCACAGGTTCTATTGCCCATTTGCACCATGTGCAATGTAAGGGGTTCGTTGAGTGCAGAGTGCAGACATCTGAGTGCTCTCGGCGGTCTAAGAAAATCCTTTGTTTTGTATTATTTATGTAATCGTCAACTCTTGTGATGCTCTCGAACTTGGGTCGGCAAGCTGAACATACAGACCTAAAGACTTTAATTTGAACAGTTTACAGAACAATGACATACAACTAGACAAAATTGAATGTACCGAGAGCCCTCAAATAGACTGGAGTTGTCCATGGCAATTCGAATAGCAATTCCGCAGCCTACTTCGATGGACCCGGAGTACAATTCCCGATCATTGCCACCTTACATTGCCGCCCTCCAGTCTTCGGGAGCCATTCCTGTAATTGTCCCGCTCCATGAATCGCAGGACTGGGTAGCTAAACTGCTGTCCTCCTGTCAGGGGGTTCTGCTGCCGGGCAGCCGTTTCGATGTAGATCCCGAGCGTTTCGGTGAGACGAAGATTCCTCAGTGTGGACCGTCCGACCCTGCACGAACGGCCGTAGATGAACTACTGCTGCAGGACGCCTTCAATCTTCGAAAACCGGTTCTAGCGATCTGCCAGGGGCTTCAAACATTGAACGTCTGGTTGAATGGAACCCTCATTCAAGATCTGAATGCAGTACTGAAAACCTGCGTGAACCACAGTCCGGGCCGATCTCTGGTAGATGCTCACTCGGTGAGAATCGAAGAGAACTCTCAGTTGGGGCGCCTTGCGGCCCAATTCACTTCCGGAAGCGTTGAGCACGTGAACTCCAGCCACCACCAGGCCATTGGACGGTTAGGGGACAGGCTCAGGGTTACGGCTGTATCGGTGGATGACCAGATCGTAGAAGCTGCAGAACTCGACTCCTCCGACCACTTTGTTTTGGCCGTGCAATGGCATCCCGAGAGAACGTTTGCAGAAAAGCCTCTTTCGAGGGCGATTTTTCGAGCCTTCGTACGAGCTTCGCAAACGTGGGCACCTGCTGCAGAAACCGTTGTAGAGAATCTGCAATGACTTGTCTGAACTCTGGAGGCTCAGAGGAACTCAATATCCTGCTTCGAAGGGAGGGTATGGATGAATTGAGTGACGCTCAGATTACAAAGTTCGAGACCTATCTCGATCTGTTACTCAAGTGGAATCAGCGGATGAATCTCACGGCGGTCCGCGATCGGATTGGAATACTGACCAGGCATTTCGTCGAATGCATCGCATGTGCGCGTGCGCTGCCGCATGGATTAGAGACTGTGCTGGATTTTGGAAGTGGTGCCGGGTTGCCCGGAGTGCCTATTGCGATCTGCAGACCCGAGATTACCGTCACGCTCGCGGAGTCTCAGGCGAAGAAAGCGGGGTTTCTCAACGAAGCGGTGAGAGTACTACATCTGAGGGCAGGAGTGTTCACCGGCAGAGCAGAGACGATCAATACCGCATTCGATTGCGTAACTTTAAGGGCAGTCGACAAGATGGACGATGCAGTCAGGTGTGCCTCCAGCCTGATTTCAGGGAGAGGCTATCTAGCTGTGATGACGACGACCAGGGCTGTCGAAGAGGTGACTTTAACAGCGGGCAACCGTTTTAAATGGGATGTCCCGATCACTCTGCCGGGATCTGATCTGGGAGTTGTGCTTTTCGGTTCTCTAAAGTAGAGAAGATGTTCCACGTGGAACGTGGGTCCAATGTTCCACGTGGAACACTCTGACATCGTGAATTTACGACATGGCAAATCGCCATAGATTTCCACCGGGTTGCCTGCTAAATACAAATAAAAAGAATGCAAGTGATCGCCGGGATAATCTATTCATTCTTAGGGACATTCAAGCATCCTCCATGGCCCGGGATTAGTGCTTTCCACAACCTTTGCGGTTTCTCCACAGATGCACAGGAGGCACAGAAAAGCCCCTTCCTTTAACCTGAAATGCCATGGGAAAGATTGTAGGGGTTGTCAATCAAAAGGGTGGGGTCGGCAAAACGACCACGGCTATCAATCTTTCCGCCTGCCTTGCGCTGGAAGGCCTCAGAGTCCTACTCGCGGATTGCGATCCCCAGGCCAATACCTCCTCCGGCCTCGGGGTTGTGCGAGATGATAACAGGCATTCGATCTATGACGTCCTGGTTGGCGACTCGGAGGCGGAGCAGGTGATCTTGCCCACCGGAGTCGAGAATTTGTCGCTTCTGCCGGGATCCAAGAATCTTACCGGCGCCAATATTGAATTGGCCACAGCAGATGACCGCGCCGTTCGACTGCGCCACGCACTCGAGTCGGTGAAGGATAAGTTCGACCTCATCATCCTGGACTGTCCGCCTGCATTGGATCTTCTCACTCTCAACGTTCTCGTGGCGGCCGATTCCCTGATTGTGCCTATGCAGGCCGAGTACTTCGCCCTGGAGGGCATCACGGAACTGATCTCGACACTGGAGCGCGTTCGCGGAGCTTTCAATCACAACATAGAGATCGAAGGCGTCCTGCTCACCATGTACGACGACCGTACCAATCTCGCACAACAGGTGCGCGAGACACTCCGCCAACACTTCGGCGACCGTATGTTTATCACCGTGATTCCGCGGAATATCCGCCTCGCCGAGGCTCCGAGCCATGGCAAGCCAGTGGCTTTATACGACTCGCGCTCGCGGGGAACAGAAGCCTACTTCGAGCTTGCCGGCGAATACCTCGCGCGCAACCGAATCGAAAGTCCGAAAGCCTTAGAACGGAAAGTAGCCGAAAAGTCGAAGGCGAAGGCCGAAGTTCGCTTCTGGCCGTATTCGTGACCGGAATGTGGTTCGAGTCGCCTCTTCAATCCTGACCCCGCAATCTTATTATGAGGAACTTAGAAGATGACCACCGCCACAGTTGAAAACAAGCGTCGCGCTCTCGGCAAAGGGCTGGACTCGCTTCTTCCACGCGTCCAGAACAATCCTGCTCCAGCTCCGGTACAGGTGCCCGTCAAGGCGGATTCGGAGGGCGGCAAGCCGCGAGAGATTCCGGTGGATGAAATCGATCGGAATCCCTTCCAGACAAGGACGCACGTTGACGAAGCGGAGCTTTCGGAGCTGGCTGCTTCTATCACGGCGAATGGTGTTGTGCAGCCGATCCTGGTGAGGCCCCAGGCTGACGGACGGTTCCAACTGATAGCCGGCGAGCGGCGCTGGCGGGCGTCGAAGCTGGCAGGCAAGAAGACGATTCCGGCGATCCTTCGGCAAGTTTCGGACGAGCAGGCGCTGGAGATCACAATCGTGGAAAACCTCCAGCGAGCTGATCTTAACGCGATGGAGCAAGCTCGGGCGTTTGAGCGGCTGTCGCGTGAGTTCCACATGACTCAGGAGCAGATCGCGACGCGGACGGGGAAGGATCGGGTCTCGGTCTCTAACTATCTGAGATTATTGAGTCTGCCAGAGGGTATCCAAAAGCTGGTGGAGGGAAGCCAACTCAGCTTCGGTCATGCTAAAGCATTGATGGGATTGAAGTTTCATCCAGATATGGAGAAGACGGCTCAACGCGTGGCTAATCTTTCGCTTTCTGTTCGCCAGACAGAGACGCTGGTTCAAGGCATGCTGAATCCAGAGAAGAACAAGAAGGAGACCAAGCCGGAACCGGAGATTGATCCTAATGTGAAAGAGGTCGCGGAGAGACTACAGCGGGCTCTTGGGCTGAAGGTTCACATCGAGGACAAGAGGGGCCGCGGGCGAGTGATTATCGAGTACGCGAACATCGCGGATTTCGATGGATTGCTGGAGCAACTCGCGGGAGATTGAAGCATTTGTAATGAGCAACCACCGAGTTGCATGTTGCAACCTATCCCTGGCGGATATTTACTTCTCCAGTTGAGCAGCGGCTAAAGCCGCACCTACTTTTGCTAGTTGCTACGGCACGACTGAAATCGTGCCCTGATACTCACCTTGCTTTTCAAGGCGCGATGAGGCTCGTGCGCTGATACTCGGGTGCATTTCTCAATACCAGCGAGCGAGCGCATGAATACCTATCGATTCGCTTAATCTCATTGTGGCAGAAATGTCGAAATAGCCTGCAAAATACAGGACAGAATCTTTCCTTGAGAATCAATGCGCCGGGGCGAGGGCTTGCGGTTTTGCGCGTGATCAGCGTCGAGTTTGATCAGGCGTGACTTCCACGCCGGTGCGACGGAATCTGTAGTGAAGGACCCAGGAACTGGGAAGGGCGCGACCATCCTGTTGTGGCGGCCTGAACTTCCAGTTGCGCGCCGATTCGAGAGCGATGCGGGCGAAGTAGGCGCTCGGCCCGTGCGTGGTGTACTCGACGTTGGTGACTGCGCCATTTGGATCGACACTGACACGCACGACAACGCTGACTGTGCCATGAATGGTGTTGCTTGCACGCTGCGGAACTTCGGGTATATCGCGGTTGAGCACGTCGCCGCCGGCGGAAGAAGCCGTGGGAGAAGGGACGGGATTCGCCGCAACTGGAGCGGGTGTGGATGGAGGAGCGGTCTGAGGCGCGTTGGGCTTCGATTCGGGCTGAGCAGCGGGGGCCTGGTTTGTGGTCTCAGTTGGCGGCGGAGAGGTGGCGGTTCTTCGGCTGTGCATGCGGAGGCCGATCATGATGGCGACGAGGAGGGCGAGGCCAATAACGAGGGGAAGGAAGGGCATGCGCGCCGGCAGCGGCTTGTCTGCAAGGCGGTGCTGATCAGGCGCGTTTGATGGTGGCGGCGCGGCTGGCTTGCGGGCTGAACGGTTTATGGGTCCTTCGAGGAGGGCGTGAATGTCGGCCAAGGTGCAGCGGCGCTCCGGATCCGCGTGAAGGCAACGGCGGGCGATCTCGGCGAAGGGAGCTGGAATTGTCGCCGGCAGAACGGGCTCGTTATCGCTGGCTGCGTCCCAGATGGGGAGTTGCTGGGTGAGGGCTTCGACGACGGTGATGCCCAGGGACCAGATGTCGGCGCGTGGAGAGACGGGATCGGTGGCGATCTCCGGAGCGATGTGTATATCGCTCGTGAGGAGATCGGGTACCGGTTTCCCGAGTGGAACCAGACTGTCGGAGGAGAGCCGGATGTCGTTCTCGACGACGAGGACGTTGGACGGCTTGAGATGGCCGTGCGCGAAGCCATTGTTGTGGAGATAGTCGAGGGCGCTGAGGATGGGCGTGAGCATCTGGCGCGCTTCTTCAGCGGTGAGGGGACGCTCGGGGATGATCTGAGAGAGAAGCTCTTCGGCGAGGTCGCAGACGATGTAGACGCACGAGTTTCCATTGACCTCGGCACGGCCGAAGTGATTGATATGGGCCAGGTGGGGTTGTGAGAGCTTAGCAGCAGCTGCCCAGCCGGAGAGGCGATCTTCCGATTGAGGCGAGGACGGAAGGAGCTTGATGGCTGCTTTGTGAGATCCGAGGCCGTCAAGCTCAGTGAGGAAGGTGCCGCTGGTGCCGGACCCGCCGAGCCACTCGAGGAGAAGGTATCTCCCATCGATGACCTGGCCGACCCAGTCACCGCGAACCGCAACAGCATTCATGGCTTACCCAGTGTAGTCGAGGAAGGCGGCGGCTCGGCTAATTAGCTGTCATCGTTCGTTATCAGCTATCAAGCTTTCGGTCTTCAGCGTCTAGGCTCGAGATGCATTGTTGCGCTTTTAGCAAGCGGCTGTTGCCCCGGAGCGATTACTTCAGCATCATGCCAGACTGCAAAAGGCTGTGCATTCTCCGGGAGAGTAGTACTTCGGTGCATCCAGCAGCGTCGGTGCTAAACGCACCCGCCTCGATTGCTGAGAGTAAGCAACGGGCTGAAAAACCATAGCATCCAGACGATTCTGCGCTCGGCTTCTGTCGAGGTCCCGAGGAGACGAATGATTGAGGATGGCAAGATCTTCTGCGATGCCTGCCAGCAGCAGATTGTTCTAGATCCGAACCCATTCACGCAGGTGCTGGTCGAGTTCGTAAGAGGTGGCGCCGATCGCCATTATTGCCAGGCGTGCTTGCCCAACGCGACGGCACCTCCGGCTCGCTTCGTCGCGAACTCCTCATCAGACAGGGCAGGCGAGTAAAGATCAAAATGTACTTGCGTTATCTATCTTCGTGAAGCCGCTCCATGTCGCGTGCGAGTGCTTTGCGAAGGGTTGACAACAGGGCACGACTGCTCTCCGCTTCCTGTGCACGCGCAGCCGGTTGAAGGCTCTCTATATCACTCCTGAGCTCTTCCACCTCACGCATCAACTGTTCGCGCTCTTCTTTTGGCACTATGAACCCTCACCTCTAATCTAGTTTTCTGACCGAAGCACTGTCCGGCCATCACGTTCTTAGATGCGCACAGCTTTGCTGGTTGTGGGTCATGCACGAAAAATCCTCCTCGTTTGCGTCAGATTTCGGCAGCTTCTCTCAACAGTGAATCCGGTGACGAGCAACCCTGGAACACTGCACTCCTCGCGACCTGCATCCCATTGTCTGATTCTGACGTTCGGCAAGCTTGACATCTGTTTCCTGGACCGAAAACGATGGCGTCAGAGAATGCGAGACTGCAGATGGGACAAGTCGAGCGATTATTGATCGTCGAGGACCAGCGGGATGATCAGCTCAGAACCTCGGAAATCGCTCGTGCCATAGGCATCGGCATCATTGAAGCGAGGAGTTCGTGCGCGGCGGCGCGCTCCTTCATTGAGCAGGGCCTTCGTGGAGAAGTGTCGCTACCTGGGGCCATCGTCCTCGATCTCGATCTTGGTTACGAGAGCGGGCACGAGTTCCTCCGCTTCTGGTACATGACTCCAGGAGCGTCGAAGATCCCGCTCATTGTGTGGAGCAGGCTTGGCGGCGATCATAAGCAAATCTGCGAAGCATTCAAGATCAATGGCTTCGTCTCCAAACACGATGGCATGGAGGTGCTTCGTGAAGCGCTAATGGCGCTCGGAGATGCAGGATTCGATGAAAGGGATAAGTAAAAGCCGCCAGGGTTTCGCACGTTCGGTCGTTTCTGAAGGAAAGTCCTAGTTCACTAAAGGACAGTGTGCTGGGACAATCGAAATGGACATGCAGCCCTTATTGACATGCAGCCCCTTCCTAATCCAGAAAAGACAATTTTGGCGTGGCGGCTAGCACTGCCCGAGCTCATGCATCGGTGCGTGGACTGTCTGGAGCGGCGAGGCAATCACTGGACAAGGTCAATCGTACTCGGGAGGGGATTCGAACAACCGACCAGCCGCTTTCCGCCATTGAGGCATCGTGGCGGGGAAGGACAGCGGCACCCTCTTCCTCATCCCAGCCAAATCATGAAGAATAAAGACGAACTTGATTCTCTCAGGCGGGCGTGGAGTCTCATGTCCGGTAGCTTGAGTCAATTCATTGCTTACTTTCGTAACCCTAAAGTCGCATTGAGGACCTGTTTGTCGCGTGTCAGCATGGCACGCATGGAAGAACGTGAGGGGCCGGAGTCGAATGCAGCCGATGTCCTAGGGTTTGTAGGGCTGGCATTCGCCGTTATCGGTCTTTGTGATTTGCCGTTCGCGGCAAAAGTCGGGTGTCTGCTGGGCGGTTCCATCCTGCTGCCCGTTTCATTTCTGCGGCAGCTGAAATGGCCTTCCTGGGTGCGATGGATGCTGTCCTTGATGGCGATTTTGTTTCTCGGGTATGTTGCGTGGTTGGCGATCCAAGCCCGCTGACTCTTTTCGAACCCGAAGCGGAAGTCGCCCAAGGATTTCAAGCGACGGGTTCCGGCGGGGTCGATGAGTAGAATCGGGGGATGCTGTTGTCTTCGCACATAGGGATTGTGGGTTGCTCCGCGGAGGGAGCTTCGTTGTGCTATCGGACGATCTGTGAGAAGGGAGCGCAGGTGCTGGGGCCGCATGGCCATCCAGAGGTCACGATGCACACACATTCTTTCGCGGCGTATGTTGAGTGCCTGAACCGGAATGACTGGGAAGGCATCGCGGAGCTGATGCTGGACTCGGCGCGAAAGTTGCAGCGCGCGGGCGCGGACTTTCTTATTTGTCCGGACAATACGATTCACCAGGCGATGTCGCTGGTTGAGCCGGCGTCGCCGCTCAGGTGGCTGCACATCGCCGAAGTGGTGGCGGATGAGGCGGTGGAGCGCGTTTATCAGCGAGTGGGGCTGCTGGGAACGAAGTGGCTGGTGCAGAGCGAGGTGTATCCCGAGAAGTTGGGGATGCGCGGGATCGGACATGTGCGGCCCACGGATGAGGAGCGGCGAGAGATCGATCGCATCATTATGGACGAGCTGGTGTATGGGGTGTTCCGGCCGGAGTCGGTGACGTACTTTCAGCTTGTAATCAGGCGCATGAAGGATGAGGGCTGCGATGCCGTGGTGCTGGGATGCACGGAGATTCCGTTGGTGATCAGCAATCGGAATTCACCGCTGCCGGTTCTGGATTCGACGCGACTGCTGGCGTGGGCGGCACTCAGGAAGGCGATAGCGGCGCAGGTGTGAAGAGGACAGTCTTCAGTTTTCCGTTCCTGACATTTTCACGAGAAGGAAAAGATGTAGTGATTCACGTGTGGGCGGGCTTCGGCGAGACACCCTGTTCTGTGCCGGTTCCCACTCATCGCGCGATGACACTGCGCGATGAATGGGGCACAGATTGAACGTCTTCGTGGCTACTTCTTGCCGGGCTGGGACGCGATGATCATGCTGGAGATTTTCGAGTAGGTTGCTGCGGGGATGATGCCCTTGGTCTTGAGCTGAGTTTTGTTCGCATAGGGACGGCCCGCGATGATTTTTCCGGAGTAGGCGTCGCCGATTCCGGGGAGAGCCTTGAGCTGATCGGCGGAGGCGGAGTTGATGTCAACCAGATCGGTTTTGGCTGCGGTCTTGCCGGTGGTCTGAGCGGACTTGGCGGTTGATTTGGCGGAGGAAGACTGAGCCGTGGCAGGGAGGACGCTGAGGAGGGAGCACGCGGTCAACCCGAGGATGAAGGATGTGAAACGTCCGAGGCGCATATGAGTCTCCTTATTCACTAGTGTGATGCCGTGATGATGGTCGGCGGGGTGAGTGCCGATGAGCGGAACCATGCTAATTGGTCGGGTCGACGAGGAGGAAGAAGGTTTCCCTCACTGGTTTGCAGCGAGGTTTCGGAGCAAAGCAAAAGGGGCGACTAGCGCCCCCCGCGAAGTACTGTTTGATTGGTTAGTTGAGGCGCTGATCTTCGTTACGGCGTGAGCCCTTGCGGCGATCGAACTTGTCGGCGCGCCAGTCGGGTGCGCCAGAACGACGATCGCGCATATTCATGCGGCGATCCGGAATCTTCTTCGAATCGGGCAGGACGACCATTGCCGTGGTTGTTGAGTCGAGATTCATCATTGGCGTCTCGATTTCAGCCTTGCAGGCGATGGCGCCGGTGGTGAGGAGGCGGTTGAGGACGGGGATTCTTGCGCGCTGGCTCTCGATGTAATCGACGCCTTCGGCGGTAAGGGCGAAATCGGAGTTATCAGCCCTGGTGATGTATCCCTTTTTGCTGAGGTACCAAGTAGTGAAGTCGAGGTAGTCGCGGGGGAATCCCATGCGGTGCTCGATCTCAGCGAGGCTGACCTGAGGGTTGAAGGGATTGGAGCGGCGTTTGTAATAGAGGACAGCGAGGACGGCGAGGCGACGGTTGAGCTCACCCTGGACCTGGTCCATGAAGTCGACGGCCTGCGACAGGGGGACGTTGCGGACAGGCTCTTCGCGCTCGTACTCGCGATCGTATTCGGAACGGCGGTCCGGATCGGAGAGGACGTCGTAAGCAGACTTGAGGAGGAAGAACTTCTCGGGATCCCCGGTATCGGGGTTATCGGGGTGGAAGCGAGATGCAAGGTAGCGGTAGACACGATGAATGGTCTCGTAGTCTGCGTGGGGACTGATCTGGAGAAATTCGTAGTAGTCCAACGTCTTTGTCGCTTCAAGCATTGGGAAGACCTCTGGCAATTTGCTGCTGTATGAGGAATGTTGCATTGCTGCCGGGGTCACCAGCAATCACACGATATGGGTAGGGGGGGACTTGCGTAACTCAAAAGCAGGTGACCAAGGAGGAATATGAGTGACGCCGCAAGAGGAAAACGGTAGTGGATCAATGATTTGTGCGGGTGGTGTGAGATGGATGCGAAGTCAGTTGTCGATGGGGGTGGCGCTTTTGGGTGAGCAAGGTTGTTCGAAGTTCACACCTTCACTTCATCAAGGGATTCCATCAAGAGCAGCCGCATTTCGCACAAGGATCAAGGTTGGCATCGACCAGCGCATAGGTGGAGCAAAGTCAACCTCAGTACAGATCTCAAGCCAGAGATCTACGCGAACAGCACTCGAAGAAGATACCGGTTAGCCGCGAGCAGCAACAACGTCAAACCGAGAACTGCACGACTGATACCGAGTGCGGCGGTGACAGCAATGGGCCGCTTGCTGTCTGATGCGAGACATTCTCGGGCACTACTTCATTGGGATGATCAGTGTCATTGAAGGAATCTGTACTCTTGCCTGAGAGTACAGTGATCCGAATCTCCGTTCGGGGATCGAGTCCGCGGAGGTTCAGCTGCCAGTGCGCTGTGCGCTCCGGGTCACGATTGATCAACGCCAAGGCAAAGCGCTTCTTGTCAGAACTGCTCGTTGTCACTGCGTCCACCGCCGGAACGACTCCTGAGCCCGTGTCCAGAGGATCACTAATTGTGCTGCCGTCGAGGACGTTGTCCTCCAGCAGATCTGAATACATCTTAAGAACGTGGAACGTTGTTCGTTTGACAATTCCCTTTGCGTGGACATAGAGAGGGCCACGAACGTTCACGACAGGAGCCATACAAGCCATCTGTACGTGTGTCGCATTTCGGAGGCAACTGTTCAGAAATGAAGCGGAAAACACGGCATCCGCCATGGTGTAGGTTCCATTGAGGTCATTGTCGTCGCGCTCTCGAATCAGATCGAGTCTGTCGCCGCCCCCTCCCGGGAAGCCAGGATGGTGCCAGCCACGAAGATTCCATTCATCGAATGCGATGCGTACTCGGTCTCCTACTCCGTTCTGATCGAGGAGGTCGGCGGCCTGCTTGATTTGCTTCTCGGGAGCTTCGCAGTGCGACATGCATTTCAGGTAATCCGCCGGATGAGTTCCGTGCTGCCATAACGGATCCCAATAGCCGTGAATCGAAATGTAATCCAGATACTTCCCGGCGGCTTGCAGCATTGGAGGTGTCCAGTTGCCATTCACGGTAGCCGCGGCCAGGATCTTGATCCTTGAATCCACTGCCCGCATCATTTTGGCAGATTCGCGGACAAGCGGCGCCCATTCCTCAACCGTCTTCGCGCCAATTTCACCGCCCAGGTAATTCTCGTTACCAATACTCCAATACCGTACATTGAAGGGTTCGGGGCTGCCGTTTTCAACACGCATCTTCGCGTTGAGACCCTGATCCTTCAAGTTGCAATACTCTACCCAATCACTCATCTCTTCTTCAGTACCTGTACCGGCGTTGGTGCAGATGTAGGGCTCTGCGCCTATCAGACGGCACCAATGAACGAATTCGTCCGTACCGAAGGTATTCGGATCTTCGACACCCCACGCCTTGTTGAAGCTGGGTTTACGATCTTTTCCGACACCGTCTCGCCAGTGATAGGCCGACACGAAGCATCCCCCTGGCCATCGCACGATCGGAACTCTGAGCTCCCGCAGAGCTTCTATGACATCGAGGCGGAACCCTCTTCTATCGGCCAGAGGTGAACCTGGATCGAAGACACCGCCGTACACTTGGCGGTGGAAATGTTCGAGGAACTGGCCGTAGATCATCCGATTAATCGGAACTGCCTTCCCACTTAGATCGACGGTGAGCTGGCTGTTTACCTTTGGCTCGATTGCAGCCGCGGCCGCGGACATCCATTTGCTCGAGGACAAAGCTGCGGCGGTCGTAAGTTGAGTGAACGACCTGCGAGTCATAGTGCTCATGATGTTCTCTTTGTTAACAGATGGTGCCTGACCTTGTGAATTCGCAAGACCTCTGCTAACTAGGGCGTGCACTTTCCGGGTGCACAACTAACCCAGGCAGTAGAGCAACCTGAAGAGGATGACCCGGCAACTGCCGGGAATCGTCAGCGAAAAGACCGCCGAGACAGGCTACCTGTTTTGATGAGGCGATAGGGCTTTCGCGGGCTTTGGAGGTGCGTCGATATACTCAGCTTTTGGGGCGTGGAGTGTGCGCCGAGGAGACATAGCTTTTGTCGTTTAGCCGCCGCGGATTTCTGAAGTCGCTGTCGAGGACTGCTTTGGTTCTATCGCTCGAGGATGTGTTGAGTCTGGCCCGGCCTCTTTTTGGGCAGGCGGCACAGAAGCCGAAGGGCAGCGCGCGGCAATCGTATGAGGCTCCGACACGGCCTGCTCCGAAAGGACCGCCATCGCCCGTGATCGGGACGCCGCTCGGTGTCCAGTTTGTGGATGTGGCCAAGGAAGCCGGGCTGAATGTGGAAATGATCTTCGGTGGAGAGCACCGCAACAAATACCTGCTTGAGACGACGGGATGCGGCGCGGCGTTCTTTGACTATGACCAGGACGACTGGGTGGATATCTTTCTGGTGAATGGGTGGAGGCTGGAAGGATTTCCAAAGGGGAAGGAACCGGTAAGCCGACTCTTTAAGAACAATCGTGACGGCACGTTCACAGATGTGACGCTGAAGGCAGGGCTGGCGCGGTCGGGATGGGGGCAGGCGTGCTGCGTTGGCGACTACAACAATGATGGGTGGAACGATCTGTTCGTGAGCTACTACGGGCAGAACTCGCTGTTTCGCAATAACGGGAACCAGACGTTCAGCGATGTGACCAAGGAAGCGGGCCTGCTGCAGGACCGGCTGCGGTGGAACTCGGGGTGCTCGTTTCTGGATTACGACAAAGACGGGCATCTGGATCTCTTTGTCGGGAACTAC
>Ga0207674_10003259_pt1 | contig 19967 bp, 20 predicted proteins | sample KBSCornC72_FD_184303 | JGI IMG/M metagenome (GOLD analysis project Ga0207674, IMG submission 184303) | Corn rhizosphere microbial communities from Kellogg Biological Station, Michigan, USA - KBS Corn C7-2 (SPAdes) (version 2) | ecosystem: Host-associated > Plants > Roots > Rhizosphere > Soil ... | reverse complement strand
GAGCTCTAGGCGGAGGTCATGTATGCCATCAACGAGACCCGGTATACCTATTGAAGTATCCATAAATTCTTGCACTAAAATGGGAAAGCGGTTTGGTAGTTTCGCTAACACTTCTTTACGGCTACCTATGTACACAAAGTCTCCACTTCCTCCGACTGGTTCTTTAGCAACAATCATGTCGCCTTGGATCTCGGCAAATGCGGCCTCAACTTCTGCTTGCGAGTTGCATGCGATACTCTTTGGCTGGAATTGTCCAAAATGAGTATAAATCTCCGCCTTGCTTCGAAGGATGTCTATGATACTTACGGGGTTAGGCGTGAAGAAGTCGGGATCAATGAGCTCAAAGGTGCCACGGTTGAACACAAGATCGGCAACCACGTTCTCGTGCCGCTCAAACTCTTCAGGCGCGCATTTGTGGTCGGTGGTATAGGCTACGGAGAAACGGCCTTCGCCTAGGTAATTCTCTGCGCCAGTAGTGAAGTACGCTTTTACTCCGCTCGCCCTAAGACCTAATAATAAATCTAAATAACCGTCCGCATAATAAGGAGTGTCGAACGGGAATTTCTTGCTGTCTATGTCGTAAATATATATGATGACGGTTTTCATAGAGATAATGAGCGAGCCTTTCAAAGAAAAATGCTTGTTAATATGGCTTTGTTAGGGGTATAATACGTACGTCTATGATTTCGCATACATAGCACGCAAGTATATGTTTTACGAAATTGAGCGAGATATGTCAAGGTATTAAGCCGTGAACGCCAACTGAATGATGAAAATCCAATCTGTTAGCGATGGATAGTCTCAGCTAGGAGCTCAAATGATACTGGTAAAGACCATCGGCGGCAAAGCTTATGGCGTAGAAAACTACCAGTGATATGATTCAACATTACAAGAGTATGCTCCAGGAAGGGGCTCAGATTATGCTGCAAAACACACGAGATATTATTCTAACATTTAACATCGTTGAGTCGGGTTTGGTTCAAGCTGTTAAACGCTATAGCCAAGAAATGGGGCGCCCTTTGTATGGCCTTGTATTTGTGGATACTGTCTATGCGGCGAAACCGAACCGTAAGCGTGATGAAAGCGGTTTTTTCACTGAGATCATCTGCGACTCTACAAACCCAAGTGCAATACGCCAAGCACTTAAACCCTATCGTGACCGTATCTTGGCGGCGACGTGTCGCTATGACAGTGCAATGGATGTTTTCCGTCGTCTCATACCCTTTATCCCTTACTGCAATACTCCTACTGAAACCTCACTATTGTGGGCGACCGAAAAACCACTTATGCGTGATCAGCTTGCTTCGTATGACCAATCGCTTGTTCCGATGTACCAGCGTATTGAAAGTAACCAGATTAACGGTGCACTAGAACTAGTAAAAGAATTTCAATTCCCAGTAATTGTAAAGCCGAGCGGGCTGTCGGAATCATTGCTTGTTGAACGATGCGATACACCAGCAGCTCTCATGGCCTGCCTCAAGAAGACCTTCGCTGTCATAGACAAGATCTATGCCCGTGAACGTCGGAGTGGTCAACCGACTGTACTGGTTGAAGAGATGATGCAAGGTGACATGTTTTCAGTAGATGCTTACGTATCTCTCGATGGTACTGTCTATTGCCTGCCGCCGATACAGGTGTTCACCGGCCATGCCATGGGAATGCATGGTTTTTACGGTTTTCTGCGCAAGACATATACTGACTTGTCGCCCGAGCAACTCGCGGCTTGTTCGCGCGCTTCAGAAAAAGCGGTCAAAGCCCTTGGGCTGCGGGCTGTTACGACACATATTGAACTTTTCAACACACTTGACGGCTGGAAGATCATTGAAATTGCCGCGCGTATGGGTGGATATCGTGAGCAACTCTATCGCGAAGCATATGGTGTTGACCACTACTATAACGACCTGGCGGTTCGTTTGGGCTACAAGCCCCAACTGCCTGACGCGGCGGCCAAAGCATATGCCGCGTGTATGCATATTTATGCTGAAGAAGAAGGGGAGATTGAAGCGATTAACGGTATCGAGGAGGTGCGAGCACTCGTAAGTACGTTATCTGTGGTGGCATTGTTGCGACCTGGTGACCAGGCCTCGTTTTCTGAAAATGGCGGGAAGACGATCATAAACGGCATCTTTAGCCATGCTGAGCGAGACAAACTAGACGGGGATATTGCCCAAGCCCGCAAGAGTCTAGCGATAGTAGTAAAAACACCTAAAGGAATGAATAATGTATCGGAATAACCGCCCAGTAGCCATGCGCCAGTTAATTGGGAATACGCCGCTTGTGCATCTGCGCACTCTTAGCGAGAAGTACGGGTTTACCATTTACGCAAAGCTAGAAGCACAAAATCTAGGAGGTAGCCTAAAAGACCGTTCGGCTTTTAATATGCTTGAAACTGCTATCCATGAAGGTAAGATTCAGCGGGGCGCGACCATTGTCGAATCAAGCTCGGGTAATATGGGGATTGGACTGGCGCAAGCCTGTGCGCATTATGGTATGCGTCTGATCTGCGTAGTGGACGCCAGAACAAATCAGGCGAATATTAAGATCATGAAAGCATATGGGGCTAAGGTAGAATATATTACCAAACCGCTCCATGAAGGCGGCAGCTTACTTGAGGCTCGTTTGGCTAAGGTGCGCTCTATACTCGATTCCAAACCAGGTTGTTTTTGGCCTAACCAATACGCAAACACCGCTAACCCTAGGGCGCACCATGGTACGATGGCTGAGATTGATTTGGCCCTCGGGGGGAATGTTGACTATCTATTTGTTGCTACCGGGACGTGCGGAACTCTTCGCGGCTGTAGCGAATACGTCCATCAGCATGCTATGAAGACCCGTATCATGGCTGTTGATGCCGTGGGTAGCGTCATATTCGGGGGTACATCATTGCCCCGCCTAGTACCAGGCCATGGGGCGGCTGTACGCCCGGCAATATTCAAGTTGGGCCTGGCGGATGAAGTTGTCTACGCTTCTGATGCTGATTGCGTACGAGGCTGCCAGGCTCTTGTATCCCAGGAGACGATTTTGGCGGGTGGTTCAACCGGCGCTCTTGTAAGTGCTATGCATTTTGTTGCTCCACGAATTCCTAAAGACTCAACTGTGGTATTAGTATGCCCCGACCGAGGCGAACGATACATTGATACCATCTACGATGAAGAGTGGGTTGCGGAACACTTTCCAGGCCTCGGCATACTGCAGGATGTTCCGCAGTGTAGTCCTGACCCCGAGTACGCGCCTCAACTATAGAGGCCAAAGTCGAGCTTCTATAGAGCTGTCAGTGGCGCACACTGCAACATACAGAAGAGAGCCTCTACGATAACAAAAAGAGCCCACGTGAGCTCTTTTCTATGATTTCAATGGTGCGGAACAGAACTTGCTCAAACTTTTTGAGGCCTTGATTGAGGGTAGCTTATTAAATGCACCAGCTATTCCAGTTTCACCCCAAGATAGAGACTACGTTATCTACTGAGCGCCATCTATCTCTAGTAGCTTCTTAATGGGATCGAAATAATATTCTTGCCAATCTTTTATATCTTTTTGTTCATCTTCAATATCGCCACTAAATGTAAGGCTTACAGTTGTAGCGTTGTCATTCGTTTCGAATGTGAATATAGCCTTGAATTTGCGCTCAGGATGGTCGTGCCCATACCAGTCCTGCTCAATACGTTCGTTTGGAACTAGTTTGGCATAGGTACCGTGTATATCGCCACCCCAGTAGCTAAATTCACCATTTTCGCGAGCGTCCACTTTTGCAGGAGCGGCACCCCAAGCTTCTGCCGTTTTAGCATCTGTCAGTGATTGCCATACTTTTTCTAAAGAGGCTTGAATTACATAAGTCTGTTGAAACTGCTTCATGTTCTCATCATAACAAAAAGAGGTCTGGGTGACCTCATAATAATTTCTTGGTGCGGGTAAGGAGACTCTAACTCCTGGCCTCATCCTTGGCAAGGATGCGCTCTAACAACTGAGCTATACCCGCGTACAACCTGAGATTATAGGGTAAAACGATGGATTTTTCAAGTATTAAACGGAAAAATAACCCAAAAAATTGTTAAACCTACCGTCGCCAGCCGTCGAGCTCTTTGATTTAGCTTATTTTTGAGGCGTATAATAAGAATACTATCTAAGGAGGTTTCTATGGAAGAAGAGAAGCAGACAACAGAGGTGCAAGAAACAAATACTAATACCGGTGGCACCGATGTTCACCGAAGGACTGTCACACAGCAGACACCTACATCGGGCGTGGTGATCTTTCAAAGAATAGTGTGGTATCTTACGGGAGCGATTATCATTCTATTACTTATGCGCCTTGTTCTACAACTGTTGGGGGCAAATGATACCGCAGGGTTTGTTACCTTTATATATAGCCTCAGTGGGATGTTCGCTGCACCTTTCTTTGGAATTTTCAGTTATGAACCGAGCTACGGAAAATCGTATCTTGAAGTTAGTACTATTGTAGCGATTATCGTTTACTATATTGTTGGCTGGGGTATCGCAAAACTTGCGGCAATCACCCGCCCACACGAAGAAGTATAGTATACCCTTTATTACAAAAGAAGCGCCGGTATTTGACGCTTCTTTTGATTAGTTGCAAGTTATGCGCTTCGTCGCTTATAGAGCATCACTGATGCGCCATAGGCAAGCGCGAGAATACCAATACACCACATAAAGGCAAGCCCTGCATGGTTGCCTACTGTGCCGTTCGTGAGCAATGATCGCATTGTCTCGATGATAGGCGTAAGCGGCTGGTGCTCAGCGAAGCCGCGTAAGAATGGTGTCATGCTTCCTGTCGGCACAAACGACGGACTAATGAAGATGAGGAGCATTAGCAGGTAGCTGAACGATCCTGAGCCCTCTGCGGTTTTAGCAAGAAGACCAAAGAACACTGCCATCCAGGTAAGCGCTAAGGTGAACAGTATGAGTAGCGCAGTAAATAGCAACCACTCACCCACCCCAGCACTTGTACGGAATCCTACAACGAATGCAACAGCGAGTACGAGAAGTGACGAGACAAGGTTCGAGAGCGTGGAGCTCGCCGCTTGGCCACCCAGGATTGAACTCGGCGCCACTGGCATCGTACGGAAGCGGTTGATGATACCGCGTTGGATGTCCATGTTGAGGCGGAATGCCGCGTAGGCAATACCGCTCACTACTGTCATGACGACAATACCTGGCGTAATGAAGTTGATATAACTCCCGCCCGTACCATGCCCTATCGCCCCGCCAAATACATACACGAAAAGTAAGAGCATAGCAATCGGCATCATCACAACCGTAATAATTGTGTCTGGGCTGCGCAGAATATGTTTGAGGCTGCGCTTTGCCATTGTCCATGTGTCGCGAAGCATATTATTTCTCCACTTTCTTATCGTTCGATACAGTCTTTTGCTTGCCTGTCAGCTTGAAAAATACATCATCGAGCGTTGGTTGCTTTTGTGAAAATTCGGTTGGCTCACAATCACTTGCTTCCATGTTACGGAAGAGATTTGCAAGGCTTTTCACACTACCATCACTCGTGACAGTTAGCTTGATTCCGTCTTGTTGTGGTGTAAACTCGGTAAGCGCAGCTGCTGCTTTTCGCGCTGCAGATTCATTTGAGAGCGTCATTTCAACGACGCCAGCCGGTATGAGTTTCTTAAGCTCAGTGGCGGTGCCATTTGCGACAATTTTACCGCCATCAAGTACTGCAATTCGATCTGCAAGCTCATCGGCCTCATCGAGATATTGAGTGGTCAATAGAATTGTCGTGCCATTATTAGCGAGTTTGCGAATTGTTCGCCACATTTCGTTACGAGCCTCTGGGTCAAGCCCTGTTGTTGGCTCATCCAGGAAGATAATCTTTGGTGAGCCAACGAGGCTCATTGCGATATCGAGACGGCGACGCATGCCGCCAGAAAATGTCGCGACGCGACGATCCGCGGCATCACTTAAACCAAAGTCCGAGAGCAATTTTGCTGCGATGTTTTTGCCATCTTTGACATGACGAAGATCACAAATAAGTTGTAGGTTTTCACGCGCCGAAAGCATATCGTCGACTGCGGCAAATTGACCAGTCAAACTAATTGCTTTACGGATACGTTGCGCTTCGCTTACAACGCTGAATCCTGCAACGCTTACATCACCGCTATCGGCAGGAATAAGTGTCGTTAGAATGTTGATGATGGTAGTTTTACCAGCACCATTACTGCCAAGGAGGGCGAAAATTTTGCCTTCTTCAACAGTAAAATCTACGCCCTTTAATACCTGTTGTTTACTGTAGGATTTCGTGAGATTTTTTACTGTAATCGTACTCATTGCGCTACCCCACAATTACGTTATCAAGGTTTGCTTTTGCGCCCTTTAATAAGGCGTAGGTTATTTTATCCATCTTGGCGCCATCGAATAGAGTATGCTTTACATCTGAGTGGTGGAACGTTACGTCCGTCAGCGTTGCATCCTTGAACGAGGCTTTATTTACTGACGTGCCGTCGAATACAGTGCCCGTGAGAGTTTGTCCTTCAAATGATACCCCAGAAAGGTCAGAGTGCTTAAAGTATGCACTATCAAGAACAGCATCTTTAAACGAGGCATCCTTCAGCGCGCAGGCTTTCACATGTGCATTTGTCAGATTTGCATTATCAAAATTGACGTTTGTAAGGTCGCTCCCAGCAAATGATGCATTCGTTAAGTTCGCGCCAGCAAATGATGAGCCGCGTACGTCTGCTCCATTAAACGTGGAATCTGTAAGGTTTGAGCCATCAAAATTCGTTTCACTCAAGGATGCGAAGCTGAAGTTTGATCCAGTAAGTTGTGTGGCGCTTAGATCACTCTGCTTCAGTTCAGTCATTGAGAATTTAGAGTTACTCTTTTTTGCGAGTTTGAACGTCTCGCGCAATGTACGACCCACTGAACGATCATCTTTATCGAGCTCACCGCGAGGAGTGTGCTGGACATTTTCCATAATTTCAGTAACATCTCCGAATGAGTCGACTGTCGTTCGGTAGGCTTCTTCGTCGCTTTTACCCTGCTGCTTTAGATCGTTATATTTTTCAGTCAAGTTGGCGAGCAGCTCTTGCTCGACATCTTTGCGCGCTGGGAAATTGCCATATGGTTTAAATGCATTATCAAGAAATTGTTTAAGTTTATCGTTCATTTTATTCTCCTTATAATAATTTTTCTAAAATCTTCTTAGCAGCGTGCCAGGTAGTGATATTTGTATCGTAAACTTCCCGGCCGCTTTCTGTTATATGGTAGTATTTGCGTCGGCCGCCCTGACTTTCGTCGCCCCAATAAGAGGAAATGCGGCCATCGGCTTCGAGGCGCTTGAGGCTGGAATACATTGTCGCTTCTTTCAGCTCGTACTCGCCACCTGAGGCATCGAGGATATGCTTGGTGATCTCGTACCCGTACCTATCGCCATCGATGAGTAGCTTGAGAATCATCGTGTCGGTGTGTCCACGTAAAAGATCTGACGTTAATTTCGTATCGATCATATCTGCATTGTATATCATACTACTATGTCTGTCAAGGTATTATGTTCAATAAAATACTAACACTCTCTTTTATAGAGGTGGAAGGCGACGAAAAATATAAGAAATCACTATTTTTTCTTCTTGGAAATATGATGCAGGCCAAACGTTTTCGCGTATTTTGAGCTCGCAAGTGAATCAATAATCCATGGCGTAATATACACAGCTACTACCCCACCGAGGGCACCAAATATAATGCTACCAACAATATCTACTGAGTGATGAACACCTGCAAGTACGCGTGATGCGCCAACAATAACCGTTAGGATGAATAGATTGACTGCCCATTTGCGAGATACGCTCAGTAGCGCCATCGTCACAATCATACCCAGCAATGTATGGTCGGATGGGAATCCGTTATCGGCAGTATAGCTGAACAAGGGGGTCACGCCATCTGACACAAATGGACGCGGGTCGGTGAACATGGCACTGCCTGTCTTGGCAAGAATAAGAGCTACAATACCAGTAATAGCCCCCATAATGAGCACTTCTGTCTTTTGTTTGCGTGGCAATGTAAGCCAATAGCATAATGTAAGTAGCCCGATGACAATGATGAGGTACTTCGCACAAAATACAATGAATATATCCATATTTTAATGATACTACATATGCTTATTAGGCGTAGCCGAAGAAGTAGTCTGCTTTAACATTTCGCCGCGGAACTCCCATTGCACGAAGCTCCCGCCGCACCCCTTGCACCATTGACTGAGGGCCGGAGATATAGAATATTCTCGATGCATAATCTGGTATTTCACGCTTGATAAGTTCCCTGCTAATATTTCCAAGAATTTCATTTTCTTGAGCCTGTGATGAACCACTCAAAATGTATTTTGTTGTCAGCCCTATTTTTATGCGAGCTTCTTCAAAGACTTCTTTATATGCAACACCACTTGCACTCCGCTCGCCATATAATAAAATAGCTGGCCGGCGATCGTCTGTATCTGATAAATACTTCACCATACTCCTAAACGGTGTAATACCGATACCGCCTGCGATGAACGCAAGCTTAGCATTCGTATCGCTTGGCAGAGTGAAGTCACCGCCAACTTGCCCCACGGACATGAGCGCATTATCGCTACCCTGGAGTGCCTCTTTAAAGCTACTGCCGTTTTCGTAATAGCGAACGCCGAGGTGAAGTACATCTTCAGTTGGGGATGAGGCGAGTGTGAAGTAACGTCTGGCGCCGCGCGCATCACTCCCCTGATGTGGCAGTGTCATTTCAATATACTGCCCGGGTTTATATAAAAATGGACGTTCAGGAGTTAATTCGATGTCTTCGGTGTTATTACCATACATTGTACGGCGAATTATACGCACTTTTGTTTTGGCAATCGGCGTTACGAGAAAAGCATAGAGGTTACCCAATACCAACGCGAGCTCCGGCGTTGAATAAACACCAGCAATTTGTATAAGTGGCGAGAATAACAGCCCTACAATCGTCGCGTAAATATACCGGTGATGCTTTGTTGATGGTGATGTCCATGGTTCCGTAAGCATGACAAAACCGAGAAAGAATAGTGATGAATGCTGCAATGCCGCCTGAAAGTTAGTTGCTATATCGTGATTTGTTGTTGCCGCCATTATTATTACCGAACAAATTGCTGCTACAAAATAGACTGCAAACATAGTGGCACGCCGGATCTTGCGAACGATTAGCAGCCCGCCCGCTATTACGTATGGCAATAGCGCGACTGACCCAACCCACCAGCTTGCTGATTCGCCTGGGCCAAACGCCATCAATACAACTGCAATGGCAACGGGATTAAATATGTGCTTGTTCCCGATTGCAATAATGTACTTTGATGCAATCGCGAGCCCCGAGGCGGCCACGAGAAATGGTAGCTCTTTCTGTGATGACATCGGGGTGATAATAAGCGATAAAATCAGCCCTGTAATTAACGCCGATTCAGTATTGCTCGGTGCACCATAGATCTTAGCAAATACGTAATTTACTGTGTAACATACACCCACAGTGATTGACGCAGAGAGCAGAATCATCTGTGGTGGATATGCAAGCGTACCAATAGCGCCGTAGACCATTGCTATGAGCAACAGCCCACACAGATAATATATCAGCAGTCTATACATGGTGATACGATTAATTATGTTATCTACGTAATTCATTTAGTTGCCTCGTATTTCTGCCAGCCGGTTGTCGTAATTGTTGTTTTATCAGCCATCACAGCGCATGCTTCATAGCCATCAAGTTGCTCAATAAAATAGATGCCTTTCGCGCCCATCGCAAAGGCGGCTGTTGCCATACGATCAGCATCGATGATATTTGAGGTGATAACGCTAATTGACACCACTTCATCGAGTTTTTTGTTGTCGACTGGATCGTAGATATGCTGTCCGCGAATTGCCGTTCCTGATGTAGCAACTGCGCTATCTTTAAGGGCCACTACTTTGATATTTTGGTGTCGGTCAAAAGGATTGCGAATGCCGATTTGCCATGGATAGCCCCCTTCGTTCACCCCGCCTACTTGAATATCGCCGCCCGCTTCAATGTAAAAGTTGTCACTATATTTGCCGAGAATCTTCGCTGCCTCAGCAATCGCCCAGCCTTTCACAATACCCGAAGGGTCGAAGTCGCCTTTGTGCCATACATTAAAATATCCATTTGTATCGCGTTTTGTTTGTTTGGCAATTGCTAGTATTTCACGTAATTCATCGGGATATTCTGGTTCGCCTACTTCCCCTCTCCTAATACGGGACACGAGGCTCGATTCGATGAAGGGGCTATACATTTTATCGACATAGGTGAAAAACGAGAAAACCTCCTCGATATTCTCGTTTGCCACTGATTTATCGGGTGCTATAAGTATAATCGGCATCCCCATAATAAGGCGCGTTTCTTTTATCATACCTTGGCCCGCGTGAGCGCGTCGGCGAGAGACTCTTTGAAGGCTTGGCTTGTGTCGGTTGCGCCCGAAATGCCATCCACGTGTGCGGTTTGCGCTTGGATTGCTTCTTGCTTTAATTGCGGAAGGGCGCTATTGTTGATTTCGACTGAATTATCACGATCGTGGGGATAATCCAGAATGGTAATATTGCTCAGCTTGCCACCTGAAATTGTTGCGCGCACTTGCACATACCCGTAGAATGCATCGCTACTTTTCCCTGTATAAGAGCCGTCTTTATAACTTACTGCAGATGTTGCTGGAGTGGAGGCATTCATGCTCGACGCCGTACTCGGCATAGTGGTATTTTGGCTTATTGAGACTTTTTGTAGCGCCTGAGAACCCTCACTTCGCTGGTGAAGGCTGTAGATAATAAACGTGGCAATGACAAATCCAGCAACGGCTAATTTCTTATACATAGGACCTATACTAAGTTAATATGCGTTAATATAAGCTTAAAGGACGAGAATATCCATTAGCTGCACAACCGCCGCTGCTGCTATACTGTAATTAATTATGAGACACTACCTTGAGACAGTCACGACCTACATTACTACACATAAACAACAACTCACAGTGGATGCAATTGCCTCTGTTTGTGCCATAATGTTTGGCGCACTTTTCCTCTATAACCAGCCGCATCCACCAAAATTAGCATATCAGCCAACGAAGGCCTGCGATATGCTGACGCCAAATAAAGCAATGGACATTCTTGGCAATGAGGTTATCAGTACCGATGCGAACGCCCCGGTAATTGCATCAGATACCGAAACCGCCACGAGCCGCTGTAGTTATACGGATAAAAATGCTGATGGCAGTGCAATGCAAAGCCTTGCTATTTCAGTGCGCTCCGCAACTAATTCCGCTGGTATTACACAAAACGAGTCCGAGTTTAGCGGCCATAAAAAGAATGTAGTTCATCGAGAGGATATTACAGGTCTCGGCAAGACAGCCTACTTTGATGAAGACTTAGGCCTGCTTCATATTCTAACTAACAAACAATGGATTATGCTCAGCTATAAAACCGGCCAGACCCTTGAGTCTAAGCCGGTTTCAGATGTTGTTAGTCTCGCACGCAAAGTGCTAAGTAACTAGATTAGAGACCCATGCCATCTTCGTTTGGACGAATGTGACGTGGAAGCGCGAAACTTAGTAAGAACACTGCTGCAAGAATTCCGAGCTCGAATAGTACGGCAACGCGGAACGCATCAGCAAAGTTAGCTGCGTTCGCCTTCTTTATGCCATCTGTAATTGATTTCTCAATAATCTTGCCTGTTTTCTCCTCGGCAGCTTTCATTTGACTGATTTGATTAGGAGTCATGTGCGTAAGCATCTCGGCAGATGGAGCTGCCGCAGGTTGCTGAAGCTTTTTACAACTTTCAGGAGTATCACTGGCATCTTTTGCCTTGTTTGTGTCAACAAAACATGTCTTTGCACCCTTAAGGATTTCATCTTCAGTAGCCTTAGGCAAGTGTGCGTCGGCAAGGCTCGACCGAACGCTTGGCTCTGCTGACGCAAAGCTTGCTGGCGCGCTCGTAACGAGCTGGCCGAAGAAGAATACACCGATCAGTGCCGTACCAATTGCACCACCAAGCTGCTGAATAGCATTCATTACACCAGATGCGCTCCCAGCGTGCTTGGAGTCGACATCAGTAAGTACCACTGAGAACATTGGCGACATGATAAGTGCCATACCTGCACCAGTCACGAGAAGGCCTGGGATAAATTCCCACGGCTGCGTGTCGAGCCCGTGCCAATGAACGAAGAAGTAGATAAGGCCAAGGCCCATTGCCATAATAACCGTACCAAGCGTCATAGTGTAACGGCCGAGCTTTGGAATCAGTTTCTGGCTAAATACCGCCATCACTACAGAAATGCCAATCGCCGTTGGAATACCCGTAAGGGCAGCTTTAATCACTTCGTACCCGAGGCCTACCTGCAAAATAAGGGTGAATGGCAGGAAGAAGCCAATCATTGCACCTTCGAAAATAATATTCACAATGAGGCCAGTTACGAATGTACGAGTTTTCATAAGCGCAGGAACAACGAGCGGAGAGCCGTCCTTTTTCTCTTTAATACCCTGCCACCATATAAACAATCCTAGGACAGGAACGGCAGCCGCCATCATTGCAAAACACCACATTGGCCAGCCATAGTCACGGCCTTCGATAAGCGGGAACACAAAGAGGAACATCGATACGACCACAAGAAGCGTACCGACGAGGTCAAGCTTTAACGGGTGTGGAGATTTACCATCAGGTAGATATTTCGCAGCCATAAAGAGTGCAAAAATACCAACAGGGACATTGATTAGGAAGATTGGCCGCCATGTAGAGCCAGCAATATTAAAGTGGATAAGAATACCCCCAATGACAGGGCCAAGGCTTGCCGCAACACCGGCAAGAGCGCCAAAGATTCCCATAACGCCGCCTCGCTCACTCGGCTTAAACATCACCTGCATCAAGCTCATTACCTGAGGCACCATGAGTGCCGCCATACCACCCTGCAAAAGGCGCGCAGCAATCAGTACTTCAGAGTTCCAGGCGAGACCGCTCAACAGGCTCGCGAGTGTGAAACCGCCTACACCCCACATAAAGAGCTTCTTGTAGCCGAATACATCACCCATACGACCGCCGGTAATCAGCAGCACAGCAAAGCTTAGTGCATATCCAGCAATGAGCCACTGGATGGTTGCATAGCTTGCGCCAAGATTCTCACGAATTGACGGGATCGCGATATTAACAATAGTGTTGTCGAGCAGATCCATGACAAACGCGAGTGCCACAATAGTAAGCGCAACGGTTCGTTCACGGTGCGTCAACTTACCTGCATGATAATGCGCCGAAGTATCAGGGTGTTCGGACATGTGTCTCCTTTTATTTACGATATCAATTATTTAGTATGCTAACTATTTATTATACAGGTACAGTAAGTAGTATTTTAATGTAAAAAATACATCGATCAACTACGTTCAAGAACGTGAATTCGGTCGTGTCCAAGGCCATAATGGTGAGCGATTTCATGCCATAAGGTGCGTTTGATTTGCTCGAAAAATGAAGCTGTATCATGGGCGACAATCATAATGGGGTGCTTGAATATAGTAATTTTATCTGGTAGTACGCCACTGTAGCTTGTTGAGAACCGAGAGGTCTGCGGGATGCCCTCGTATAAGCCAAGAAGAAGCTGGTTTGGGCCAACATGGTTTGCGACCAATTGCTCGGGCGTTGGCTCGTCAGCATAGGTAATTGCAACATTATCGAGGCCCTTAATATATTCCTGTGGCAATTCGAGCATTGCTCGCTGAATTAACTGATCAAATTCGTTATCACTTACTAGCTGCATTACTCACCCATCATAACAACTTACCCACCCGCTTGTCTATTTTCCCCTTATCTAGTAAAATAGAGCGAAGTAAAGCCTCTTCGGCTACACCGTCAATGCCGTGCACGACGTAAATGGTGCGGCACCGCCAATGTGGCTCTTTAGCTCAGTTGGTAGAGCAGAGGCCTGAAGAGCCTCGTGTCACTGGTTCAAGTCCAGTAGGAGCCACCAAGAAAAGCGGATCAACGAAAGTTGGTCTGTTTTTTATTAGTGACACGAGGGCCTGAAGAGCGAATTTCGATGCTGAGGGCTCCGTCACCGATTCAACCCAAGCAAAAGCCACCAAGAAAAGTAACTCAGGAAAGTGGGTTATTTTTTATGCCTACAGAAATCAAGGTGTTATACTAGAATAATTACGCGGGTATCGTATAGCGGCTATTATGTAGCCTTCCCAAGGCTGAGATGAGGGTTCGACTCCCTCTACCCGCACCAGGATAGACCATTGAAGACGCCGTTCAGGTCGTCTTTTTATTTACATAATTTATGATATAAAATATCCAGTAATGCCCGACAAACGGAGAGGGGCCATTATTATGTCCGAAGGCACTATTTTAAACCTTAGGCCTTTCGCGCCAACCCGTCAGCTCATTCTGCCCTCCGGGGTGGGCGGATCGGGCACCACCTAGCTCATTAAAAATGTCGATGGTTTATTTGGTGAGAATAGGGTATTTTTTGTTACTTTGCCATGAGTGTACTCATGATCTTTGTATATATCGCCTTGCCTCGCAGGTAGTGATCTTCACTTTGGCGCATATAATGTTCCATCATGATTCCATCATTTACTTCCATAATGCAGTGCTTTCCGTTGTGAAGTTCAACTACATCAACCGATGCTAGGCGTAAGTTGAGGGCCTGCATAGCGGCCTTTACTATATCCTCAAGCGATTCATGCGGCTCGATATCAAGTGGCTCAGCCCCTGCGCCCAGGTTGAACATTCTCAGGCCATCACGCAGTACTGGGCGCGTTTTTTCGTATGCAAGAAGGATTTCGCTATCAATCATGATTATCCGAATCTCGCGCACAATGTCACAATAGGGTGAAATTGCCCAAGCAAAACGACCCGATTCAGCAATGGCGCGCTCAGCCTCGGTTTGACTTTCAAATCGCTGCACACCCCAGCCACCCGAACCACTCAGGGGTTTAACTACCACTTGGCCAGCAATACTGCCATATGGCTTGATGTTACCCCGATAATTATGGATTAGTACATGCTTAATTGCAGGAATATCTGCATGAGCAAGGACGTCTGAAGTCGCCACTTTATCGCCGGCTATAGCCGCCGCAGCCGCGCCATTTACTCCAAACTTATAGCCAAAGATCTCGGCCCGTACGCCACCTCGTGCTAATTGATGGACCCAGTTGTTAGAAAAAGAGTGGCATGTTATTCCAAGCTCGGCGGCGATCTCGGGAATGAGCGCATCTAAATACCGAGTTGTAATTATTTCACCGTCTTGCATTGGGTTTATAGCTATTTCTTATTAGACTCGCTGAATGTCAATGCCTGCGCGACCCCACTATTTGCCATATCTGTTGGTAATACAACAAGCGTTTTCTGGCTTGGCTCGCTTGAAATCTTTTCAAGCGTTTGCAGTGTACGAATATTCATGCCGCCCTCGCTCTTTGCAAGCGTTGCTGCGGCATCGGCAATGCCTTGGGCCGCCTGACGTTCGCCATCGGCGCTAATGACTACAGCGCGGCGCTCACGCTCGGCTTCGGCTTGCTTGGCCATTGCGCGTTTCATATCTTGTGGTAGCTCGATATTCTGGATTTTTACATTCTCGATATCAATACCCCATTTTTCAGTTTCGGTATCGACAATTTGCTCGATTTGCTGGCTAACTTCATCACGCTTGCTTAAGAGGTCATCGAGGTCTACGTTGCCGGTTACATCACGCAGCGCGGCCTGTGCAAACTGACTACTTGCATATACGAAGTTCGCAACCTCAAGAATCGCTTTTTCGGCATCTTTTACGCGAAAGTATACTACGGCATCGACATTGACGGTCACGTTGTCTTTCGTGATTACTTCTTGCTTTGGAATATCAATCGTGTTGGTTCGTTGATCGACTTTAATCATGCGCTGGAAAATTGGCACAACAAGGCGAAGACCCGGTTCGCGAATACCGGTAAATTTACCAAGCGTTAGTACAACGCCGCGTTCAAACTGATTGACGATTTTAATGCCGCTCAAAAGCAAAATAACAATAAAGATGCTAGCTGTTATTCCAAACCCCATAGTGATTTCTCCTTTATAAATCTTTCACTGCTAATTGTATCAGCTTATCAACGAGTTCAGGATAATGCATGCCAGCGGCACGCCATAGTTTTGGATACATGCTGATATTTGTAAAGCCCGGCATCGTATTTACTTCAAGTACATATGGCACATTGCCTTTCATACGGAAGTCAACTCGTGACAGACCACGACATCCGAGGGCTGCATAGGTGCGACTTGCCGTATCTTGCAATTTAGCAAGTAAATCGTCGCTCATATCAACGTTCGTAAGCACCTGCGCGGCACTCGTGTCAGCATATTTATCTTCGTAGTCATAAAACTCTGCCCCCGATATAATTTCACCCACACCGCTCGCCTGATGTTTTGGCGGATTACCGAGTACCGCGAGCTCCAATTCACGACCGTCAATAAATTCCTCGATTAGTACTCGATCATCATGTCGCAGCGCATTCTTCACTGCTGGGGCGTACTCATCGGCATTATGGACCTTACTAACGCCGACCGAGCTACCCGCACGTGCTGGCTTCACAAAGAATATTTCGCCAAGGTCGTTCGCCATCTCTTCATAGGTTGGTAGCGCCTCGCCACGCCGGTGTACGTGAAAGTTGGCCGTCTTAATTCCACTGGCTATCAAGATTTGCTTTGTGATAACCTTATCCATACACACCGCACTTGCTGTCACGTCACACCCAACGATTGGAACGCCGAGTAATGCCGCGAGACCCTGTACTGTACCATCTTCACCGTTCTTGCCATGGAGAGCGGGGAACATTACATCAATGTGCAACACTGAGTTTCCTGGGATGGTCATAAAACTTTTAGATCCAGGCGCTGCCACTAGCTGCACGCCACCGTGCCGTTCGAGATTATCTGTCCAGGCGTCGAGTAGCCACCATTTTCCATGTTCATCAATAAAACATAGTCTCGTATCGTATTTCTCGCCGTCCATTGCGGCGTAGATATTGCGAGCAGAGCTAATGGATACTTCGTGCTCGGATGATTCACCACCAAATACAAGCAGTACGGTTTGTCGTGTCATTGTCGTTCTAGTATAGCGTCAAACTGATCGCCTGTAAAATAGCGACGATATTGAAGGTCTTGCTTAGCAGTTGCCCCCGAGGCGGTGACTCGCCCGAAAGAGCTCGAGAAACCCCTCAGGGGTTTCTCATATCCGTTATAATAGAGCTATGGAGAGAGTGCCCCTTGCGGAACGCATGCGACCGACCACCCTGGACGAAGTAATCGGTCAGGCTCATTTGCTTGGTAAGGGCGAGATTTTACGACAGATCGTGCGGAGCAAAGAACCAGTGAGCCTTATTCTTTGGGGGCCACCGGGGAGCGGTAAAACCACCCTCGCTCGTATTATTGCCCGCGAAGTCGAGGCTGAGTTTATTGAGCTTTCAGCTGTTACGAGTGGTAAAAAGGATGTCGAGAAAGTCATTGAGTATGCCCGTCAAAATTGGAACCTGGGGCTTCGTACTATTTTATTTGTTGACGAAATTCACCGCTTTAATAAGGCGCAGCAAGATGCGTTTTTGCCGCATGTAGAGTCTGGACTCATTACGCTCATTGGCGCTACCACCGAGAACCCAAGCTTTGAAGTTATTACGCCACTTTTGAGTCGTAGCCGCGTACTCGTGCTTGAGCCACTCGACAAACAGGATATCATTAATATCCTCAAGCATGCACTGGTGAAGATTAAAAAAGCTAAACACGTCACACCAAAGGCCATTGATTACTTAGCGGAACTTTCTGGTGGTGACGCCCGTACTGCACTCGGGAATCTAGAACTCGCGCTTACCTTTGGCGAGAAAGTCACCCCTGAGATCGTGAAAGCTGCCGCGCAAAAGAAAGTGCCCGGGTATGACAAAAAAGGCGACATGCACTACGATGTCGTGTCGGCCTTTATAAAGAGCATGCGCGGCAGCGATGTTACTGCCACGCTGTACTATATGAGCCGTATGATTGATGCCGGCGAAGACCCGAAGTTCATTGCACGACGTATGGTAATTTTTGCCAGTGAAGATATTGGACTTGCTGGCAATGGTGCGCTTGCACTCGCCGTTGCGACATTCCAGGCAGTTGAGCGTGTTGGGCTGCCTGAAGCCAACTATAATCTTTACCACTGTGCTACCGCGCTCGCACGGAGCGAGAAATCACGCGAAGTAAGCGAACTTATGTATATGGCCAAAGACTTAGCAAAGCGATTCCCTGATGCTAAAGTTCCCCTGCATATTCGCAATGCACCGACAAAACTCATGAAAGATTTGGGCTACAACAAGAACTATAAGTGGGAGGCTGGCTTTAACCCAGAAAAAGGTTTTCTACCTAAGGACGTCGTTTAGCCTGTAGCCTGCAGGAGCGGATGCTTACTGCATTCCACCGCCACGCCCTCATATGGGCGAAGCTTAATCGTATTGTCTTTATTGATTTCTGGGTAGTCTACTGGGTGCGTACAGCAGAGCACTCGCCCTTTATGCGGCAGCGTAAATGACTGCTTTCTACCACTAAAATTAAGCACAACAAATACATGTTCGTTACCTAATCTGCGCGAGAAAACAAAAACATTTTTATCGGTATCACCAAATGCTTCATATGACCCATTACGTAAAATTTCGTGGCGTGAGCGTAGGCGTAGTAATCGACGATAGAGTGACAAGAATGAGTCTGGCTCGTTAAGCTCCGCTGCAACATTATGCGTACTAACATTTTTGCCGATTGGCAACCATGGCTTCACGTCACTAAATCCTGCATATTGCCCTTTGTTCCATTGCATTGGCGTACGTTCAGGGTCGCGACTGACGCTATCGTCACCAGAACTAAAAGCAGATAGGTCGCGGATTTCTTCGTGCGTAATTGGGGTGTTTGGCATACCAAGTTCGTCACCATAGTAGAGCGTCGGTAGACCTGGCAGCGTCATTTGTAGCAATGCTACCAGCCGCGCTTTTTCGTCGCTGTCATAGCGGCTCACCATGCGCCACTGATCGTGGTTACCAAAGCAATAAATTGGGCGATGCGCCTCTGGGTCGATCATACCCTGAAATTCTGTAATAAAGCTGCGAAATGTTGCGGCGTCAAATTTCGCCCATAAGCCTTCGAAATTAAACGGCATGCCTATTTTTGGGTCAACATTATAAAATCCGAGGTACTGCGATTTTGTTGAGTAATTATCGTCCGGATAATCCTCGAAGATCATAATACGATTATCAAACTCAGCCATCACGTCAGTTAATTCGCGTAAGTACGGGAAAAGGTTTTTCCAGAAACGGCTATGTTTGTGGCGCAAGGAATCAAACGTATTGCCTGTACCGTTTGGCTTCCAGTCAGCGTTCACTGGATCATCGTGAAGCTCAGGATCTTTACTTATCCAGCGTACCGCATCGGCTCGAATACCATCCACGCCCAGATCCATCCAGAATCGGACCACACGCTTCATTTCATCGCGCACCATCGGGTTATCCCAGTTTAAATCGGGTTGTTCTTTGAGGAATGTGTGCAGATAATATTGCCTGCGCTCATCATCCCACTCCCACGCTGAGCCGCCAAAAATACTGAGCCAATTATTTGGTACGCTACCGTCTGGTTTCGCGTCACGCCATACATAATAATCTTTTTTATCTTTGTCGTTGCCGCGTGATGCTAAAAACCATGGATGCTGGTCGCTGGTATGGTTTGGCACGAAGTCGATCATCACGTTAATATCGCGTTCATGAGCCTTGTCGATCAGTTCTTTAAAATCATCGAGTGTACCGAATAATGTATCAATATCGCAATAGTTGCTGACATCATATCCCATATCGGCCATTGGGGACGAGAAAATTGGGCTAAACCAAATAGCATCAATGCCTAGTGAGTCTTTTTGGCCATGAATATAATCAAGTTTCTCGATTACGCCACGGAGATCACCGATACCATCACTATTGCTATCTTTGAAGCTGCGAGGA
>Ga0207674_10003258_pt1 | contig 19968 bp, 17 predicted proteins | sample KBSCornC72_FD_184303 | JGI IMG/M metagenome (GOLD analysis project Ga0207674, IMG submission 184303) | Corn rhizosphere microbial communities from Kellogg Biological Station, Michigan, USA - KBS Corn C7-2 (SPAdes) (version 2) | ecosystem: Host-associated > Plants > Roots > Rhizosphere > Soil ... | reverse complement strand
TTGCCCTGGCGCATGCCCTGCGTCGGGTCGTGCACCTCGAAGAAGATCTTGACCAGGTCGGCGTACGACACCTTCGCCGGGTCGTAGACGACCCGCACGGCCTCGGTGTGTCCGGTCCGGCCGCTGCAGACCTCGTCGTACGTCGGGTGCGGCGTGACCCCGCCGGCGTACCCGACGGACGTCGACCAGACGCCCGGGATCCGCCAGAAGACCTCCTCGGCGCCCCAGAAGCAGCCCAGCCCGAACAGCGCGACCTGGTACCCCTCGGGCACCTCGTCGGTGATCACGGGGGCGTCGAGCACCACGTGCCTGTCGCCGACGGCGAACGGGCGTACGTCGCGGCCGGGCAGCGCCTCGTCGGCGCTCGGCAGGGTGCTCGGACGGCGGGAGAAGATCGACACGGTGACTCCTTCGTGGCGCCCCTGGATGGGGTGCTCTCACAGTGTCCAACACCGAACGGGGCTCCGGCGTTCCCGGTCAGGGGGACCACTACCGTGATCCCGTGACCCAGGAGCACCGGCAGAAGTCCGGATTCGACACCCGCGCCATCCATGCCGGCTACGAGCCCGACCCGAGCACGGGCGCGGTGATCCCGCCGATCTACGCCACCAGCACGTACAAGCAGGACGGGGTCGGTGGGCTGCGCGGCGGCTACGAGTACAGCCGCAGCGCCAACCCGACCCGCACCGCCCTGGAGGGCGCCCTGGCCGCGCTCGAGGAGGGCGAGCGGGGGTTCGCGTTCGCCAGCGGACTGGCCGCCGAGGACACGATCCTGCGGGCGCTGACCAGCCCCGGCGACCACGTGGTGGTCCCCAACGACGCGTACGGCGGCACGTTCCGGCTCTTCGAGAAGGTCGAGAAGCGCTGGGGCCTCGACAACACCCCGGTCGCGATCTCCGACCTCGAGTCGGTTCGCGCGGCACTGCGCCCGGGCGCCACCCGCATGGTCTGGGTGGAGACGCCCACCAACCCGCTCTTGAACATCGCCGACATCGAGGCCCTCGCCTCGATCGCCCACGACGCCGGGTCACTGCTGGTCGTCGACAACACCTTCGCCTCGCCGTACCTGCAGCAGCCGCTCGCCCTCGGCACCGACATCGTCGTGCACTCCACGACCAAGTACGTCGGGGGGCACAGCGACGTGGTCGGCGGTGCCGTCGTGGTCCGCGATCTGGATCTGGCCGAGGCGATCACCTTCCACCAGAACGCGATGGGTGCGGTGGCCGGCCCGTTCGACTGCTTCCTCACCCACCGCGGCCTCAAGACGCTCGGGGTCCGGATGGACCGGCACTGCGACAACGCCGAGCGCGTCGTGGAGTTCCTGGCCTCGCACCCCAAGGTGTCGACGATCTACTTCCCCGGTCTGCCCGAGCACCCGGGCCACCAGGTGGCCGCGCGCCAGATGAAGCGGTTCGGCGGCATGGTCAGCTTCCGGCACGCGGACGGCGAGCAGGCCGCGATCGACACCTGCGGTCGCGCGGAGGTGTTCACACTGGGGGAGTCGCTGGGCGGGGTCGAGAGCCTGATCGAGCACCCGGGCCGGATGACCCACATGAGCGTCGCCGGCACCGAGCTCGAGGTGCCGGCCGACCTGATCCGGCTCAGCATCGGGATCGAGACCGCCGACGACCTGATCGCGGACCTCGACCGTGCCCTCGGCTGAGCCGGACGTCGTCCTCTGCGTCGACTTCGGCTCGACGTTCACCAAGGCCTCGCTCGTCGACCTGACCGCCGGCAGCATCGTCGGGGCCGCCGAGCACCGCACCACGATCGACACCGACGTCCTCGACGGGTACGACGCGTGCCTCGCGGCGCTCGTCGTCCAGGACCGGCGGGCGGCGAGCGCGCCGACCCTGGCCTGTTCCAGCGCCGGCGGTGGACTGCGGATCGCGGTCGTCGGCAACGAGGAGCTGGTCACCGCCGAGGCCGGACGCCGCGTCGCGCTGTCGAGCGGGGGGAAGGTGGTGGCGGTGTTCGCGGCCGGCCGTGGCGACGACCTGAGCGAGGTGCCGGGATGCGAGCCCGACGTCGTACTGCTCACGGGTGGCACCGATGACGGGAACCGCGAGCCGATCCTGGCCTGTGCACGCGAGCTGGCCGACGTCTGGCAGGGCCCGGTCGTCGTCGCCGGCAACGTCGACGCGCAGGCCGACGTGGCCGAGATCCTGGCCCACCATCCGCTGGTGGTCGCGCCGAACATCGTGCCGCGGATCGGCGTCCTCGCCCCGGAGGGTGCGCGCACCGCGATCCGCGAGCTGTTCCTCTCCCATGTCATCGGCGGCAAGCACCTGAGCAGCCGCGCCGACTTCCTGGCGATGGTCCAGGGTGCGACCCCCGACGTGGTGCTCACCGGCGTCGAGCTCCTCGCCGACGTCGCCGGAGACACCGTCGTCGTCGACGTCGGCGGGGCCACGACCGACGTGCACAGCGTCGTCGAGCTCGACCCCGAGGACGCCGGTCTCAGCCGCGAGGTGGTGGCGACCACCCGGGTGACCCGCACGGTCGAGGGCGACCTCGGCATGCGCTGGTCGGCGCTGACGACCGTCGAGGCGGCGGGCCGCGACGATCTGGCCGAGGCCGCGGCACGCCGTCGCGCCGACGTCGGCCTCGTTCCCGACGACGACGCCGAGTGCGAACTCGACGAGGAGCTCGCCCGGGAGGCGGTGGGACTGGCCCTGCGTCGCCACGCCGGCCGGAGCAAGGTCGTGGTCAGCCCCGAGGGGCGGGTGGTCGAGCGCACCGGCAAGGATCTCCGCGAGGTCGACCTGCTCGTCGGTTCCGGCGGCGTGCTCCGGCACGGCCGGCCCGGCGTTGCCGACCGGGTCTTCGCCGGCAGCGTCGGCGAGGTCGAGGGCGGCTGGCAGCTGCCCCGCCACGCCGAGGTCACCGTGGATGCCCAGTACGTCCTGGCGGCCGCAGGCCTCCTGGCCCCCGAACACGGCGACGCCGCGCGCCGCCTCGTCGGCCGCCTCGCCCACGCCACGTCCTAGGGTGACTCCGTGAGCAACGACGCCAGCTCGCCATCCGGCGAGCACGACCCGAGACCCGGGTCCGGCGAGCGGTTGACCGAGCGTCTGGCCCACCAGCTGGCCCATCTCCGTGCCGAGCAGCGCCGCACCGAGGTGGCCACGATCGCGGCCGGACCGTCGAACTTCTCGAGGGCCCAGGTGCCGTGGGCGCTCGACCTGGCGGCCGCCTGGGCCTGGCGGCTGATCGTGATCGGGCTCGCGACGTACGCCCTCTTCCGCGGGGTCGAGTTCTTCGCCGAGCTGACGATCCCGGTGATCATCGCGCTGCTCATCTCGGCCCTGGGCGCGCCGCTGGTCTCGTCGATGGAGCGCATCGGGATCCGCCGGAAGGCCGGCGCGGGCATCGTGGTGCTGGGGCTGCTGGCGCTGGTCGGGGCGATGCTGGCACTGGCCGGGCAACAGATCGCCAGCGGGGCCAACGACCTCGCCACTCAGGTCTCCTCGGGCCTGGGCGACCTCAAGGACTGGCTCAGAACCGGTCCTCTCCACCTCTCCGACAACCAGATCAGCGACTACATCCAGAAGGCGCAGGACAAGCTGGCCGAGCAGGCGAAGTCCGGCAAGGTCCTCAGCCAGGCCACGCACGTCGGATCGGCCCTGGGGCACGTGCTCGCCGGGCTGTTCCTGGTGCTGTTCTCGACGTACTTCTTCCTCGCGGACGGCGAGCGCATCTGGGCCTGGGTCGTCCGGATCGCACCCCGCGCGGCGCGGTCGCGGGTCGACAGCTCCGGCCGGGTCGCCTGGATCTCGCTGACCCAGTTCGTGCGGGCCACCGTGATCGTGGCCGTCACCGATGCCGTCGGCGTGATGATCGCGGCGTCGATCCTGCAGGTGCAGTTCGTGTTCGCGATCGGCGTGCTGGTCTTCCTCGGGGCGTTCGTCCCCATCGTCGGCGCCTTCGTCGCCGGGACCGTGGCCGTGCTGGTCGCGTTCGTCGACCACGGCATCGTGGTGGCGCTGCTCATGCTCGGGGCCGTCGTGCTCGTCCAGCAGATCGAGAGCCACGTGCTGCAACCGTTCCTGATGGGCCGCTTCGTGGCGATCCATCCCCTCGGCATCATCGTCGCGATCGCGGCCGGCATCCTGGTCGCCGGCATCCCGGGCGCGCTCGTCGCGGTGCCGTTCGCCGCGGCCGCGAACGCCGTCGTCCAGCACCTCGCCAGCGAGACCGAGGTCGGGGAGGACCCGGAGGTGGCGCTCGAGCACGACTACGACGACACGGGCCAGCACATCGACACGGAGGCCCCGAGCCACCCCCCGGGCGGCGCGCAGGACGGGCGAGTCGGGGAGACGGACGAGGCCGGGGTCGCCGACCAGTTCGACGCCGACTCGACACCGGAGCCGGGGGAGCCCGGCGAGGACCACCGTGAGTGACGTGGTGCGGGTGTCGTTGGCGGACGTCCAGCGGGCCGCGCAGACGATCAGGCCGCTGGCGCTGCGGACCCCGATGGAGGGGTCCAGGTGGCTGTCCTCACTCACCGGCAGCGCGGTCGAGCTCAAGTGCGAGAACCTCCAGCGCACGGGGTCGTTCAAGGTCCGCGGCGCGTACACCCGGATGTCGTACCTCTCTGATGAGGAGCGAGCGCTCGGCGTGGTCGCCGCCTCCGCCGGGAACCACGCTCAAGGGGTGGCCCTCGCGGCCCAGGCGCTGGGGATCAAGGCCACCGTCTTCATGCCGGAGGGCGCGCCGATCCCCAAGGAGAAGGCGACCCGGGGCTACGGCGCGGACGTCGTCTTCCACGGCCGCTACATCGAGGACTCGCTGGCCGAGGCACGCGCCTTCCAGGAGCGCACCGGCGCGATCCTGATCCACCCCTTCGACAACGCCGACATCGTGGCGGGTCAGGGGACCGTCGGCCTGGAGATCCTCGAGCAGGCGCCGGACGTCGAGACGATCGTCGTGCCCTGTGGAGGTGGCGGGCTGCTGAGCGGCATCGCGATCGCGGTGAAGACCATGCGACCGGAGGTGCGGGTGATCGGCGTGCAGGCCGAGGGCGCCGCGGCGTACCCCGCCTCGCTCGAGGCCGGCCATCCCGTCGCGCTCGAGTCGATGGCGACGATGGCGGACGGCATCGCGGTGGGGCTGCCGGGCGAGGTCACGTTCGCCATGGTGCGCGACCTCGTCGACGAGGTGATCACGGTGTCGGAGGCCTCGCTCTCGGGCGCCGTCCTGGCGACGCTCGAGCGGGCCAAGATGGTCGTCGAGCCGGCCGGTGCCGCCGCGGTGGCGGCGATCCTGGACGACCCCTCCCGCTTCAGCTCGCCGACCGTCGGGGTGCTCTCCGGCGGGAACATCGACCCGCTGCTGCTGGGCAAGGTGATCCAGCACGGCATGGCCGCCGCCGGCCGCTACCTCAACCTGCGGCTGCGCATCCCCGACCGACCCGGCGGCCTGGCCAAGCTGCTGGGCGAGCTCGGCGACGCGGGGGCCAACGTGATCGAGGTGTCCCACGCCCGCATCGATGCGGACCTCTCGCTGGACGAGGTCGAGGTGCACCTCCAGCTCGAGACGCGTGGCGAGGCGCAGGCCGAGCTGGTGCTGGCCCGGCTACGCGAACGGGGCTACCGGATCTTCGAGTGAGTCGGGTCAGCCGGAGAACGGGACGGCGCTGACGATCTCGATCTTCGCGACTCGCCCGTTGGGCTGCTCGAAGTCGACGGTCTCGCCGGCCGAGTGCCCGAGCAGCGCGGCTCCGAGGGGTGACTCGGGAGAGAAGACGTTGACGCCGATGCCGTCGTCGTCGGCCACGTCGCGAGCGGCCAGGAGGAACGTCTCCTCGTCGTCGCCGTCGAACCGGTGGGTGACGACCTTGCCCGGCGACACCTTGCCGTCGTCGGTGGCGGGCTCGGTGGTGACGCTCGCGAGCATGTCCTCGAGCTGGCGGATGCGCGCCTCGTTGGTGCCCTGCTCGTCCTTGGCGGCGTGGTAGCCGCCGTTCTCCTTCAGGTCGCCTTCGTCGCGGGCAGCGCTGATCCGTTCCACGATCTCGGCACGGATGCGCCCGCGCCGATCCTCGAGCTCGGCGTGCAGCCGGTCGAAGGTCTGCTGAGTCAGCCAGATCATGCGGAACTCCTCGATAGACGCGTGGAGATGCGCGTCGTCGTCGTGTCGTGTGGGTGCGCCACCGGTGGGACTGCTGGGTCGTGCTGGTTGCGTCGTCGTGGCGCGGCCAGAAGGGACGAGTCTACCAAGACACCGGCGCCAAACCCACAAATCAGGAGCGAGTGAGGACGGCCGCACCTCGGCGAAGCCGGCCGGCGGGCGACCGGAGCCGGGCCGGAGCGAGCCAGCTCACGAGTCGGCCCCGACGCCGCCCACGGAGCCCGCTCAGCGGGGACGATCCTGACCTTCGGCGATGCAGCCCGGCAGGTCCACGGCGGTGGCGATCCGCTCGGTGCGGATGGTCACCTGGTTGATCCCCGACGTCGGCGTGAAGTGCCGCTCGCCGACGATCGAGTGGTCGTCGGCGAGGGCCTCGACCGTGCAGCTGGGGTCCGTCGTCCCGGAGGCGACGCGGACGTCGATCCGGGCCGTGACGGAGTGCTCGTCGACCACGTGGAACGCGACCAGCTGCGACTGCACGCGGGGCGTGGACTCGTGGTAGGCCGCCCAGGCGAGCCAGCCGAGACCGACCACGGCTACCACGGCGACGGCGGCGATCGTGACCCACCGCCGCCACGCCGGGGGCGCGGCGTACCGCTCGGTCAGGGTCTGCTCCACGTCGTCGATGGTCCCACCTAGGCTGAGGCGCATGTCCCAGCACCCTCATGGTGACGCGCGCCCGCGCGCCGGTCTCCGGCTGATGCACGTGCACGCCCACCCGGACGACGAGTCGAGCAAGGGCGCGGCCTCGACCGCCAAGTACGTCGCCGAGGGCGTCGACGTGCACGTCGTGACCTGCACCGGCGGCGAGCGCGGCTCGATCCTCAACCCGAAGATGGACCGCCCGGACATCGCGGCCAACATCACCGAGGTCCGCCGTCAGGAGATGGAGCGCGCGCGCGACATCCTCGGCGTCCGCCAGGACTGGCTGGGCTTCGTCGACTCGGGCTGGCCCGAGGGCGACCCCCAGCCGCCGCTCCCGGAGGGCTGCTTCGCGTTGGTGCCGCTGGAGGAGGCCACCGAGCGGCTGGTCCGCTTCATGCGCGACTTCAAGCCGCACGTGGTCACGACGTACGACGAGAAGGGCGGCTACCCGCACCCCGACCACATCCGCTGCCACGAGGTGAGCGTCGCGGCGTTCGACGCGGCCGGCGACCCCGACCGCTTCGCCGACGCGGGACCGCCGTGGCAGCCGCAGAAGCTCTACTACCACCACGGCTGGAGCTACGCGCGGATCAAGGCGATCCACGACCTGCTGGTCGAGCACGACCTCGAGTCGCCCTATGCCGAGCGCCTGGAGACCTGGGAGCGCGACGAGGAGTGGGACAAGCGGCTCACCACGCGCGTGCCCTGCGCCGACTACTTCGGGGTCCGCGACCAGGCGCTGCTGGCGCACGCGACCCAGATCGACCCGGACGGGCCGTGGTTCTCCGTGCCGCGCGAGCTGCAGGTGCTGGCCTGGCCGACCGAGGACTTCGAGCTGGTGGCCAGCCACGTCGAGACCTCGATCCCCGAGGACGACCTCTTCGCCGGGATCCGCGCTCGCTGACACGGGCCCCACCTGAGACAATGGGGTCATGACCACCGTCGTCGCTCTCGCGCTGGCCTCGGACCCGAGGCCCGACGACAACAACGTGGTGGCCGGATGGGTCGGCTTCGCGGTGATGATCGCGCTGATCGTGGCCGTGGTGTTCATCCTCCGCAGCTTCACCAAGCAGCTGAAGAAGGTCGACGCGGCGAAGCAGGCGGGCGTCTTCGGCGAGGAGCCCGAGGAGCCCGAGGAGTCCGAGCAGTCCGAGCCCTCCGACCAGGCCTCCGACGTGCCACCGACGCGCCACCAGAACTGAGCCGCGCCGGACGCGTCAGTCGCGCCGTACCACTCGCACCAGGCAGTCCCAGGCTGTGTCTTCCGAGTCCTCGCGATGTCCGTCCGCGACGAGGCGGGCGACACGCCCGGCGCGCTGCACCTCGAACGTCCGCCCACCCAGGTCGGTGAGCACGTCCTCCGCGGTCATCAGGACCGCCGGGTCGGACGGACCGCCGACGCCCTCGCTGAAGTTGCTGAGGTCGTGGCTGACCCAGAGGAAGGTGCCGCCGTTGCGGACCGACTCGTAGGCGTTGCGGACGGCGGCTCGGCGCTCGGCCTCGGCGAGCTGGAGATACGCCACCAGGCACACGTCGTACGACGCATCGCCGGACCAGGTGGTCGCGTCCGCGCACAGCCACTCGACGTCGAGCCCCTCGCCCAGCATCCGTCCCTTGTCGAGTCCGGCCTGGGAGAAGTCGACAGCTGTGACCCGCCAGCCCTGCCGCGCCAGCCAGATCGCATTGCGCCCCTCACCGGAGGCGAGGTCGAGCGCCCGGCCGGGCCGGAGGCCGGACAGCTCGGACTCCACGAACTGGTTGGGCCCGGCCGACCAGACGAGCTCGCTCGCCCGGTAGCGCTCGTTCCAGGCTTCGGCATCCACGGGCCCATTCTCACGCGGGGAGGGCGCCCGGCACGATCCCCGCGTTCCGGAACCGGCTCCGCCGGATCGGGACCTCCTCCTTCGCGTTAGCGTGGACGGATGCCCAACCGGCTGAGCGCCGCCACGTCGCCGTACCTCCTCCAGCACGCCGACAACCCGGTCGACTGGTGGGAGTGGGGCGAGGAGGCGTTCGCCGAGGCGCGCCGGCGGGGCGTGCCGATCTTCCTGTCGGTCGGGTACGCCGCCTGCCACTGGTGCCACGTGATGGCGCACGAGTCGTTCGAGGACGACGCCACGGCGGCTCAGCTGAATGCCGACTTCGTCTGCATCAAGGTCGACCGCGAGGAGCGGCCGGACGTCGACGCGGTGTACATGGAGGCGACGGTCGCGATGACCGGCCACGGCGGCTGGCCGATGACGGTCGTGCTCGACCACGAGGGCAGCCCGTTCTTCACCGGCACCTACTTCCCCGACCGCCCGCGCGCGGGTCAGCCGGCGCTGCGACAGGTGCTCTCCGCGCTGACCGAGGCCTGGCGCGACCGGCCCGACGACGTACGACGTGCGGCGGGGACGGTGCGCGACCACCTCGCGCGCGAGGTCTCGCTCACCGGAGCCGCGCTCACCGCCGGCGACCTCGACGCCGCCACGGCCGCACTGGCGTCGGACTTCGACGAGGAGCGAGGCGGTTTCGGCGGCGCCCCGAAGTTCCCGCCGAGCATGGTGCTCGAGTTCCTTCGGCGACGATCGGACGCCGAGTCCCGGCGCATGCTCGACGGCACCCTCGCCGCGATGGCCCGCGGTGGCATCCACGACCAGCTGGCCGGCGGCTTCGCCCGCTACAGCGTCGACGCCGCCTGGGTCGTGCCGCACTTCGAGAAGATGCTCTACGACAACGCCCAGCTGGTCGGCCTCTACGCGCGCTGGGGAACGCCACTGGGCGACCGGGTCGCGGCCGGTACCGCCGACTGGATGCTCGGCGAGCTGCGCACACCCGACGGCGGCTTCGCCTCCGCGCTCGACGCCGACAGCGAGGGCGAGGAGGGGCGCTTCTACGTGTGGACGCCCCAGCAGCTGACCGACGTCCTCGGTGAGGAGGACGGCCGCTGGGCGACCGGGCTGTTCGAGGTCACCGGGACCTTCGAGCACGGCACGTCCACGCTCCAGCTCCGGGAGGACCCCGACGACTGGGGCCGCTTCGACGACGTACGACGCCGGCTGCTGGCAGCGCGCGAGCGGCGGGTGCGGCCGGAGCGTGACGACAAGATCGTCGCCGCCTGGAACGGCCTGGCGCTCAGTGGCCTGGTCGACGCCGGTCGCCTGCTCGGCCGTGAGGAGTACGTCGACGCCGCGCTGGCGTCGGGCGAGCTCCTCGTCGGCGTGCACCTCGTGGACGGCCGGCTGCGCCGCGTCTCTCGCGACGGGCGAGCAGGCGGCCCGGCGGGCGTGCTCGAGGACCATGGAGCGGTCGCGGCCGGGTTCCTCGCGCTGTGCGGTGCGACCGGCGACGAGCGCTGGCTCGCGCACGCCACCGACCTCCTCGACGCCGCGCTCACGCACTTCCGGGCGGACGACGGCGGGTTCTTCGACACTCCCGCGGACGGCGAGAGACTGGTCGCCCGGCCGCGCGACCCCGGCGACAACGCGAGCCCCTCGGGCACCTCGGCGACGATCCACGCGCTGCTCGCGGCCCACGCGCTGACCGGCGACGGGCACTGGCGCGACGCGGCAGACGAGGCGCTGGCGAGCGTGTCCGAGCTGGCGCGGCGAGCCCCGCGGTTCGCGGGCTGGGGCCTGGCCGCCGCCCAGGCGCTGGTCGGCGGCGCACCGGAGATTGCGGTGGTCGGCCCGCGCGGTCCCGAACGTGACGATCTCGAGCGTCAGGCACGGCGCTGGCCGGGCGCCGTCGTCGCCGTCTCCGACGGCCCCAGCGGCGCAATCCCGCTGCTCGAGGGGCGCGGTCCCGTCGGCGGAAAGCCCGCGGCCTACGTCTGTCGTGGCAACGTTTGTGACCATCCGGTGCCATCGCCTGGCAAATTCTTTCCACCGTCTTGACGCTGACCTAATCTTCAAGCGACCGCGACCGGGGGGCCTGCGGCGGACCGAAGGTGAACGGCTTTGGGGGGACCAGCCGCGGGTGATGCGCGCCCTTGGGGGGGCGGTTCGGCCCATCCGGCAGACAAGCAGCTCGTCGACGACGTGGCTCGGATCGCCGAGTACGTCAGGGAGGTCGTCGACGCGCGCGCCGCCATGATCAGTCGCGTCCTGGACGACGAGTGGCTCGAGGTCATGACCGTCGTCGGCCAGCCGTCGTCGGGGCTCGTCGACGGACTCCGCTGGCGCCGTGCCGACCTGGCCGGTCTCCTCGCCAACGCGGAGGAGCTGGGCCGGCTCCACGCCACCGAGCGGCGCACCCTGTCGTACGTCGAGGTGCCGACCGACGTGCCGGAGACCTCGCTCTACGTCGGCGACCACCTGGGTCTCCTGGTGGCGCCGCTGCACGCCCCGGACGGCGAGCTCCTCGGCGTCCTCACCACGGAGGGGCCGGTCGACATCGCGCATCCGCCGCCCGGCACCTGCGAGCTCGTCGAGCTGTACGCCGAGCAGGCGCGGCTCGCACTGACCGGGCTGCGCCGTCAGGACGTCCTGACCGAGCGGCTCCGGCTGTCGTACGCCGGGCAGGCGGTGCTCCAGGGGGCCGCCGCCGCGGAGGACGTGCCGTCGCTGCTCGAGTCGGTGGCCGGCAGCCTGGGCGAGATGATGCGCGCCCGCGGTGCCTGGACCTGCGCGGAGCTCGAGCCCGGCGTCCACGCTGAGGGGGCGTCGTACCCGCCGGAGGTCGCCGAGCGCCTCGGTGCAGACGTGTGCACGCTGCTCCAGCCGATGATCGGCACCTGCCTGACCGACGAGACCACGCTGACCGACGAGTCGGCGCCGTTGCTCGGTCGACTCGCCGCCGTCACCGGGCACGAGCAGGCACTGCTCGCCGCGATCGGTGACGGCACCGGCACCCGGGGCGCGCTGCTGGTGCTCCGTCGGGTCGAGGACGAGCCCTGGAGCGAGGGGGACCGGGAGGCGTTGTTCGCACTCGGCCGTCGGCTCGGCACCGTGGCCGACCAGGTCAAGGGACGTCGTCGCGACCAGGAGATCGTCCGGGAGCTGGTGCGGCTCGACCACTACCGCCGCGACCTCGTCGCGTCGATCACCCACGACCTGAAGACGCCGCTGACCGCGATCGCCCTCAACACCGAGCTGCTCGAGTCCGACGGACGCCTCGCCGAGGCGGGCTCCCACCCGGTCGCCGCGATCCGTCGCAGCGCCGATCGGCTGTCGAACCTGGTGGACGATCTCCTCGCCATGGCCCGGGCGGAGGAGGGCGCCGACAACCTCGTCGAGGTCGACCTCGTCCAGATGCTCCGGGACGCGTGCGAGCACGCCGAGACCGAGGCACGGCTCCGCAGGGTCGGCTTCGACCTCGACACCCCGAAGGAGCTGTGGGCGGAGGTCGACCCCAACGCCCTGGCCCGCGTCTTCGCCAACCTGGTGGGAAACGCGGTCAAGTTCAGCCTGCCGCGCGGCCGCGTCGGGCTGCACCTCTCCCGGACCGACGACGCGGTGGAGTTCCGGTGCAGCGACGAGGGGATCGGGATCCCACCGGACCGGCTGGAGACGATCTTCGACATCTCACGCCGTACGCCGGACGCGCGCAGCGAGGAGCTCCCCGGCTCCGGCATCGGGCTGGCGATCTGCGCCCGCATCGTCACCCGTCTCGGCGGACTGATCACCGTGGACTCGACGCAGGGTCAGGGATCGACGTTCACCGTCCGCATCCCCTGCTGAGGCACCCGCCCGGACCGTGCTCAGCTCAGGCCGGTCTGGGCGACCAGCCTCCCCGCGAAGCTGTCGGCCGGGATGCCACGCGTCAGCAGGTCGATCCCGGTGTGGAAGGCCAGCACCACGAGCGTGATCGCGACGACCCCCACCAGCAGTCGCTGGAACGGGAGAGGGTTGTGCTCGCGGGTGGCGCCGTGCAGGTGGGCGATCCACCCACCGAGCGCGTTGGTCACCACCGCGCTGATCACGCTGGCGATGGCGGCTCCCAGGATCGTCCCCAGCAGTCCGAGCTGGCTGGAGAGTGCGGTCGCCGTCGCCGCAGCGACCGCGCCGGCGATCACGGTCGGGTAGTTCAGGGTGTGCGTCTTCTGGTCGGACATCGCAGGGTGTGACGACGGGGGCCGGTCAGATGTTCCGGGATCAGACCCGAAGTGAGCGGGTTCACGCCGGCTCGGCTCAGCGCAAGGAGTACGTCGCGAGAGACAGGCCGACGTAGTGGGCGACGAACGCCAGCACCGTGAACGAGTGGAACACCTCGTGGAACCCGAAGTACCGCGGCCACGGATCGGGTCGGCGGAACCCGTAGACGGCGCCGCCGAGGATGTAGAGCACTCCGCCGGCGGCGATCAGCACCAGGACCGCGGTCCCGATCCCGACCCCGAGGCGCTCGGAGCCTTCGGCGAACGCCGGGAGGGCGAAGACGGCAGCGCACCCGAGCGCGACGTAGATCGGCACGCACAGCCAGCGGGGAGCGTCGATCCACAGGACGCGGAACCCCACCCCCAGCGCGGCACCGATCCAGACCACGGTCAGCATCACCGCCCGGTCCGTGCCGTGCAGGAGCAGGAGGCTGAACGGCGTGTAGGTGCCGGCGATCAGCAGGAAGATGTTGGAGTGGTCCAGTCGTCGCAGGACCCCGGTGACCCGAGGCGACCACCGTCCGCGGTGGTAGACCGCTGAGACGGTGAAGAGGAGCACGGACGAGGCGACGTACACCACCGAGCCGAGCCGCGTGGCCGCGGTCGGCGAGAGCGCGATCAGCACGACACCCGCGGCGAGCGTCACCGGCGCGGTGGCCAGATGGAGCCAGCCGCGCAGGCGCGGCTTGGCGACTCCCTCGGCCACGTGCTGGGCGAGGGAGTCGAGGCCGGCGCGGATCGAGTCGCCCATGCGGAGACGATACCGGCGACGCAAGGTCGCCGTTGCTGCTTCGCGGGCGCCCGCCCACGGTTACCATCGAGGGGTGGCGGCGATTCCGGAGCTGAAGGAGCGCGTACGCCGGCTCTTCTATCCCGCCTACGAGGCGCGCATGGTCAAGGCGCTCCCGAAGGACCGGATCCCCCAGCACATCGGCGTGATGCTCGACGGCAACCGTCGCTGGGCCAAGGGCGTGGGAGGCGACAGCACCCACGGCTACCAGGCCGGCGCCGCCAACATCGAGCCCTTGCTGCAGTGGAGCGAGGAGGTCGGGGTCCGGGTGGTCACGCTGTGGCTGCTCTCGACCGACAACCTCAACCGCCCGCCCGAGCAGCTCGAGGGCCTGCTGGCCGTGATCGGCGACGCGGTGGAGCAGCTGGCCGCGCAGGGACGCTGGCGGATCCACCCGGTGGGAGCGCTCGACCTGCTGCCGGCCGCCCTCGCGAACCGGCTCAAGGAGGCCGAGGAGTCGACCCGCGACATCGACGGGATCCTGGTCAACGTCGCCGTGCCGTACGGCGGCCGCCGCGAGATCGCGGACGCCGTACGCTCGCTGCTCCAGGAGCACGCCGAGCGCGGCACGAGCCTGGAGGAGCTGGCCGAGGTGATCGACGTCGACCACATCGCCGAGCACCTCTACACCAAGGGCCAGCCCGACCCCGACCTGGTGATCCGGACATCGGGGGAGCAACGGCTCGGTGGCTTCCTGCTGTGGCAGAGCGCGCAGAGCGAGTTCTACTTCTGCGAGGCGTACTGGCCCGACTTCCGCAAGGTCGACTTCCTGCGCGCGATCCGGGCCTACGCCCAACGAGAGCGTCGCTTCGGCTCCTGAGCGGCGGCGGCCGAAGACACTGTTCACCCCGTGTTCGGGCGTGTCTTCGCGATCGGGGAACAGACGAGCGTAGTTTCGCGGCATCGATGGGTTGGGGAAACCCCATCGAATCGGGAGGCCCGTTCGTGAGAGCTCACGATCAGACAGCGCGGTGCAGTCGGCCGCGCGGCTCGGCCGCCAGGCCGCGCCCGACGGGGCCGGCACTCCGGCCCTCGGGCTCGTTCCCGGTCCGCCACGCAGAGGGAGAACAGGACCGGGCGTGGGGTGCCCGCACGGTCTGGTGAGGGGTGTCTGGTGCCGCAGGCCAAGCAGGGGACCCGACGGAATGCGCGCGCGACCGGGCAGGAGCCCACGGTGCGCACGTTCGTCCTCGACACCAGCGTCCTGCTCGCGGACCCTGGCGCGATGCGCCGGTTCGCCGAGCACGAGGTGGTCCTGCCCGTCGTCGTGATCACCGAGCTCGAGGCGAAACGCCATCATCCCGAGCTCGGCTTCTTCGCGCGCACGGCGCTGCGCGTGCTCGACGAGCTGCGGGTCACCCACGGCAGACTCGACGAGGCGGTCCCGGTCGGCGACGAGGGCGGCTCGATCCGGGTCGAGCTGAACCACACCGACCCCGAGTCCCTGCCGTCCGGCTTCCGGCTGGGGGACAACGACACCCGGATCCTCGCCGTCGCTCGCAACCTCGCCAACGAGCACCACGACGTGACCTTGGTCTCCAAGGACCTGCCGATGCGGATCAAGGCGTCCGCGGTCGGGCTGCGGGCCGAGGAGTACCACGCGGAGCACACCGGCGACTCGGACCCTGGCTACAGCGGGATGGCCGAGCTCGAGGTGCCGGCAGCCGTGCTCGACGAGCTGTACGACGTCGGGTCCACCGACCTCGAGTCCGCCCGGGAGCTGCCCTGCCACACCGGTCTGGTCCTCCTCTCCGAGCGCGGGACGGCGCTCGGCCGGGTCGGGCCCGACAAGCACGTCCACCTGGTCCGTGGCGACCGCGAGGCGTTCGGCATCCACGGCCGCTCAGCCGAGCAGCGGATCGCGCTGGAGATGCTGCTCGACCCCGAGGTCGGCATCGTCTCCCTGGGTGGTCGGGCCGGCACCGGCAAGTCGGCGATGGCGCTGTGCGCCGGCCTGGAGGCCGTCCTCGAGCGCCGGCACCACCAGAAGGTCGTCGTCTTCCGTCCGCTGTTCGCCGTCGGCGGCCAGGAGCTCGGCTACCTGCCCGGCTCGGAGTCGGAGAAGATGTCGCCCTGGGCACAGGCCGTGTTCGACACGCTCGGCGCGATCACCTCGCGCGACGTGATCGAGGAGGTGCTCGACCGAGGAATGCTCGAGGTGTTGCCGCTGACGCACATCCGCGGCCGCTCGCTGCACGACGCCTTCGTGATCGTCGACGAGGCCCAGTCCCTCGAGCGCAACGTGCTGCTGACGGTGCTGTCCCGGATCGGGGCCAACTCCAAGGTGGTGCTGACCCACGACGTCGCCCAGCGCGACAACCTCCGGGTCGGGCGCCATGACGGCGTGGTCGCCGTGGTCGAGAAGCTCAAGGGCCACCCGCTCTTCGCCCATGTCACGCTGACCCGCTCCGAGCGGTCGCCGATCGCCGCCCTGGTGACCGAGATGCTGGAGGACGTCACGCTCTGAGGGGCGAGCAGACGAGCAGCCCAGCCGGCTCCGGGCGGCCCGTCGTCGGCCGTGACCGTTCCGTGACCGTGGCCGGACTCCCGCTGAGACTGGTGTGGACGGTGTGATGCCTGTGACTCGTGAGGCGCCAACTCGTCCACATTTCCACCATTTCTGGCCGGTTCGGTTTGCACGGCCATGCCACGTCATGCAAGGTGGCAGGCAGTCCTCCGCCGATGCGAGTGATCTCGGCTCTCGTCGAGGTGGCGGGCGCACCCGAGTCGTCTACCCCCGAATGCTCTCGTGCCCCCTGAACAGTACGTGCCCAAGCACCGGGCTGCGCCCGTCCCGACGCAGCCCGATGCCCTCTCCGGACCCCGTCACGTCGGCGAGAAACGGCGCACCGCCCGCAAGGCACTGCGCGGCACCGTCACCCTGACCGGTCTCGCCGCCGCGGCGACCGGAGTCGCGGTCGCCACCGGCGTGGTCCAGTCACCCGGATCCGCGGTGAACCTCGCCGACTCCCTCTCGCCGAGCGCGTCGAACGACAACCCGAACACTCCCTCGGCGGACGTCCAGGACCGCAGCGCCATCGTGTCGCGGTCGGCCGACCGCGCCGCGCTGTCGCGCGCGGACCGGCGTACGAACCGCGATCCGGCCAAGGCCGCCGCGCTCGGTCTGTCCTCCGGCCCCGCCGTCGGCGGCCAGGAGAGCCTGTCCTCCTCCTCGGACCCGCAGGCGATCGCCCAGGCGCTGCTGCCCAAGTTCGGCTTCGCCACCTCGCAGATGTCCTGCCTCATCCCGCTGTGGATGGGTGAGAGCGGCTGGCGCGTGAACGCCGAGAACTCCTCGTCGGGCGCCTACGGCATCCCGCAGGCGCTGCCCGGGTCCAAGATGTCCTCCGCCGGAGCGGACTGGGCGACCAACCCCGCCACCCAGATCGAGTGGGGGCTCGGCTACATCGCCGAGCGCTACGGCTCACCCTGTGGCGCGTGGGGCTTCAAGCAGAGCCACGGCTGGTACTGACCGACCGATCACGTCCGCCGCGACCGTTGGGCCCGCGTACACAAGATTGGGCAAACGCGTCCTCACCTCTGTCTCGGTGGCCGGTCCTCCCCCTACTCTCCGCAGTGGGAGCAGCATCAAGGGGGACACCATGCGTGGGGCTCGCAGGTTCGCGTTATCCGTGACGGCCGCAGGTACGGTCGCCGGCCTGATCGGCTTCGCCGCGCCCGCGCACGCGGAGTATCGAGCCGAGCCGCGCCCGCTGGCGTGGAACCCGGCAGGACCGGTGCATGCCACCCTGGCCGGCGACCACGTGGTCTACCTGGGCGGGAAGCTCAACGGGACCGGCGGCATCGCCGCCGTCAGCGCGGCCACGGGCGGCCTGCTGTGGATGCTGCCCGCCGACAAGGACGTGCGCGCGCTGGCGTTGTCACCGGACGGTGCCACGTTGTACGCCGGCGGGAGCTTCACCTCGGTCGACGGCGTCACCCACCGGGGCGTGGTCGCCATCGATGTCGCGCAGCACAGCGTGATCTCGTCCTGGAAGGGAGCCGCGGCCGGCACCGTGAGGGACCTGGTGGCCCGAGGCGGCGACGTGTACGTCGCCGGGAAGGTGACCACCGTCGGCGGTGCCCCGCAACGCGGCATCGGTGCCCTGGACGCCACCACCGGGAAGCGGGACCCCGCGTTCACCTTCCAGGCCGACAACGACGTGCTCGGCCTTGCCATCACCGGAAACCAGCTGATCCTGGCCGGCTCGTTCACCGCGATCGACGGGAGCCCGCGGAACAACCTGGCCTCGATCGACCTCTCTTCGCCGCCCACGCTGACCGACTGGAGCCCGCAGAAGCTGTGCTCGAACTGCGACCAGTACTGGGACGTGCAGACCGACGGCACCAACGCCTACGTGGCCACCTCGGGCAACGCCGCCGGCGCGTTCAGACTCGCGGGCGGCGCGCAGGCGTGGCCGACCATCCGCGGGACGGGCGACTTCCAGGCCGCCTGGGTACCCGGTGACGGGCGGGTCTACTACGGCGGTCACTTCGGCGAGGGGGTCTGGGTCTCCGGGCAGTCGCAGAACCAGGTCGCGGCCAAGCAGCTGGTGGCGGTGTTCACGGCGAGCGGTCAGATCGACGACAAGTGGTTGCCGAGGCATATCGGGGCCTACCCAGGCACGTGGGCCTTCACCTCGACGCCGGACAGTCTCTGGGTGGGTGGTGACTTCACCGGCGAGGAGGTGAACGGCACCAACAACCACAAGCCGTACCTCGCGGCGTACCCCGACCCGAACGTCGTCACGGACACGCAGCCGCCGACCGGCATGTTCGACACCGACCGGGCGACCGCGTGGGCCAAGCTCACCGAGGTGACGCTCGTCCAGAAGGCCATCCACGACAACGTGACGCCCGACAAGAAGATCGCGCGCACCGTCGACTGGGGCGACGGCACCTCGGCGGACTGGGCCAGTGGCACGGCCCTGTCCCACGTCTACAAGTCCGGTGGCACGTTCACGCCGCGGGTCACGCTGACCGACGAGGCGGGCAACAGCTCCGCCCCGATCGCGTCCTCGGCCGTCACCGTGAAGGTCGACTCGGCCGGCCCCGTCGTGAAGCTCGACCTGCCGCGGCACGCGCACTCCGTCGCGGCGTGGAAGACGCTGCGCGGCACCGCCACCGACGCGGGCACCGGCGTCAAGTCGGTCTCGCTGAAGGCCGTCGAGAAGCGTGGCAGGGCCTGGTACGGCTACCACGCCAAGACCCACCGCTGGGTCAAGGCCGCGACCAAGGCGAAGGCGTTCGCGAAGAGCACCAGGGTCACCGCGAAGATCGGCGCCCAGCACACGTGGGCCGCCAAGCTGGCGCACCTGCACCAGGGCACGCTGGTCTACAAGGTGTGGGCGACCGACCAGGTCACGAACCGGTCGGCGACGGTGACTCACCATGCGAGCCTGACCCGCCGCTGACCGGGACCTCGAGGGGGCGCGGTCACTCGGCCGGACGGCGTGAGTGGCCGATCCGGACCGGCCCGAGCCGTCCGATCGGACGGAAAACTGCGGTCAGTGGCGCTCCAAGGTAAAGGAACCGGCATTTCCGTCCGGTGGGGTCGGTGACTCCTGTTCAATCTGTGACGTCCGGCTCGGGGGAGTCGGGACCGTTCCAGCCGGTGCTGCCCGGAGCTCCACCCGGGAGCCGCAGACCCACTCGATCCAGGGGGATCACACTCATGTACGTCGCACGCATGTTGCGCATGTCCGCTGCCGCCGTCGCCGCGGTGCTCGCCGTGGGCACGATCGGCGCCACGGCCGCCGAGGCCGGCAAGCCGCCCGCCGCGCCGACCGGGCTCTCTGCCACGGTCACTCCTCACCAGAACGGGACCTACGACGTCGCCGCCTCGTGGAACGCCGTCGCCAGCGCCACCAGTTACCGCGTCGCCCTCACCAAGGGCGGGACCACGCTGTCAACCGCCACCGTGACCGCGACCTCCTGGGCTCCCACGGTCACGGCGACGCCTGGCAACGCCTCACTGAGCGTCCGCGCCGTCGTCGGCAAGCGTCCCGGCAAGACGGCGACCCTCACGGTGCCGCTGGCAGACGTCACGCCGCCCACCGGTGCGTTCCTTGCGACCTGGGACAACGACACGCAGGTCGCCACCATCACGGTCACGACCCCGGTTGCCGACAACTCTGGGGGCGCGGTCACGGCCAAGGTCAACTGGGACTCGGAAAACTCCAGCTCCACGGAGTCGTGGAACCTGGCCTCCGACATCACGCACACGTACCCGCCCGGCGCTGGGCGCTATGTGCCGGTCGTGACGCTCACGGATTCATCGAGCAACTCCGTCGATGTGCCGGTCAATGCTGTCGTCATCATGGACTCC
>Ga0207674_10003257_pt1 | contig 19975 bp, 20 predicted proteins | sample KBSCornC72_FD_184303 | JGI IMG/M metagenome (GOLD analysis project Ga0207674, IMG submission 184303) | Corn rhizosphere microbial communities from Kellogg Biological Station, Michigan, USA - KBS Corn C7-2 (SPAdes) (version 2) | ecosystem: Host-associated > Plants > Roots > Rhizosphere > Soil ... | reverse complement strand
AGCCGTTGACAAGGTAAATATCCAGCCAACCATCGTTGTCATAATCCAAGAGCGCTACGCCGGAGCCGATGGTCTCGAGAATGGTTTCCTTCTCCGGGGTACCGGAACGATGATGAAATCTGTCCAGGCCAGCGGCTTTCGTGAACTCCTCGAATACCGCCGGCGCTCCGTCTACAAATCCTCCCGCAGTGATGGCGCGTGACTGAGTATCCTTGACAGCGGGATGCGGAGGGCCTGTGGATACCCCCATCGGCTGCGATTTAGTGTGCGTTTCTTGCCCTATGCCCGGGGACAGCAGTGCAATCATGGCTGCGAGCGTCACCACCTTTGCGTATGGAATCCAGCAGAAATTACCGATTTTCATGACTCACCTGGTCTGCCGGCCCGCGCTGCCATCGCACGTTCCGATTGGTGAAGCGGAGTTTTCCGCAGCCGGTGCTTCGGGGCTGCGCCACGATAAATGATAAGGGACAAAAGAATTGTAATTAGAAGATAAAGTCCGCTGATCATTGCAACCACGATCACGGCCTTGCCCGCGCGAATGGCGTAAATCACGTTGTGTCGACGCCAATTTCACGAAGTCTTCCGACTACGAATTTCCCAAGGCTGTCCTTCTCCTCGCCGCCGCTTAGTCTGCCCCGGGCCACAGAGTTTGGCCATCTGGCTGATGAGAGTGTTGGCCGAGACGACCATTTTGAGGAAATAGTCTTCAACGATCTGTTCCACCTGGGACCGAGGGCAAACGTTTCCACGCATCCAAAGGTCCATCCACATATTAGAAACGGCCAGTACCGCGAAGCGCCTGTTTGCGTCGCCGCGTTCGACCTTTGCGCCCTGGACTGTGGCGCTCATTTCGTCACCCCGCGTGTGAGACTCCGCACGATCTGAAGAGTTAGTTAGGGGTCTCGTGAGATCAAGCCCCAAACACGGGATTACGGGGCAATGTCAACGACCGCTGTGCTTCTGCAGAAAGCTTGCAATCGGCGGACGTAAGCGGTTACGCTATTCCCGTTTCTCAGGAGGTCCTATGGGCAGCGGGCTTATGCGCGGCTTGCTCTTGACATTGATCTTCTTTAGACTCGCGGCGGCACAGGGCCCCGGTAGCACGACGCTGGCGCAAACGCCACCAATGGGCTGGAATAGCTGGAACAAATTCGCCTGCAATGTGAACGAGCAGTTGATCCGCGAAACAGCCGATGCCATGGTGGCTACAGGAATGCGTGATGCCGGATATCAATACGTGAACATTGACGACTGCTGGCAGGTGAGTCGCGCTCAAGACGGAACGATCATCGCCGACCCAGCCCACTTTCCTTCGGGTATAAAAACCCTTGCGGATTACGTCCACAGCAAGGGGTTGAAGCTCGGCATCTACACAGACGCAGGTCGCATGACGTGCCAGAAGCGGCCAGGTAGTTACGAGCACGAACGGCAGGACATAAAGACGTACGCAGCTTGGGGTGTGGACTACGTCAAGATCGACTGGTGCTATGCCGATGGCCTCGATCCCGAGGTCCAGTACGCCAAGTTTCGCGATGGCATCGCCCAAGTCGGCAGGCCGATAGTGTTCAGTATCTGCAACTGGGGCGTCAAGGCCCCTTGGCGGTGGGGAGCAAGAACGGGCAATTCCTGGCGCACAACGGGCGACATCAGCGACAACTTCGATCGCATGTCTGTAATCGGATTCTCCCAGAACGGCCTCGAGACGTTCGCCAGCCCAGGTCACTGGAATGATCCCGACATGTTGGAGGTCGGAAACGGCGGTATGACACGGGACGAATACCGAACTCATATGGCTCTATGGGCCTTGCTGGCAGCCCCTCTACTGGCGGGAAATGACCTGCGCTCCATGAACGAAGAAACGAAGGAACTTCTCACGAACCGCGAAGTGATCTCGGTGGATCAGGACAGTAAAGGCGCGCAGGGTCACCGAGTGTGGGAGGAGGGCCCTTTGGAGATTTGGACGCGGCCGCTTGCTGACGGAAGTCAGGCTGTGGGGCTCTTCAATCGCGGGGAAGGGGCGATGACCATACAATTAGACTTGAGTGCGATCAGGTTCGAAGGCGCGACTAAACTCCGTGACCTCTGGGAGCACAAGGATCTTGGTACGTTCACTGGGACCTATTCCCACGAGGTCCCTTCGCACGGTGTCGTTTTCCTGCGCGCTTCAAAGTGAAGGGCCAGCCAGGATAGCTTGTTTGGAAGTGAGGCTCATCTCTACTTGATGCACTTTTCGGTTAGTCCTTAGAAGCGCTCAATGGACTTCCGGGCGTGCTCGGGAAGAATCGTGTCGTGCCTCACGGGCGGTACAGGGTTCACTGCGTGCGAGAGTGTATCAGTTTTCTGTGCGCGAACAACTTGGTTTTGGCGATAAGATCCCGCTGCCCTGATCCCAGCGAAGGGAAGGGGCCTATACTTTCGGGGAATTGACTGCAACTACAACTGCCTGTACCTTGAGCGGCCAGGGTCTGCATTCGTGGGTTCTCTCCGAAGGCAGATCGCGCTCAGGGGGACCAAAGGCCGCCGTTTGAGCTGTCGCTCGTGGCGGCTTTTGTACTTAGGCTAGCGCTTCTCTGGTATGAACGTCTGCCCGCATTTCCTGCATCGCATGTGGACAAAGTCGATACGCACTTGCTGGCTCGGCGGAAGCTCTGCGCCGCAATGTGCACACTTCACTTTGAGTGAAGCGCGAATCTTCCCAAGATAGAGCTGGCGACGGCCAGTCATGCGAGGCATTACACTTCGTGTTTTGTTGGCTGCGACAAAATTCTCGCTTTTACTGAGGCGAGAAATAGCCCCAAGGATGTGACGCCGATCACTTTAGCTCGTAATCTTTAGCACGGATCTGTCGCGTCAAACTAGAGATACTTACATTGCATTCATGCTGAAAGGTGGCATGTATGGGATGTCGACGTTGCAAGTCGGAGAACCGCAGGATTTTCACTGGCGAGATTGCAATTCACTTTCCGGGCCCCGATGGCCCAAGTAGACCCATCGTGTGGGTTTTTCCAGATCTGACAATCTGTCTGAGTTGCGGAGTCGCAGAGTTCGAGGTTCCGAAAGAGCAACTTGGCGGCTTGCAACGCGGAGCGACGGAACCAAACTAGATCACTTCCGGCAAAATAACATCAGCGGCCAGCGCTCCCATCAGTGAGCCGGCCTTTGCCGAGCGCTAGAGGGCCTAGCCGCGACAGACTACTGGCTTCGACCTCTGACCAGGTCCACGCCTGCCAGATGATGACCGACGTGGCCAGAGTTTCGATGGTTGCGAAGAACAAATACTCCGGGAAAGCAGGTGGCCGTCCCCACCCAAGCAGAGGCGCAACGAAGGTCAGGAAACCGTTGATCAGGGTGAGAAGGGTCCCGGCGATGATATTTGCCAGCCGGTTCGTTTTAAACGAAAGCAGCCGAGACGCCACAATCATGGCGATGGGTATTTCCATCAAGACCGCTGAAGCCATCAGAGCCCAAGGAGGGAGAGGCTCGAATGAATTTCCCGTGCCGGCAATTGCGAACAGGGCTACAACGTCCGCATAGAGATAGTTGAGTAACGCGAAGATCCACAACAAAGACAACCGTTCCTTTGTGTCATGCATGCCAATTTCCTACGAAGAACAGTGCCGAACTACCAGGACGAAAAACAGAACCTTCGAAAGCCATCTCCGGCTATCCCGCCAGCGCGGGCTCATCCAGCACCCGGCGTCACTGCTGTCGTAAGCGGCGTTCCACAGTAGGGGCAATACACGTCCGTGGCGGTCACCATGTGCTGGCACTTGGGACAGCTGGGGCTCAGCCTATGGCTGCAGTGCGGGCAGAAGTTGAAGCCACTCTGGACGAAGCTCCCGCATTGTGGGCAGGCGCTGCGAATCGGCTGCCGCAGAATAAAGTAGAGAATGATGCCCAAAGCATTCGGTACCAGGATGGCCACGAACGTCCAGAGCACGGGGCTCATGCCGCGGCGGCGGGCGTCGCGAGTGATGTAGCCAATAAGCAGCAGGTAACAAGCGGCGACGGCCCCTGCCAGCAATCCCAGCAAGGCGCGCACGAGGGGGGGCGGAGCGTCGTGCTGTCGCGCTAGCACCACGTTGCAGACCACCTGCATGACGGCGAAGCCGATGACCCCCAGGATCCACGCCCACATCGGGATGATGCTGACTTCGCCGCTCAATCCGACCTTGGTCTCGTTCTTCAGTTCCATAGCTTGTTCCCTTAACTCGATTCTCGGGAGTGCCCGCCGTTCGCCAGGTGCGTGCCGCGGAAAAGCAGCAGGACACTGACCAGCAATGCTGGGACCATCCAGTAGAAGGCGAATCCAGCCTGCCACACCGGCCGGGGGAGGCCGGCGTGGGTCCCGATCCAATCGAACGCCCGCCAGATCAGGGGAGTGGTGATGGCCGCAGACAGACCCACGAGCGGGCAGGCCAGCGCTACCAGCGTCAGCCACTGTTGCCTCTGGCGCAGTGCAAACGCCCGAGCACGGACGCGAGCTTGGGTGTTGAGAACCAACCTGGGATCGGCCGCCACTGGAATACCACGCAGCGCGCGCACGATCTCCGCTGTCGCCGCCGCATACTCGCGGCACGACCCGCAGTCCTGTAGGTGCGCGTGTAGCAGCGCCTGCTGGGCTTCCGAGAGATCATCCGCGGAGGTCGCGATCAGTCTCCGAATCTCCTGATGTAAGCTCTGGGTCATGGCCGCGTTCCTTTCAGGAGAACCATCAGCATATTCAAGGCACGGTATAGGCGCGACTTCACCGTGCCCAACGGGAGCTTGGTAAGGGTCGCGATCTCCTCCAGCCCAAGCCCCTCCTGGAAGCGAAGGACCACGGTCTCGCGGTACTCGATGGGCAGGCCGCTCATTGCCGCCGTGACGCGTTCGGCCACCTCGTGCTGCACCACGGTATCCAAGGCAGATGGCCCAGCGCTGGCAGGCTCGTAGGGCGGGGCCGCGTCTTCCGCCTCCATGAGTGCGTCCAAGCTGACTGCTGGCCCCTTCCGGCGCAGGTGATCGATGGTGAGGTTCCTGGCGATCGTGTACAGCCAAGTGCTGAACTCGTGCCGGCCGTCATATTGATGACCGCGTTCCAGCACCCGCATCCATGTTTCCTGGAACAGGTCTTCGGCGATGCCACGATCTGCCGTCAGGCTCACAAGGTAACGCAGCAGCCGATGCTGGTAATGCTCGATGAGACGGCCCAGCAAGTCCGGGTCTCGCCGGCGAAGGCCACGAGCGATAGCGCTGGTCTCGGACTCCATCCAGTTCACGAAGTAGCAGGCGGTCGCGTTCATGCTAACGGGTATACGGGTGAGCGGCTAAAAAAGATGCATGGCGCGGTAGCCGGCCCTTCTGAAACTTTTCATGCCCGTGCCTCGTAGAAGCGTAAGGCAGGAGGAATGTCGATGAAAACCTCTTTGACCGTGCTTGTGCTTGTCCTGCTGCTGCTGAGCATTCTGGCTGGGTGCGCGCCGGGTCCTAACCCATCCAGGAAAATGGCGAGTGAACACGGCGAATTCGCGGGCTTCTGGCTCGGTCTCTGGCAGGGCTTTATTGCGCCGTTTGTATTCGTGGCCTCGTTATTTAAGGGCGACCTCAATGTCTATGAAGTCCACAACAATGGATCCTGGTACAACTTCGGCTATCTATTCGGCCTGGCCTGTTTCTTCAGAGGGGGCGGCAACCGGGCATCACGGCGGTGTGGTAAGAGAAAAATTGGCGCAGGCGCAAAAATAGACGACTAAATCCCTTAACCCGAAAGTGTCAAGAGACGGGCTTATCGCCATCATCTTCAGAATTGTCGTCAAGGCGGACACAGAGCTCTATTCAGTTCATGGATCGTCGGCTATCCAGACCTTATTCACTACTGTTCGCAAGGTCGCCATCAACTCAGTTGCTCGATTGCTCGTAAAGGAAAGCCGCAAAAAACCACAGCGCAAATCGAAGACTTGTCGATGTCCTGCAACCCGCTAACAGAACAACGGGAACGAATTGCGCGCGTGCAGACCATATGACGGTCTGTTTCTTCTCTATATTGCAAGTGGAAACGCGATGAGGTAACCGGCGCTAAGCAGCAGATAATAAAGGTGGCGGAGAGAGAGGGATTCGAACCCTCGATACAGGTTTGAGCCCGTATAACGGTTTAGCAAAACTTTTCGTACCCAAAATCTAAATTCAACCCAGAGAGGCACTTACCCTGCATCTCTTGATGCGCGAAATTTGTAGAGCAGAGAGCCACAAAAAAGCCACAGAGAAGGAAATACTCGGAGCATTTAACCTCGTTGAAGGACGTTTATCGAAAACGATTCGCACGCGGAGCAAAATAACTTCCGGTTTGCCCGTGAGAACGAAGCCGCTGGCGCGGCGGACGCTGCCGCGTGGGTGATGTCGGGCTGTTCTGATTTTTACTTCAGATAATTTGTGGGTCACAAGGAGGTGTCCCTGTGACCCATCTACGCAAAATGATGCTGGAAGAACTCCAGCGTCGTCATTACTCTGAGGCTACCACACAGCGTTACATTCGCTTCATCGAGCGCTTCGCCCAGCACTTCCACCGCTCGCCCGATCGCCTGGGACCGCAGCACATCCGCGAGTACCAAGCCCAACTCTTCAGGGTGCACAAACTGACTCCCGGTTCGGTGACCAACCATCTCTGCGCCCTACGCTTCCTCTACATCCAGACGCTCAAGAGGCCCTGGAGCATTGCCGACACTCCTTATCCCAAGAAGCGCTATCGCCTGCCCACTATCCTCAGCCAGGAAGAAGTAACACAGCTCATCGATGCTGCGCCGACTTCCTTCTATCGCACCATTTTGATGACCCTCTACGGCACTGGCGTGCGCCGCACCGAGCTCACGCGCCTGAAGGTCAGCGACATCGATAGCCGACGCATGGTCGTGCACATTCAGGACGGCAAGGGTCACCAAGACCGCGACGTCATGCTCAGCTCTGTCCTGCTCGAGGAACTGCGTGCTCACTGGCGACGTTTGCGCAAAAAGTCTGTCTGGTTATTTCCCGGCAACCGCTGGCACAGCGCTGATCACCCCATGGATGACAAGACGCCCTATCACGCTTGCGTCGAATCCGCCCGCCGCGCCGGGATTAAGAAACGTATCTATCCCCACGTGCTCCGCCATTGCTTTGCGACCCACTTGCTCGAGGCTGGCGCCGACCTGCACACCATCCAGATCCTGTTAGGCCATCACGATCTAAAAGAAACCGCTCGCTATCTCCACCTCTCGCAACGGCACCTGCATGCCACTCCCAGTCCGCTGGATGCGCTGGTGCTGAAAGGCAGGTCACCGCAGGAGGAGTAGATGAGTCGGCCACAGTTCGAGGTGGCCGACATCATTCGCAGCGCAGGAGCAGACTTCATCGAGAGGAATCGTTCGTGGCTCCGTTGGACCCACCTCAAGGTCCTGCGGGCCATTGCGCGCTGTCGCACCGCCGCCCTCGGCGGCCATATCGATGAGTGCACCGACTGCGGACATCGTGCCACCATCTCTTACAACTCGTGTCGCAACCGCCATTGCCCGAAGTGTCAGACCGGTGCGCGTGAACGTTGGATCGCGGCGCGTCGTTGTGAACTACTGCCCACGCCCTACGTCCACGTCGTCTTCACCCTGCCGCCGCAACTGGCTTCGTTAGCACTCCAGAACAGGAAGGTCATCTACGGTTTGCTGCTCCGGGCCAGCGCCGAAACCCTGCTGGAGGTCGCGCGCAATCCCGCCCATCTCGGAGCCGAGATCGGCCTCTTCAGCGTGCTCCATACCTGGAACCAAAAACTCCAACTGCATCCCCATGTCCACTGTGTCGTTCCCGCTGGCGGACTCTCCCGCGATCATGCCCGCTGGGTTCGATCCCACCCACGCTTCTTCCTCCCCCTTGCCGTACTGCGGCGCGTGTTTCGTGGCAAGTTCGTCGCCGGCCTCAAGTCTGCCTTCGCGCACGACCAACTGCACCTGGCCGGAGAACTCGCAGCGCTCACTCATCCCAAGTTCTTCGCTGCCTGGCTGCGTCCGCTCTTCCGCAAGCATTGGATCGTCTACTCCAAACCACCCTTCGGCGGACCCGAGTACGTGCTGCAGTATCTCGGCCGCTATACCCATCGTGTCGCCATCTCCAACCACAGACTGGTTTCATTCGACGACGGCCAGGTTGCCTTTCGCTGGCGTGACTCCGCCGACCACAATCGGCACAAAGTGATGACTGTCGCGCGCGATGAGTTTCTCCGTCGCTTCCTACTTCATCTGCTCCCCAAGGGCTTCGTCCGCATCCGCCACTTCGGCTTCCTCGCCAACCGAAGACGCGCCGTCCTGTTGCCACGGTGCTTCGCCACTCTCCACGCCACTCCATCGAAAAACGAATCGGAAACCTCGACCGCTCCTACAGCACACCCGCTGTGGCGCTGTCCCAAGTGCGGCGGGCCCATGGTGGTCATCGAGCGATTCACGGCGGCACAACTCCAACTCCGTTCTCCACCGCCCCGGGCCACGGCTGCATGAAATCACTCGCCCACACACCGCACTGTCGACGCGCTTCACAGCGTCTCGGCGAAGTGTGTCTCCGTTGCCCCTGGACAACTTCTTCCTGTCCCCGACTCGGCTCACTCCCGCAAGCGACTCGTCTTTGCACAGGTGCGCCGGCTGCTACTCCAGCGGCCTTGACCACTCCACCTAACTTCAACCCCGCTGTCTCACTCCATTCAATTTGCATAGGTCCCGCGTCCGCCGCGCCAGCGGCTTCCTTCTGACGGCTTTTTCGAACGCGACGCCTCACACTTTCTTTCAACCTTGAGCACTCATCCCGGTGTCGCGTCCGAAAAAGCACTAGCGTGACACGCACTTTGACGCCCTGCCTCAGCTCACCCGCGTGTAGATCGTCGAAACCCATATCTCCGGAACGGACATGAAAAGAATGGTCGGCCCTAGCAGACGATTTTCGAACGTTCGTGTCAAATAGAGATATTTTTGAACCAGTGCTTTCAGCGGCCTAGGATTGAGTTGGGCGGAACGGGTGGACTTTAGCAGAGAATTTTAGAACTCGACCACGTACCTAGCCTCCGGTCTGCCGACAATCCGCGAACCGACTCGAGGGGGAGATACATTGCGATCCACTTCCGGGTTGCCGACCATCCTGACACTCTTTTGCAATCGGCTAAACTGCTATTCCGAATACCGACGCTTAACAAGAACAACGAAACGCCAGAGACTCGGCCGTCACTGGGCTCTGTCCCTCTGCCAGTTCGGACTCGTTGTCACACTCCGTACTCTAAGGTGAACTATGAAGACGGTCATCATGCTCGTACTGACGATGCAGCTCTCGGCCATAGGCCTCGCGCAGACTGCCTCACTTTCAGCACCTCCTGGTGCTCCGCAGGTCGTCGATGTGCGCAGCGGTCAGCTCCACCTTAAGGGGTATTTTTGGAAACCCGCTGGCCGGGGTCCGTTCCCGGCCATCTTGTTCAATCACGGCTCTGGCGCCGATGACCCGCAGCACACGGCTGGCCGGACGATGACCGAGGCCGCTTCCGATCTTGCTCCGATCTTTCTCAAACACGGTTACGCCTTCCTTTATCTGTGCCGTCGGGGACAAGGTCTTTCCGCCGATCAAGGCCCATTTGCGCAGGAACTTTTGAAACAAGCGGAAGCCAAAGGTGCTGACGCTCGAAAGCAGTTGCACTATCAGTTGATCACGGGTAGCCAACTCGACGACGCTCTCGCTGGGTTAACGTTCTTGAAGGCTGCGACGGATGTAGATCCCAGGCGCATCGCCATCGTGGGCCATTCGTTCGGCGGGATGCTTACGCTGCTTTCTGGCGATCACGATAGCACCATTCGCGCTGAAGTCGCCTTTGCCGCGGGCGCGAACTCCTGGCGAGGGTCGCAAGAATTGCGGGACCGCACCCTGGCGGCAGTGGCGAACACGGCAGCTCCCATCATGCTTGTGTATGCGGCCAATGACTTCGACACGACACCCGGAAAGGACATCTCTGCGGAACTCGACCGGCTCCACAAATCCCATTTGCTTAAAATTTATCCCGTGATAGGCAAGACCTCAGCTGACGGGCACAGTCTCCTCTACCTTGGCATCTCCGAATGGGAACCGGATGTTTTTCGGTTCTTGGATGACACTGTCAAACACTGATTCTCGCCTGCTGAACTAAAGCCGCTCTACAACCCACGTTTCGAGTGCAGCCGTTCGGTCCCGGATGACAGGCCTTCCATCTAATCTTTAGGAGGGCGAAAAAATGAAGAAACGTCGGGGAGAGAGGATTTGAACCTCCGAACCCCCTGGTCCCAAACCAGATTCCAATCCTTATTGAAACTTGTAGGATTCTGCGCTTCTCAAGTGATTGCTGTTGAAGCTGTTGCGGGCTGGTTGTTGAAATCGGTTGAAATCCGGTGCTTTCACAGCTACAAAATCGCCTACATTGCCGGAGCGAATAAAGGCTCAGCGTGCCTTAGCGCAATCTTCTTACCCGAAGTTGCTTTTCACCGGAGATCCCGGACCGCGGTTATCTGCCTTCACCGACAAGTCGTTCTTGGCGGGCTCAAGAATTGCAGGGTGGTCCACCCCGGTCCTGGCAATCACTATTTGCGAGAGGATCATCCCCAAGCCATCGGCTCAACCATTCACGATTGGTTGACCGAATTGCAATTCGCCGCCAGCTCCACAACCCTTCTCCAGACCGCGCGATCAGTAAAGCAAGGCAGCAGTCGTAGGCTGCTTGAACGATTTGGCGAGCACCTGCGCGCGCCCTTTCGCTCTCTGAATCGCGTCAGGTGACAGTTGGCGTTCGATCTCGGCAAGCGATGGCGCATCTTGAATTTGCGGTTCTCCCGCTGACTGCGCGGCGGCGGTCCAGGCATAAGCGGCTTCGAGGTCCTTGGGCACTCCTCGCCCCGCCGCGTACAGGAAGCCCATCATGGCCTGAGCTCTGCGATGCCCTTGCGCCGCGGCCTTCTCGAACCATTCAAGCGCGCTACTGTCGTTTTGTGGGACTCCTTCTCCTTGAAGGTACAAATCACCAAGATTGAATTCTCCCGCGGGCTCACCGGCCTCCGCCGCTTTGCGGTACCACTCCGCAGCCACTGCCGGGTTGCGCGGCACGCCTGAGCCAACGTCATACATGTAACCAATGTTGACTTCTGCCGCCGCATTTCCCTTCCCCGCTGCCTCCTGAAACAGTCGAAGCGCTTCCGCATAGTCCTTACGCACACCGCAACCGTTGAGGTAAAGTTGACCGAGATCAAACAACCCTACGGGATGTCCCTGTTGTGCGGCTAGCGTGAGCCAGTAAAGTGCTGTGCCATCATTGCGCGCAACTCCCCATCCCTGCAGATACATCGTCGCCAGGTTAACTTGGGCCGGGGGATAGCCTCTGCGTGCTGCCTTTTCGAACCATTGCTCTGCCTTCTTCAAGTCACTCGGCGCGCCCGTCATCGCAGCGATGCCTTGTTGGTTCTCAGAGTGACCTGCGACGCCCCTCGTCTGCTTTGCATTCGAGATCACTGATTGCAAGCCGCTCCGGGAGACATCCGCAATGAGGCAGGGCGCGGAGTCGTTGACCTGCATCTGTGGTGCTGACGTCGCCAAACTGCTGACCGTCGAGGCCAAGAGCAACGCAATTCCGAATCCTGCTTTCATGATTCATCTCCTCATCGAGCCGCCATGATCGGCCTGCTCCTCACTTGTTAAAGTGCAATTCCGGGCTCAATTGGCTCACTCGCACAAAAATTCCGTTTTTCCCTCTCTTAGCCCCGAATGTCCCGATGGTGCCGCGGCGTTCTAACCGGTTTCCTCTTCAATCAGTTGACCTGGAGGAAGCAAGCCGCTATGTTTGGCCACAGGGGTTCGCACCGCGAGGATTTTTATGGCAGAACTGCCAACACAGCCTGTTAGTGAGCTACTGGCCAAATGGGGGGCTGGCGACGAGGAATCTTTGCATCGTTTGGTGCCCCTGGTGTACGGCGAGCTCCGCCGAATCGCCCACTGCCACTTTCGTAACGAGCGCCCCGGTCACACGCTGCAAACCACCGCCCTGGTGCATGAGGCCTATCTCTGTCTCATGAAGCAGCACCAGATGAACTTTCAGAATCGTGAGCATTTCTTCGCGGTCAGCGCTAACTTGATGCGGCAGATTCTCGTCCAATACGCCAGGCGGCGAAATGCTGCCAAGCGAAACGGAGGGAACAGGGTAGCGCTCGATAACGTAAGACTGGACAGCGCAGTGGCTTTGTTTCCAAAGCAGAGTGTGGATCTAGTGGCCCTCAACGAGGCACTGAACGCTCTAGCCAAGCTCGACGCTCAGCAAAGCACTATAGTCGAGCTGCGTTTCTTTGCCGGTTTGTCCATCGAGGAGACTTCACGAGTGTTGGGAGTTTCTCCAGCAACAATTAAAAGGGACTGGACCACGGCCAGAATCTGGCTATCCCGCCAGATGGGCGCGGAAACTCCCCATGATCACCCCTGAACGCTGGCAAGAGCTAAGGAACGTGTTGTATGAGGCGTTGCAGGTTGCGCCAGCGGACCGGTCCGCGTTTCTCGATCGTGCATGTGCCTCCGACAGCGCGCTGCGCCAGGAACTCGAATCGCTGCTCGCAGCCAGCGACGAAGTGAGGCCGAGCTTCCTCAAGTCTTCCTCGTCGGTTTTGGCAATTAAGCCGGGAACCCGGCTCGATGATTACGAAGTTGAGACACTGATCGGGTCTGGCGGCATGGGCGAGGTCTATCGGGCGCGCGACACTCGCCTCAGACGGGTCGTCGCCATCAAAGTCTTGCCGAAGTTTGTCTCGAATGATCCGGACCGGCTGCGTCGCTTCGAGCACGAGGCACAGGCTGCCGCCGCGCTGAACCACCCCAACATCGTTGGCATATTTCATCTGAGTGCGTATCAGGGCACGCCGTACATGGTTTTGGAATTGCTGGACGGGCTGAACTTCCGGGAACTGCTTCGCGCTGGTGCGTTGCCCGTAAGTGAGGTTGTGGATTATGGAGGCCAGATCGCGCTTGGCTTGGCAGCCGCTCACGAGAAAGGAATCGTGCACCGCGATTTGAAGCCGGAGAACCTGTTCCTGACCAAGGACGGGCGCGTGAAGATTCTCGATTTTGGTTTGGCGAAACTCACGCAAGTCCAACCGGCCCCGGACAGCGATTCTCCCGCACTCGCCGAAAGGACTGACCCCGGCATGGTGATGGGCACTGTCGGCTACATGGCGCCGGAACAAGTGAGCGGAAGAAAGGTGGATCATCGCGCCGACATTTTTGCGTTCGGATCAATTTTGTACGAGATGCTGACCGGTAGGCGCGCGTTCCGGAGGCCAACTTCCGCCGAAACTATGAGCTCTATCTTGAACGAAGAACCTCAGCGTATTTCGCAGATTGTGCCAAGTATTCCCGCGACGTTGCAGAGAATCGTGCAGCGCTGTCTGGAAAAAAATCCCGAGCGGCGTTTCCAATCGGCTTCTGATTTGGGCTTCGCCCTTGAGTCTTTGACGGGTTCCCACGAGGTGGTGCCTCTGCCAATAACTCCAACTGTGCGTCTGGAGCCGAAGCTAATGGAAGTTGAGGCGCCGCGGAAAACCGCGCGGCCGTTCTGGCCGATAGGCCTTGTCGCGGTCGTTGTCCTTGCCGCCCTTGCGGCGGGAATCTGGTATTGGGCGATGCCGTCGTCGCCGCCTCATGTCACGGATTACGCCCAGATCACCCACAACGGCTCCATCGGGGCCCTTGCGGGCACGGACGGAAGCAGGCTCTATTTCAATATCTATCCGTCGGGACCAATAGGCCAGGTCGGGATCACCGGAGGGGACATCGCCACGATATCCGCTGGATCGGACTCCCCCTTTGCAGCGGACGTGTCCTCCGATGGTGCAAATCTTCTTCTCTCCTCGACTGACGGCATTTTCACCATAAGGGCGGCCGGGGGACCGCCTCGCTTCATCACGAAGAGGGCGGGGGTCTTCTCTCCAGCCTGGTCGCCGGACGCAAAGTCCATAGCGTATTCGGACCAGGACCAGAGTCTCTATTCGATGAAAATTGACGGGACAGAAAGCCAGGAGCTCACGAAAAGCGACGGCGCGATTTCGGACATCACCTGGAGTCCAGACGGCCACCGTATTCGTTTTACTCGGAATCGCGTGCTCTGGGAGATTTCTTCCACGGGCGGAAATCCTCACCTCGTCTTTCCGTTTTGGCAGGGGCCTGAGGGACAGTGCTGCGGACGGTGGACTCGCAATGGGGATTTCTACCTGTTTCTCGCTGGAGGCAACAACCAAAAGGGTCCCAATGTTGGAGGCTTCGAGCAGATATGGGCTAGCGACGAACGCCATAGTCTCTTCGCGCAAGCTTCCTCCTCCCCTTACCCGCTGACTTCCGGCCCTATCCACTGGGGTACCCCCATCCCTAGCCGAGACGACAGGAGGATTTTTGCCGTGGGTACCACTCCCCGCGCGGAACTCGCTCGCTTCGATGCGATGTCCAAGCGGATTGAACCTCACCTTGGCGGCATTTCCGCCGAGTTTTTGTCCTTCTCGAAGGATGGACGCCAAATCGCCTATGTAACCTACCCTGATGGCACCTTGTGGCGAGCGAAAGCGGACGGAAGCGAGCGGGTCCAACTTACAAGCCCTCCGATCCACCCCGCCGTTTGCCGCTGGTCGCCCGACGGAACGCAGATTCTCTTCACTGCTAAACGAAATTCGGGGCTCGCTGAGCTTTACACCGTTGCTGCTCAGGGCGGAAGCCCGCGCCAACTCCTCCCGGCCGTGGAGGGTACGGGCAAGGAAGACGGCGACTGGTCTCCCGATGGCCGCAAAATCGTGTTTGCGGTCTTTGAGCCGAAAGCATCCCTGGCAATACTCGATGTCGCCAGCGGCAAAGTGCACAGGATACCCGGCTCGGATGAATTGTTTTCGGCTCGCTGGTCTCCGGATGGACGATTCATCGCCGCCATGACGATTCCGTCGACCACCGAAATCAAACTCTTCGATGTGCAGAATCAGCAATGGTCCACCCTGGCAACGCACCAAGGGGCGTGGGGCTTCCCCACCTGGTCGCGCAACGGAAAGTTCATTTACGTGCTTCGCGGACCGGAACCATGGTCGGTTGATCGCATTTCCGTCCCGGACGGTAAGCAGGAGCGGGTCGTCGATCTGACCGGCACTTATCTCACGGGGAGTGTGGGATTCTGGTTTGGATTGGACGCCAATGATGTTCCCCTTCTGTTTCGTGACAACGGCTCCAGCGACATATACTCCTTGACCCTGACACGGTGATAAGTTCTTTTGATCCTCACGGAATTATCCATTGGCATCGCAGTTCAGCGACGCTTAACTCTGAATAGTTTTGCGAGCGCTCAAGAAAACGGAACCAGGTGATCGCAAAGGTCGAAGGAAGTCCTCGCCGCTGACCGGGACGTCCACAACCTTCAACAAGTTCAACTAAGCTTCACCAGCTAAATCAATCCTTGGAAAGCTGGTGTAGATGATTTTGAGGATAGGTCTGCACAGTCATACCCGCATAAGACTCAATGTTTATGCGGCTCTCATTACCCGATTGCCTGGGCCATTCCCAGAAGGTCGAGCGGCAGTATTCGTAAGTAGTTGTCCGTTCCGAGACATAGGTAACAGAACGTTCCGGAGACATGGGTTACACTTTTCGGCCCGAAGGGGGCGGAGAGGAGATGCCATGGAAGGAGAGTTCTGTGATGGACGAACGGATGCTGTTTGTGATCCGGCTCAAGGATGGGGAGACAATGGCTTCGCTGTGCCGGGAGTTCGGTATCTCACGTAAGACCGGCTACAAGATCTTTGAACGTTATGAGCAATGCGGACTGGAAGGGTTAAGTGATCGAGTTCGCCGGCCCTTCCGCTACGCCAACCAATTACCCGAGCAAGTCGAAGCGGCCATCGTAAGCGCCAAGCGGGAGAAACCGCACTGGGGGGCACGCAAAATTCGGGAGCGCCTGCTGCGGCGCCTGCCGCACGCCGTCAAGACTCCCGCCGCATCTACGATTCACGCCGTGCTGGATCGCCATGGGCTGGTGAAGTCGATGGGGCGGCGCCGCAGTCGAGCCGAAGGGACGCCCTTGTCCGATGGCCTGCATCCCAACGATCTCTGGTGCACCGATTACAAGGGCGAGTTTCAGCTTAGCGATAAACGTTATTGCTATCCGCTGACGGTCACTGACTACTGTTCGCGCTACCTGCTGCTGTGTGAAGCACTGGAATCGAATCGAGAAGCACTTGCATTTTCGGCCTTTGAACGCCTGTTCCACGAACGCGGTCTGCCCCGGGCCATCCGCTCCGACAACGGTGTTCCGTTCGCTTCTCCTCATGGACTGTTCCAGCTCTCGAGACTTTCGGTATGGTGGCTTCGGTTAGGAATCTCTATTGAGCGAATCCGGCCCGGCCATCCCCAGCAGAACGGACGTCATGAACGCATGCATCTGACTCTGAAGCGAGAAGCTACCCGCCCGGCGGGCGCTAACATCTTGCAGCAGCAAGCTAAATTCGACAACTTCGTGGAGGAATTCAATCAGGAAAGGCCTCATGAAGCCCTCGCCATGAAATGCCCAGCCGAGATCTACTCGGCTTCTTCCCGCCCCTATCGCGGAATTCCCGAACCCCACTATCCCTTCCACGATCGCACTGTCGTGGTCACCAGCTGCGGACGTCTCTGCCTGTACAACAAGAAGATCAACCTCAGCACATCGCTCGCAGGTCAAGCCGTCGGGGTCAAAGAAGTTGACCACGGCATTTGGTTAGTCAGTTTTATGGATTACGATCTTGGCTATATTGATTTGGAGGAAAAAACCTTGCAGCCCCTGGAGAACCCCTTCGGGCCAAAAGTGTAACCCATGTCTCCGGAACGTTCTGTTACCTATGTCTCCGGAACGGACATGAAAACATTGGTCGGGGAGAGAGGATTTGAACCTCCGACCCCCTGGTCCCGAACCAGATTCCATGAGTTATTGAAACTTGTAGAATTCTGTGGCTTCCAAGTGATTGCTGTTGAACCTGTTGCGGTCTGGTTATTGAAAGCGATTGAACTCTATTGAAGTCATGTGCTTTAACAGCTACAAAATCGTCCACAGTCTTGGAGGCGAATAAAGAATGAAGTGCAGTGGTTTCAGCGCCGTGCATCGGACACTCATTGGACTTACTTCAATCGTGTCCACACCAGAATGTTCGTGGCGGGCTTTCCATCTGGTCCACGGGTGGGAGATCGTGTAGTCAGCTTGCTATCAACGATCGAGAACTGCTCATCTATGTCTTTCCCCGTAGTCTCGCTTGGTACGGCCGCATCCACATGACAGGTGATTCTTTCCGCGGCACTTCCGACAGCACAGGTACCGAAATAGCCCTCGTACTCCGACCTTTCCCCGACTCCGAGCATCTTGTCGTGATCCGAAAATCTAACTCCATTCATTGTGTTTGGACGGAAGATCTGAGACGCCACATGGCCCGAACCGTCATAAATCAGAACACCTGTTGGAGCGGAACCTCGATTGGGCTTGACTGTTCCGTCTGAGAGGATCGTTTGCTCATCGACGAGCTTCCAGGTACCAACGAGCGGCTGGCTTTTCCGCTCGTCCAACCCTTCGTTCTTCACGAGAAAGCGAACGAAAAGAAGCGCCAGAATGCAAACAACAATTGCCAGTACATTCCTTCCGAGCAACGGCCCGCCCCCCTTTTCTTCCGACGCTTTCGGAGATGGGAAACAACCTCAAGTGCGTACCAACAGTAAGCGGCAACGCTCAGTCCGCCAACGAAGCCCTTTTGGGAAATGACAAAACCGTCGTGCTGTCGTCTACACCCGTCCTGAACGACATCCCGCTTTGTGACTCCTCTGCGGCTGTGTGTGCCTTGCGCTCCAAGTCTGATGTGAGAGTCGCAAACGAACCAACCGCAGCTGCCACCGCAACTTCTTCCTCCTCGTCATCCTTGCTCTTGACGTTAAAGGTGGCACGAAGGGCCAACGGCGTGATCAATGTCGTCAGCAGGACGACTGCGACCATCACCGCCACTTCGGAGCGCCCGAAAATGCCACTACTCGCGCCCATGGCAGTAACGATCAGGCCGACTTCACCACGCGAGATCATCCCGCACCCTATACGCATACTGCGTACCCAGTCCATGCCGCTGGCCATTGCGGCGATACCACATCCGACTAACTTACCAATGACAGCAACGAAAAAGATGGTGCTCAGCATCATCCAATGACCAGAAAGAGCACGGTAGTCGCTAGACAAGCCGATTGCAATAAAGAAAAGCGGAATGAGAAGCCCATGCCCGATCGCGTGGAAGCTGCGCTCGACATCCGCCTTGTACTCTGACCCTGCAAAAACATAGCCGAGAAGGTACGCACCGGTGATTCCAGCCACGCTGCCCAGCCACTCCGCCGAGATCGCGTAGATCATGATTAGGGCGAAAACGCAGCTCGGAACGGCCTCGTTGGCGGAGAGCTTGCGAAGTTGCAGTATCAGTGGATCAAGAAACTTGTGTGCGGCGCCATAACCGATCCAGAAAAATAAGGTGACGCAGCCGGCGATAACCAACATCTGGATTAATAGGGGATGGTGAGAGGCTGGCCCCATTTTTTGTTGGAGCCAATTGCTCGCCATTGGAGCAAAGCCGAATGCATCTACTTTTCCCGAAGTGGTGGACGCCGCGAGAAATGCAAGAACAAACAGGCCCATGACATCGTCGATCACGGCCGCGCCTAGAATCACCGACGCTTCCGGTGAATTCATCTTCCCAGCATCCATCAGAGTCCGCGCTGAAATCGAAACGCTGGTGGCAGTGAGAGCACCGCCAAGGAAACAAGCGGTCGTCCATGAGAGGCCCAATAAGTGTCCGACTCCGGCGCCGAGGAAGAAGGGCCAGATCACGCCGGAGAGCGCCACAAGAAAAGCCGGTAGGCTTGCTTCCTTCATGCGCTCAATATCGGTTTCGAGCCCAGCGATAAACATTAGGACAAGACCGCCGACCTGTGCCATCAACATAAGCGCGCTTGAGGCTTCTCCGCCGGCGAAGAGATGCATATGCAGCAGGTTCAATGCGCCTGGGCCTAATAAAACTCCTACAAGAAGCTCCCCGAGAATCGGTGGAATGTTGACTCGTGAAAACAGCGATGCGCAGAGCTTCCCCGCGGGCAGCAGTATAGCGACCAACAATGCGAGTTGAAGTCCGGGCGACATGTGCGCGAGCGTCTATTGCACGTCTAGGGCAACTGTGTTTTCAGGTCGGCGTCCAAACACGCGCCGGAGAAATGGCACAATACGCCCAAACGGGCTTTTGTAACCACCGCGCTCGATGGCATCGCGCTTCATGGTCCGGATGGTCGCTGCTTGCTTACGCGCGAGGTCAGCTTGCGCCAAATTCTGGGAGAGTAAAGACGCGATCCGTGTGTGCTCTTCAGCTTTGTCCATGACTCGCAACCGCATCCATAACTCGCCCAGCTTGAGCCGAGCGATAAAGCTGTTGGGCGCCAATCGCACGGATTCTTTCAACTCTTCGATGGCCGAATGCACTTCGTAGTTCACACACAGTGCCATGCCCAGCAGTACTCTCAACTCTGAGACTTCAGGGTGCATTTCAACGCACTCACGCAGCTGCGTGACGAGCGATGCCTTATCCTCCTTTCCGAGAATATAGGGATCGGCAAACATACGGAGTAGTAGGGTTTGGGTCTGGGAGGTTAAGGATGATAGCGCCAGCGAAGAGACACGGGCGCTGAGTGCGGACGTAGTACTCTGAGCGTCGGCCAAGACGATGTCTGAAGATTCTTTGTTCATAGTGACTTCTGCCTCCTGCGAAAAACTAGTTGGGCGCTCTTGTAACTGGTTACCATTTGTACACATGCGGCGGAATGTGAGGTCCCACATCCCGCCGCCTGGTCGTCGCTAGGTTTGGCCGACGCTACGCGACAGCCATCGCATGGGCCGTCATGTGGGCTGGTTCCTCACGGAAGACAA
>Ga0207674_10003256_pt1 | contig 19979 bp, 14 predicted proteins | sample KBSCornC72_FD_184303 | JGI IMG/M metagenome (GOLD analysis project Ga0207674, IMG submission 184303) | Corn rhizosphere microbial communities from Kellogg Biological Station, Michigan, USA - KBS Corn C7-2 (SPAdes) (version 2) | ecosystem: Host-associated > Plants > Roots > Rhizosphere > Soil ... | reverse complement strand
AAACTCCGATGACACGCCAGACAGGGAGTAGCGGGCAGAGTTCTGCTGAGCTTCGCCAATGGTATGTGCTTCTCGAAGGGATAGTCCGGGCCTGGTAGGTTTGGCAACGGCATTGGCGGATTCACCCCCAGGAAACGGGTGAGAATCCATTTTGCGCGCTGGGCAGGCGACGTCGTCGGCGCATCGACCTGCCCGTTGTAGAAGTAGGAAGTTAGCGTGAGGATGCTTCCCTGCCCAAGCAATCCGGCACGCTCGGGGCCCGGCCACGTGACACGGCGAAATTCCGGTCCCGAAACATTCGCGACGCCATAGTGCCGCGCGAGCCGTTCATTGAGGAATGTGTAGTTGGCCGTCCACAAGTCCAGCGAACTTCGGTCCTCACGAAGCTGGCTTTCAACGAACAATTCGGTTTCGCGCCGGAAAGCTCCGCGTAATTCGTCGTCGAATTCGGGGAAGAGCTTGCTGTCCCCCTTCATGGTTGTCAACTGATCCAGTGAGAGCCAGGTGTCAAAGAATCCGGTGACAAAAGCGGTGGATCTGCTATCGGAAAGCATCCGCCGAACTTGTGCTTGCAAGGCTTGAGCATCGTGCAATCGGCCCTTAGCCGCTGCGTCGCGGAGTGGCTGATCAGGCTCACTGTTCCAAACCATTGTTGCCAAGCGTAAAGCAACCTCCGTATCGGTCAACCGGGCTGTGGTGGTTTCCGCGGCACGATCCAGAGTGCTGGTCAATGCAGAGATCGTGGACTCGTAGGTCTCGTTGTCGGGCCTAGGGGCAGCCATTGGAGGCATCGTGCGAGCGCGCAGCTGCCGAACAACTCGCTCCCATGTCTCAGAATCGCCAGGGGGCTGATTGAGTTGATCTAGCGAGAGGCGGCCTCCGGGTACCTGACCGCTGTGGCAGGAGACGCAGTACGTCTTGACGATGGCCGATGGTGCCGGGATAGGAGTGTTCTGGGCGAGGATCGAGGTAGGAATCGAGGCTAACGCTATTCCAAAGATGAGATTGCGCGGCATCTGCACCTGTAGTCTAGCTGATTTTTACTCGGAAACTATTTCTCCCAGTGCCTTGTAAAGCCTTCCGATAATGAAGATTAACGGGCACCTTCCCATCAACCCGACTTCGGGATAACCTCCGGGTGGGTCCCAAAATCAGGCAATGGCGCAGACACGCTGCGTCATGTCAATTCTCGGTCGGCTTCTGCTCCACATGATCGATCACCAGAACGGGGGCAGGCCTCTTCTCCAGCTCTAGCTTCAATCCCAGCTGCTTACTGACGGCTTCCGGAAAGGAAATCGCGCCATTCGGATCCGTCCCGCCGCCGGGCTGGCCGGCACCCTTAAGGCTGTCTTGCAGAATGCCGATTCCGCTAAAGCTCAGCGTGAAATCGTAGGCGTCGGTCAAGCCGGTTTTATCCAGCACGGCGGAGTGTACGTATCCGTTCACCTGTTGAGGAAGCAGGTCGGCGAACTGCGCCATCGTCATGTTGCGACAGTAAAGCAGCCGCGAGAGCAGCGGGTTCGCGACTCGGGGATCTTTCCCATCAGGACCGGGCCCCTCGTAGCAGCCGGTGCGCGTCGCAGGATCGGCTTTAGCCATTTTCGGCTTAACCGAAGACAACGTGTAAGCTGGGACCACCCGGTCCTCGAAGTGCATCCTCATCTTAAAGCGCTCCTCCAGCAGCTTGAGGATCAGCTTCGTTCGCGTTTCCGGGTCGCCTTGGGCGGGCTGCCCAGGGTCAGTTGAAATCATTTTCCCGGTGATGTCCCAACGGTCTTCATCCATGAACTTGGGCGCGGCCTGCATCATATCGGGAGTGACGTCGTAGAACTGCTGGAGCAGGATGCTGAGCGTAGCGCCCTGGATATTGATGCGGTCTCCTTGAATCTGTATCCGTGTACCCTTAAAGTCCGGATTCGTAGGCTTAATTACCGCGACGTCGAACTCCAAGGCCGGAGGCGGCGGAAGGAACTTCGAGATGTCCGCGGCGTTCGGAGTGGGCGCTTCATTTACGCTGTCGACGAAAATAACAGGTTGCGGGACCTTGCCCCGCTCCAGCTTGAGTCCGAGCTGCTTGTCGACCGCGTCGAAGATGCTGATACCGTCCGCTCCGGCGCGCGCGAGCAGACCCGGTGGCGTCCACTTGATTGTGAAATCCCATTTGCCCTCGAGACCTGTCTTATCCAACGCTTTACCGCTGGCGTTCGCCATATTGACAATAATGCGCGCCAAATCGTCCACAGACATGCTGCGGCAATCGACTACTTGTTGCGGGACCGTGTCGGGGGAGGGAGTCTGCGGTTGCCCCTGGCAATTCGGGGGAGCAGCGGCGTCTGCAGCGGGCTTCATCTTGGTCTTGCCGCTGCCGGCGGAGAGCACGAACCCTGGCAGTTCCTTCGAATCCTTGTGGACCTTAAGACTGAACCGCTGCGCAAGCAGCGTCTGAAGCATCAATTTCGCCTGCTCCGGATTGCTGCCTGCGAGAGCCCTGGCTGAAACGTCGAAACGCTTTATATCGAGCCAGCTTGGGCCGCCCAGTATCTTATCGTTGTCGATATCGTAGGCAAGACTGATCAAGTCCACCAAGGTCGCCTGGCGCACCAGATAACGAGTGCCTCGCAACCCCCCGGCGGCCATAGATGGCGCCCGGACCTTGGGACTGACATGGACATCGGCCGCTTCGAATGCGATGGGGGTCTCTGAGGACTGGCCCAAAGCTGCTCCGGCCATCACTGCGATTAAGATCGTCCATATCGATACGCGACTCATATCTCAACCTCCAAGGAACTTCAGATTCTATGGTGTGAAGCACATTGATTTCCGTACTGAGTACTCTGAAATCAGCGAGATAGCGTCGGAACCACCGAAGTTATTGTCCGCCCGTGGGACAAAGGTTCGCAAAACTGAAACACGGGATCCCCCAACCGTTGGCGCGGAACATAGGGATTAGCTGCAGAATCGGTTCGCTCATGAAATCATCCAGCACAATGATCCGGGTCACCGATTTCAAATCGCTTTGAATGAGCTCGAGGATATGTGAGCGTCAGCGGGTAATCCATCATTGGATCGGTGATCAAACTCCTAGTGGCCCGCTCACCCATGCCTCAAGCCTGGCGGGCGTTATCTCGCAGATAGTGTATCGCGAGTGATTCATGGAGGATTAGGGCATCTTTCGCTGTCGATATTCATGTAACACAGGCGCTATTCGCTTCTTGATCGAGTAGACTCATTCTAAAGTACCAACTTACATGAAGACTCGATCCTTTGCTCTCATGGCCTTATTCACTGCGGCGGCGTTGGCGCAATCCACTTCTACGATCAGCGGACGGGTGATCTTGGCCGACGACGGGTTCCCCTTGGCCGATGCGCCGATTCAGGCAAAGAACACGTCTTCTGGCGCGACTATTTCGGCTCGAAGTCAGCTGGATGGCAAGTACGTCCTCGCGGGTCTAACAGCGGGATCGTACGAAGTCTCGGCGTCCTATCCGGGGCTGGTGCCGTTCCATAGGCCAGACGTGTCGGTTGGCAATGCGGAATCCGTACGCCTTGACATTCGAATTGAGCCCCCGGATGGACAGGGTCTCGGGGAGAGTCTGGCGGACGACGCTGCGCGCCACAAGCTTGTGCCTCCGCACGGACGCATGCCACGTCTCGCCGGCGGCAAGCCGGATCTCTCGGGCCTTTGGCTCAACTTGGACCAGATTGACGGGGGAAACCCGGAACCCCTGCCTTGGGCCGCCGATCGGAGAAAGCAGCAGATCGAGAATCACAGGTTGGACTGGCCCGAACTGCGCTGCCTGCCGATCGGCCCTATTCTCCAGGGCGAGGACGGCGACAACACCATCGTTCAGGGGCCGAAGACCATCGCGATTTTCTATGATATCGGGCACGACCTTCCCCGGTTGGTTTATATGGATGGCCGGCCGCATCCGAAGGACCCGAATCCTTCCTGGATGGGACACTCCGTCGGCAAGTGGGAAGGAGACACGCTGGTGATCGATACCGTGGGTTTCAACGGCCGCGCATGGGCTACTTTTTCCGGCTTGCCCACTACGGAACGTCTGCACGTAATCGAACGCTTCCGGCGAATCGATCTGGGACACCTGGAGAAAGAGATCACCATTGACGATCCGGGCGCATACGTAAAACCTTGGACGATTAAGAAGTCCGCGGTGCTCGCTCCCGCCGGGTATGAGATGCAGGAGTACGTCTGCAACGACAATAACCGCGACGTGGAGCACTCAGTGGGCAAGTAATGGAAGGAGCTATCCTTCCACAGCAAAGTTGATTGGGATAGAATCATTCCAATCCTATGCCCTTGTCCTCCGGCGAACAGCTTGGCCACTACAAGATTGTGTCGATGATCGGCAAAGGAGGGATGGGCGAGGTCTATCTCGGCACCGACACACGCCTCGACCGGTCCGTAGCGATCAAGGTTTCCTCGCGCGAGTTTAACGACCGATTCGAACGCGAGGCACGCGCCATTTCCGCGCTCAATCATCCCAACATCTGCACGCTTCACGATATCGGCCCCAATTACCTGGTCATGGAGCACATCGAGGGCGAGACGCTCTCGAAGATCATCGGACGAGGTCCGCTGCCGCTCGATAAAGCCTTGAGTTATGCGGTGCAGATCGTCGATGCTCTGGCGGCCGCGCACGCGAAGGGTGTGATCCATCGCGACCTGAAACCGGGCAACATCATCATCACCAAGCACGGGGTCAAGGTCCTGGACTTCGGTCTGGCAAAGCTCAGCACGGAGAGACTCAGCAGCGATTCCGCGAGCAGTATCGATACCATGACCGAGCCGATCACGCGGGCCGGCGCGGTCCTCGGAACGCTGTACTACATGCCGCCCGAACAAGTGGAAGGCAAGGAAACCGACGAGCGCAGCGACATTTTCTCTTTCGGCGTCGTGTTGTACGAAATGATCACGGGCCACCGGCCATTCGGTGGCGACACGCAGGCCGCGGTTCTGGCGTCGCTGCTCAAAGATCCGCCGCCGCCGATGAGTCAATGGCAACCCGCGGTGCCGCGGGCGCTGGAGCGCGTGGTGAGGAAGTGCCTGGAGAAAAAACCCGAGGACCGTTGGCAATCCGCCCGGGATCTGAAGCCGACGCTCGAATTGATCGACCTCGATGCACCGGGCATGAGTACGTCGACCGCCAGCGCCAGTTTGCCGATACCGGTGCAAACTCCTTCGCAAAGAAAATGGCTATGGCCCGCACTCGCAGGGGTGTTGCTCGTCGTCCTTGCGGCCGGCGCCGCAGCGCTATGGCTGAAGCCGTCTGCACCCGCTCGAGCGACGCGCTTCGAAGTCACCCTGCCGGAGGGAGTCCAGTTCAGCCAGTACGTATCGGTTTCCCCGGACGGCCACAAACTGGTTTTTAACGCGACGGGTGAGAAGGCCGGCCTGTGGATTCGCGACCTGGATACGCTCCAGTGGCGGCAACTGATCGGGACGGAGGGTTCGTCGTCGCCCTTCTGGTCCCCGGACAGCCGGTTTCTTGGGTTTTCGGTTGGGAATGAACTCAAGAAAATCGAGGTTGCAGGTGGGCCCCCGCAAACCTTGTGCACGTCGCCAACCTCGGTGGGCACGGGCGCCTGGAGCAAGGACAATGTGATTCTATACGGGGGTAAACCCAACGGCCCGCTGCGTCGCGTTTCGGCCGCGGGCGGGATACCTACTGACGTGACAGTCATTGACTCAAAGCGCGGTGAAAACTACCACCTGATCCCGACCTTTTTGCCAGACGGCAAGCATTTCGTGTACACGATTTCGGGCTCGGCCGCGGTGTCGGGAGTTTACGTCGGATCATTGGACGTCAAGCCAGCTGAACAATCCAAGGAACGCCTTCTCACAACGATATTGGGTGCTCCCTATGCGGACGGGAACATATTCTTCCTTCGCGACGGCACACTGATGGCGCAGCAATTCGATGCCGGCAAGCTACAATTGCGGGGCGAGCCGGTTCCGATCGCGGAACACGTCGGCGCGGAGTTGTCGGCTGGATATTTTGCCGTATCCCCAACCGGCGTCTTGGCGTATCGTACGGGCGCAACTGTTACAGCCGGCCTCCAGCACGCCTGGTTTGACCGCGAAGGAAAGGTGACAGGCACGTTCGGGGAGCCTAACAACGACGTCGGTATGAGGTTCTCGCCGGATGGGACGCACGCCGCGGAACGAGACGGTCCGCAGCAGACCCGAGGCGACATTTGGCTGTTGGATTTTGCGCGAGGTGTCCGCACTCGTCTTACCTTCCGCCAGAATCTAGGTTCGTACCCGGTATGGTCTTCAGATGGCAGCCGCATTGCGTTTTCGGCGGGCGACTCTCCGGACACGATCTACGAGAAATCCGCAAGCGGAGCCGGCGAAGAAAAAGAACTACTGAAGAGACCGGGTGAGATCAGCCTGCCGACGAGCTGGTCGCGCGATGGGCGCTTCCTGCTCTACACTGCGGCAAACGTGCCAAAGACCGGATCCGACCTGTGGGTGCTGCCTTTGGAAGGCGATCGCAAACCGGTGCCGCTTCTAAGGACCGAGTTCAATGAAGCCAACAGCACCTTTTCACCGGATGGGCGCTGGGTTGCTTACGTGTCCAACGAAACCGGCCGGAATGAAATCTATGTCCGGCCCTTTGTTTCATCCGGATCTTCTGGCCCGTCCCTGGGAGAAGGCAAATGGCAGGTCTCTAAGGATGGCGGAACGAACCCCAAGTGGCGAGCCGACGGCAAGGAAATCATCTTTAGCTTCGGCCCCGCGATGATGTCGGTGGATGTGAACGGCGCCGGCGCCGGGTTTCAGATGGGAACCGCGAAGCAGTTGTTCCAGTTTCCGCCCAACAACGGGTGGGACATCACCAGCGACGGCAAGCGTTTCATGATGATCGTTGCGCCGAATCAAGGCGTGCAAGCAGCTCCTACGCCGATTACCGTCGTCCTCAACTGGCAAGCGGACTTGAAAAAGTAAGGGGAGACTCTAAGGCGCAAACCTGGAGCAAATGACAGTTCCATGGCCCCAGGTCGACGTACAGACCGGTTTCTCGCATTTCGCTCCCGCTTCTGACATGGGACTCATCTGACAGAACATCGTTGAGGCGCCAATCCTTGCCTCTCAGCTCATCCCATGGCAGATGAACGCGCGCCTGGACCGCTTTCTCCCGGAAATTAATGACGATGGACCAGCGTTCATCGCCCTTGGTCCAGCACCAGGCGAGAATATTCTGGCAGCCCTGGTTGTCAGGCCAGCCGCTACGCTCACACAAGCGCCATTCACCATTCCTAAAGACATCACGATTGACCGCCTTCAGCAAGCGTTCATAAAAGGTGATCAGGTCCCGGTCTATCCGCTCTGCTGGACGACGGCGTAGAAACACGGGCAACCTCACCTTCCTTCCCTCGAATTGCCCTTCGTGAAGCAGCTTCGTCCCGGCGAGTGTGAGGATCGCCACTGCTGCGGCACGCCCTTTTCCGTCCGGAAACGCAGCGGCGGCCCTGGGCTCGTCATGGTTTTCGATGAACCGGACCCTTCTCTGCTGGTAAGAAGAATCCGCAAGGAGATGCAGACGCACGCTCTCGGCGTCTCCGTGTTCCATCCGGTCATATAGTTTCTTGTCGTAGCAGAAATCAAAACCCTGTTGTTGCAGTTCCCACTCGAGGTCCCAGTATGCCTCTGCGAGGAACCTAAACTCGGGATGGCTTGCTTTAGTCGCCGAGATCACCATCGTCCAGTAATCTTCAGTGGGCCTTACGCCTGCACGAGCTTCCCAAGTACGCTCGAAGATCGTGTTCAACACGAGCATAGCCATGTCGCATCGGACACCGTCACACTGTTTGGCGATGTCCAAGATCGTCTCGATCACCGCTTGCCGGAGCGCCGGTTGAAAGGCGTTCAACTGGAGCACGTCAGGCCAAGCCGGGAAGTACGGATCCCGGCCGCAGGCGAACACCTTTCCAGCCACCTTGACGAAGGACCCCGGGTTGTTTCTTGCATCGTCGGCCATCCCTTGAACAAAGTATTCAGGATGGGTACTGACCCAAGGGTGGTCCGGCGCAACGTGGTTGGGAACAAAGTCGAGGATCAGCCGCAGTCCGCGTTCCCGGAGCATGCTGCGCGCAACTGCAAGCCCCTTCGAACCGCCGAGGTGCTCATCAACGATGTAACGGCGCACGCAGTATGGCGAGCCGATATTGTCCTCCGCGGCAAAGTCGGCCAAGGCTGTTCTGAAATCCTTAAGGAGCCCTGTGTTGCGAAGGGAGATATCAATTCCGGCAGGGCTCCGCTCCCACACGCCCATAAACCATACGGCGTCAAAGCCATGGGCCGCGATGGACTCCCACTCCACTTCCGGAACCGTGCCGAGATTCACCGGCCTTTGATGTTTTTGGCTGAGCTCCCGCAGCCAGACCCAGGTGTTGATTTCATAGATAACCGGGTGCTTAGACCAAGACGCCATCAGTTTTCATTTCGTTAGGAGCACTGACGAATGCGGCCTGCCTGCCCAACTCAAGGGCCAGTTTGGGATCCAGAAAACCGTCAAGCTGGATCAGTTTGGCCACGAGCCCGGTCCAGCCGGTCTGATGGCTGGCGCCGAGGCCCGCACCGTTGTCACCGTGGAAATACTCGTAAAAGAGGATCTGATCGCGCCAGTGAGGATCGCTCTGGAACTTTTCCGAGCCGCCATAGACGGGCCGGCGGCCGTGCTCGTCGCGGGTGAATATCCGGATGAGCCGGCCGCCAATCTCTTTGCTCACCTCGAAAAGGTTCATCAGTTTCCCTGAGCCCGTTGGGCATTCGATCTTGAAGCTATCGCCGTAATAGAGGTAGAAGTTCAGGAGCGCCCGGAGGATGAGCACGTTCACCGGCATCCAGACTGGTCCCCGCCAGTTGGAATTGCCGCCGAACATGCCGGTGTTCGACTCAGCCGGCAGGTAGTCCACCCGGTACTCGCTACCATCGGCGTGGAAGACGTACGGGTGCTGCTCGTGGAACTTGGAAAGCGAGCGGATGCCATAGGGGCTGAGGAACTCATTCTCGTCGAGCATCTTCGTAAGGATTCGGCGGAGCCGCTCCGGGTTGACCAGGGCCAGGATCCCGCGCTCGGCGACCCCAAAATGTCCCGGGCCAGTGGGGTGTATGGTTTTCAGGAGTTCGGGCATCCGGCGCAGGCGCTCGTGTATGGCCGCCATCGTCCGCGGGACACGCTCCCGCGAAGACTTCTCCACAATTGTCGTAGCGCACAGGGGGAGGAGTCCCACCATGGATCGGACCTTAAGCCTCTGGGCGCTGCCGTCGGGAAGCCGCAGCAAGTCGTAGTAGAAGCCGTCCTCCTCGTCCCACATGCCATCCTCACCAGACCGGTTCATGGCCGCGCCGATGAAAACGAAGTGCTCGGCGAACTTCATGATCATGCTCTCGTAGATGGGGTCGTGGGCACTGAGCTCGAACGCGAGTTCCAGCATGTTCTGGCTGAACAGCGCCATCCAGGCCGTGCCATCCGCCTGCTCGAGGTGCCCACCGGTGGGAAGCGGGGCGCTGCGGTCGAAGATGCCGATGTTGTCGAGTCCGAGGAAGCCTCCTTCGAACACGTTCTTGCCGAAGCGATCCTTTCGGTTAACCCACCAAGTGAAGTTCAACAACAGCTTGTTGAAGGTCGATCTGAGAAAATTCAGGTTCGTCTCGCCGTGCAGGGCCTGCTCGGTGCGATGCAAGAACAAGGTGGCCCAGGCGTGGACCGGGGGGTTCACGTCGCTGAAGTTCCACTCGTAGGCGGGCATCTGGCCATTGGGATGCAAATAAACCCCGCGAAGCATCAGATCCATCTGCTCCTTGGCGAAGTCTGGGTCCACGATTGAGAGTGGGAGCGTGTGAAAAGCCAGGTCCCAGGCCGCGTACCAGGGGTACTCCCACTTGTCGGGCATGGAGATGACGTGCTCGTTCAGCATGTGGACCCACTCCGAGTTTCGGGATTGTCGGTATCCGCTATGGAGTGGGTTGGAGTTGTGCTCGTTCAACCAGTTGTCACCGTCGAAGAAGAAGAACTGCTTGCTCCAGAGCATGCCGGAGATAGCCTGGCGCATGACCTTGGCTGCATCTTCACTCACCGATGGCGGCGTGACTGACTTGTAAAATTCATCGGCTTCACGAAGCCGTTCCGCGAAGATGTCATCAAATTGCTTACCAAAGGATTTGCTCTTTGGCGCCGAAGAACTGCTGGAGAGCCGCAGGCGAATCATTTTGGTTTGACCGGCGCCTATATTGATCTTGTAATGGGCCGCGACTTTGGTGCCCTCCCGGTCAGGGTTCACCGCGCGCTGATTGCCCTGCACCACGCAGTTGTTGATGCCGTCTTTGACGTAGGGGCTTTCGTTCTTTTGCCCCGGGAAAAGCCTCTCGTGGTTAGTTTCGTTCTCGGTGAAAAGCAGCGGCACATCGCCTTCGCAGGAAAGGACGTATCTACCAAGCAGCGGATGACTTACCGCGACCGCGCCCGTGCCCGCCGCGGCCTCGACTTGCCTTAGAATTGGTTTGACGGCTGCCCTGTTGGATTCGGCAATCCAAGCTGACCAGTCGTTGCGGAACCACAGCGTCGGCAATAGATGTAGTTCGGCTGCGTCCGGCCCCCGATTGACTGCCGTGATCCGCACCAGGATGTCTTCCGCACCGTCTTTGGCGTATTCGACAAAGACGTCGAAGTACCGGTCGTCATTGAAGATACCGGTGTCGAGCAATTCATACTCGAACTCGTCCCGGGAAAGGTGGCGGTTCGTCTCCACCAAGTCGGCGTAAGGGAAGGCCGCCTGCGGGTACTTGTAGAGATACTTCATGTATGAGTGGGTCGGCGTGCTGTCGAGGTAGAAGTAATACTCCTTGACATCCTCGCCATGGTTGCCTTCGCTGTTGGTCAAACCGAAGAGACGCTCTTTGAGAATAGGATCCCTGCCGTTCCACAGGGTTAGGGCGAAGCACAGGCGCTGTTTGTCATCGGAAATGCCGGCGATGCCGTCCTCGCCCCAGCGGTAGGCGCGCGACCGCGACTGATCGTGGGTGAAAAAATTCCAGGCGTCACCCCCTTCGCTGTAGTCCTCGCGCACGGTCCCCCACTGTCGTTCACTGAGATAGGGACCCCACTTCTTCCAGGGAGCCTTCTGCACCCGAGCCTCGTCGAGTCTAATAGCTTCAATGGTCATACGGCATCTCCACGGCTTAGTTTGTCTCCTGGGGAGGCATAACAGCGATGCTCTGCGCAGCCACAAAGGTTCATTCTTTCTTCGTTTGTGATCTCCGACCGAATTTGGGCGATGTCTCTGCGATCTCGAGATCGTAAGGGGTCCGTCCCCAGCCGGTGATCGACATCACCCCGATCGCAAGACCATCAGGAAGTTCTGTCGCTACGGTATCTCTTGGTAGAGCCGGTTTACGAGCCCCGTTATCGAGTTCACGTTGGGCCAGTCTGTATTCGCCGCCCATTCGGGATAGTTCGTCTTGAACACATCCGTGAGCTGCATCGCCGCCTGCGCGGCGGATACACCCGAACGTTTTAGCGCTGTGGCGCGACTCTGCATATCACGAATGAATGCTGCCTCGGCAGTAATCAACGATGCGTCGCCCACCTTACTGTGCGTAGGAATCACAATGCGCGGCCGCAACGGCGCTAGTTTGTCGAGCACGGTCAGCCAGCTTGCAAAGCTTCCGCCCGATGATGCGACACTCGGCACGACTTTGTTCTGCACTATATCGCCAGTGACCAGCGCGCTGTCGGGTTCGACGAAAATCAGCTCATCGCTTGCCGTGTGGCCCGCCCCCAAGAACATCAGACGCACTGAAACGCCGCCGCCCAATTGCAGCTTCGCCTCTGTTTCGAACGTTACATCGGGCGCCCGAAGCGGTTTTAACCCGTCCAGTGACGGACCGAACTGCGGCGAGTTACGGAAGAACGTCATGGTCTGCTCGCCTTCCTTCTCAAGCTCTTCTTGCTGCACGCGCGGCCGGATTAGGATTGTTTCCTGCGGAAATCCGCCAAGGCCTGCCGCATGCTCGGGGTGATAATGCGTCGTTGTGAGGAAGAGCTTCGGCCCCTTCGCGAGGCGTTTCGCCACCCGAGCCACGAGCGCTCCGTTGCCGGGACCTAGCCCGGTATCGACAACCAGAGTCGCGTCATCACCCACCACGTAGACCACGTTCGGAAATCCCGTGATCATGAAGACATGGTCAGAGACCTTTGTCGTGGTCTCGGTCAACGTAGGAGAAGGGAACTGGCCGAATGCCGTCGCTGTGATTAGGAAAATGATCAGCCGCACGACGGCATAATACCGCATCGCTCGATGGCCTGATGCAGGCTATTTCACAGCTACCAAACCCTCGCTCAGCTCGATCAGCGTTCCGAACGGGTCCTGAAACACGGCAAATCCCGCATCCATCCCCTTGGCCTTGCCGCGGTAAGGATTGTCAAACTTAACACCCGCGTCTTCCAACTTCTTGGCAAATGCCTCGAGATTCACGACCTCGAGTCCGATCCGGTCAAACGCGCGGCCTTTAGACGGAGCCACCGGCCCCTTTGCCTGCTCGAACAAAATGTCGGAACCCGGTATGTGCGCCACCATCTCATTTCCGCGCTTGATCATCTCCGCACCCATGTTTTTCGCGTACCAAGCTTGCGCCTCCGCAACGTTCGGCACCATCATCTTGATTGTGTCGGCCGCAATGGGTGTCGCGAGCGACTTGTCTTCGGTGACCCGCACTTTGATCTTATCGGGCGACATCAGGAACACTTGCTTCGCCGACCCGCCCTTTAGCGGCTCAATCCCGGCCTTCGCCCACATTTCGAGCGAACCCTTCAAATCCTTCACCGAGAACCCGATGAAATCAAGCGAGGAGCCTTCCGAACCCGCCAACTCCGCCGGCGGAGGCGCTGGATTCGGAGCCGCTTTGCCTTGTGCCGGCCCGTTGCCGATTTCAAGAATCAGAACTCCCGGAAACTTGATCAGATTCAGTCGTCCGGCGAACTGAACCGGCTGTCCACCCAGCGATTGCCAGAACCGGTTTGCCTCTGCCACGTCCTTTGAGCGCAGGACATCATGGCCTGCCGAAACGCCGGCTTGATTGGGAGCAGGCAGCTGCGCGACCAACGGCAGCGCGAGCAATAGGATGGCGGAAGCAGATCGCAATTTCATAGCACCGCCGATCATATCACGTCAAGATTTGGGTAAGACATCCAAACGAATAAATTCCGCTCCGAATCCGGTCGATCCTCGCATCCGTCCCATTTAAGAAGCCTTCCTTGTCTATCGAGCGCTGCGATCAGGCAATCCTGAGAATCTCGCGGCTTCCGGTGATCCACAGCTCCGTATATCCCGCCATCTTCTCGCGGTACTTGGGGCTGCCCATCGTTTCCTGCATCCGCTTTTCAATTTCGCCCAAATTGTCAGCCGTGAACTCCATGACGACCTGATTGAAGTCGCCGGTGACGTCCGTGAGGACGCGGGCATTGGGCATCTCGAAGGCGGCGACGGCTTCTTTTAACTGAGCGGCAAGTTTCCCAGCACAACCCGGTTTCGCGACAAATCTATTTCGGACAACGAACATGGCTTTGGTCTCCTGTACGGCATTCTGGCGCTTTGACGAGGCATAACGCAAACCCGTCTTTGGTCAGGCGGCAGCAGATCGTGGGCGCCCAGTGGCAACTATATTCCGTGGATGTGAAAACCGGCGCAGATAAATTCCTGGCGCCCATCGATTTGCCTGCCTCCACCGACGGCAAGCGCGTCCTCATCTCGATCGCCAAGTGGCCATTCGATATCTAGATGATCGATATCTGGATGATGGAAGGCTTCGATCAGCCCGCATCGCGAACCTGGCGTCGGTGTGACCTGGAGTGTCGGTGTGGCGAATTCTGGTTCAGCGGCGGAGTATCTTTTAGGTTATTGGAAACGCGTCCGGCAAGCAGTAGGATAAATCATCGAGGTCAAGAACCGAAGAAAAGATGACTCTCCCCAAACTGATTCCCTTCCTCTGGCTGGCGGCCTCGGTGTTCGCTCAGTCTGCGCTCAAATTCGAGGTTGCGACCATCAAGCTGGCCGATCCGAACGCGCCGGTGCGAAATCAGATGGTGCGGGTCGCGCCCAACCGCATTTCCATCCCGAGCATGACTCTGATCTGGCTGATTTACACGGCGTACGGCGAGGGAATTAACACGTCGGCCACAGTTACCGGCGCCCCTGACTGGGCGAACCGGACTGCCTACGCCGTGGAAGGTCTCGCACATGAGCGTGCGACCCAACGCCAGTTCCAAGAGATGCTCCGCGCGCTCCTCGAGGATCGTTTCGCGTTGAAGATTCGCACAGAGACTAAATCCGGCAACATATACGCTTTGGTTCCGGATCGTATCGATGGAAAACTCGGGCCGAATGTGCTGCCGTGGGATGGCACCTGCTTCGCGGGCCGTATGCCCACCGAGGATGATGATCCCGTCCTTCCGCGGTGCGCGAGTGGTTATGCGGGCCCTGGGATTATTCTGGACGGCGTCACCATGTTTAACGCCGCGGACCTACTGTCGCTGCCACTATCCAGAAGTCTTCTGGGCCGCGTCGTGCAAGACCGAACAGGGCTAACCGGCCGGTACAGGATGCGGTTGGAATACAAGTTCACAGCTCCACGCCCCCTCGACCCGGCTGCGCCCCCCGACAACTCACAACCGTCACTTTCCACGGCAATCCGAGAACAGTGGGGACTGAAGCTTGAACCGGCTCAGGGGCCGTTCAAGGTGTTCTTGGTCGAGAGCGCCAAGCTGCCGACGGAAAACTAGTTGGCGAGCGGATCGGGTCGCATCTGGAACTTCACGAGTTTGCTTGTGGTCCCTTTGCCGCCTTCCATATGGAATGGCGCTCGCGTCGAGATTGGTGTGTAGATGCCTTTCCCCTTCCAGCCGGCGTTTGGATTGTCAATGCGGCCATCGAGGCCTTTCGCGTAGTAGCCCATGGGATACGGCACGCGCAGCGTCATGAACTTACCGTCCACCAGCACGAGCAATCCCTCTGACAGATTGCCGGTCGCAAGCGGCACGTCCTTGCCGACACCCAGCATGTCGAAGCGATCGACGAAGTTGTAGTACGCCGAGTCGGCGCTGCCGTTTTCTACGGCGCCCTTATAGTTGGGACCCGGGAACGGGTAGAGCGTCCAGCCTTCGGGGCATTGCTGCCCAGAGGCCGCGGCTGGTCCATTGAGTGCGGCCTTGCACTTGCGGCGGTCGAAGCTGGCATAATGTCCGCTCGAAAGCGGAGCCCATACGACGCCTTTGCTGTCGACGTCCATTCCACGAGGCGAGAAGCCTTGCACGGGCGCCTTGGGGTTGGGCGTTGATGGATTAGACCATGGCACCTCGTAATACTCCGCCAGCGCAGTCTCGGGTGGGTGGGATCCCGGGACGAAGCGAACCAGCGCGCCTGGCATTCCTAGCACAGATCCCCAGATCGAGCCGTCCGGCGCCGGCCCGACTCCATAGAAAGACACGTTAATCCGCTTGTCTTTGGTCGGATCCGCCGGCTTATCCGGTTCTGTATAGGCATCGCGCTTCCCGTTTCCGTTGTAGTCGAGCACGAACGCGCTCCAGCCCTGAGACTGCTTCTCGTCGTGCGTTTTGTCCCACACCTTCGTATCGAACCAGCCCTCGACGCCTGCAGGCCCGAACGATGACCACAGCACACCTTTGTCGTCGAAATTCACGTGGCCCCACGTAAAACAAGTGTCGATCGTCGTGGTTTCTTTCGTTTTCGGATCGTAGAGCTCCAGTCCCCGTTGGCCCTGATTGATCGGGAACAACTTGGCCGACGGATGATCCGATCCCGCCTGGCACCATGCCGGCGTTGCGGGCTTGCGGATACGCGCCGCGGCCCACACGCGAGACTGCTTATCCATCGAAAAGCTGTGAACCGTCGTCTGGCTGTTCCAGATCGCTTCGTCGCCCCAATACGGCGAGGGCGCCGCCGGCTTCGTCGCGAAGGAACTTGGCGTCTGCGGATCGCGAACCTTCATCTTTACCTGGCTGAGCGAGTTGGTTTTTGGATCGAGGACGGTCAGGTAATCGCCGCTCTCTTCCAGCGCCCCGTAGATGGGGCCGTTGGCGTTCACGGTCGGATTATTCTTGTCGCTCGCGATAGCGTCATGCAGATAGACTTTCGGATCGGCCCAGTCCCAAAGAGTGACGACGACGTTCCGTTCCTTGCCCTGCGGACGCGACGGAGTGGCTGACGGCAGCTCTCCGTGGGCAATGCGATCGGTCCAGTCCGCGTACATCGCCAGCGCGCGCTGACGGCCAACCTGGTCGAAGCGAGCGCTCATCCCGCCGCCCGCCTGGCCGGCCTTAATCCGAAGGTCCCACGCGGCTTTCGAGTTGGCGGTCTTACTGAGGATGCTCTGAGGAATCTCGCGCGTGGCCTTGTCGCCCATCTGATGACAACCGGTGCAGCCGTCCGTATTGACGATACTGCTAATCCATTGGCCCTGGCTCTTGACGCCAGGAGCAATCCCATTCCCCGTCGGGCCGGTGCCCGGGAAATCACTCTTGGGTGGGACCTGTAGCAACGAGAACCAGTACAGCGCGGGATAGTATTCGGCCGCAGCCTTCTTGTCCGGCGCGACGACCGCCTTCAAGTCAAGGTTCTTGCCCGGTGTGGCTTTGACCTTGGGCGAATCCACCAGTCCGTAGCCGCGAACCCACACGCTGTAGTTCGCCTTAGGAAGTTCCGGCACCAGATAGCGCCCCCGCTCATCCGTGACGACAATCTTGACGAATTTGGTTGGCAGGTCGGTGGTTTCCGCGATCACCCAGACCCCCGCCTCGGGCCCATTGGGGCTGCTCACCACTCCGCCCAGATCGGCATTGCCAACGCGGACGGCCTCGCTCTTGGTTTGGCCCGCCAGCAATCCCGCCAGTGTAACGGCTAGCAGCGCGGCTAGTACGATTGCGATTCCCGCATTCACGGCTTTCTTGCTCATCATGTTAGACCTCCTTCAAGGCCGAATCACGAACTCATCCGTGGCCATCATACTTCAATTTTTGCGCCGTTTGATGCCGAGACGTTCCGCGTAAGGTGGGGAGGGATGTAATGAAAAGTGACCAGATAGACCTGGTCGCCGGGACCATGCTTGGCGACCTTGAGTAGATCGGTCACACCGAGAAATCCTGACTCAATCGCCAACTCATGAGTGATGTCTTTGAGCGTGATCTGCTCGATTGAATCCACCTCAATTTCACCTTCCCCCATCTGGTAACGACCGCCCACCTTGACATGCACGCGTTTCCAGATTCGAACGCTACAGGTGATCGACCCATTAACTACGCCTTCTCGAAGGCGCTTTGTGAAAACCATTGGAAAGCCGTCTAAACAGGCCGATGCGCCTTCAGAAAGGAATGAATTTGGCGCACCGCCAAAGGGATTCGCTCCTTGGGTTCCTTCCAAGGGAAGATGCTGACTTCGGCCTTTGGCGCGAGCATCGCGCACTCCATGGCGACGGCGAGCGGATGCGCGGGGACGTCGTCCGGCAGGACCAGGATTGGGTTTTGGCAACTGCGCACGAAATCGCGTGTCACGGTGAAGAGGAAGTCAGGGTTAGTTTCAAACATTTTGGTCACGAATTCGTCGGCCGTTTGCATCGTGATCTCGGGTCGCTTGGCGGTTATCTGAGCAGGCCAGCCGCTCCAAAATGCGCCCTGGTATTTTCGGTCGCGCATCTCCGGACGCCAGCCCACGGGCTGTGCCAGCACTGCGGCGGCAACACGATTGGGTGCGCGCTTCAAGAGACTCCCGATGAAGGGTCCGCCAATGCAGAAGCCCAGCACCATGAACTTGTCGATCCCCAGATGATCCATCAGTCCGAGCTGGTCGTCGGCATAGGATTCCCACGGCCGGTCGACCTCGACAGGACCGGTGGACTGGCCGCTGGGGGCGTTGCGTAGGTCCGCAGTGATGCAGCGATATTCGCCCTTGAATTCGTCGATCGCGGGAAATGGGTTGCCGCCCTTCAAGCCGGCAATCGTCGAGTTCAACCCTCCGCCCGGGATCAGTAACAGCGGGATGCCGGAACCGGCCTCCTCGTAGTAGATGCGAACGGGGCCCCTTTCATAGAACTTGCCGATTCCCTGTCCCGACTGCTGAGCGAATACGCGCGGCACAGCGTTTGCTGCCACCGCCGCAGCTCCGGCTGCCAGTATGTTGCGCCTGGTCGAACCCATAATCGGCGTCCTCCTTGTAATTTTAGTGACGGATCTGGGACGAGGCATTCCCCAGCTCGGAAACGCTGCAAGTCGCCTCGCTCTGCGATAAGTCCCGCGTCCGGATTCCGGTCGCCCCAACGGAGATCGAGTGTATCACCGCGATCACTCCGGTTCAAACCATCGAGTCTAATCCCAATATGCGATCAGTCGCCCCATCACAAACATGCTGGTCCAAAGGACCAGCGAGAGAATCGCGGCGACTTTGGCTTTCGTGGGGATGACCGGGGACCGATCGAGCTCTTCAGTTTTGTTGTAGACAATCGGGCGGAAGATCAGTGCGTGCACCCCAATCAGACCCAATATAATCATCTTGGTCCAGAAGAAGGGATTGGGAGCATACTTTTCCGCCTCAGAGGCCGCTAAGAGCAATCCCATGGCGATCATTATGGTTCCACCGATACGTTTCCAAGCACGTAAGCTGGTCACGACCTCGGTGATGGTCAGGCCTTTAAAGGCGACCCCCAGAAGGCGCAGGTCGGTCGCGAGAATCATCCCGCCGAATAGAGCGATGCACGTCAGATGAATCGACAGAACGATCGGATATGCCAGCACGGATTCGCTAAATGCCGTGAGAAAGTCAATACTCTGGATGGAGTGAGCGGTGGGCATGTGGGTTTGCTTCTATGGGCAATCCTCTATACCAGGAACCCGGTGAAAATCCCGCCGAACACGACGGACACCCACAGCAGAAGGGACACCATCGCCACCAACTTGCTTACGAAAGGAGGCGGATTCTCCATGGTCGCCACCCTTCTGTGGACTGTGAAATTGTAGATAAGCGCCGCGGCGAGCACATACATCTTAATCGGAAAGATCAGGTTAACCCGATAAATGTCGACCTGCGACAAAAACAGTGCGACACCGGAGAACATGACGAAGAGTAGTGCGACTACAGTCCACAGCTCTGTGTCCCTCAAAATCCGCGCAGCAGTCGCACGCCGCAGGCCGAGGTTCAACATCCGAAAGTCCACAAGCGCGATCGAGCCGATCGCTACTGCAAACCCGCCGATGTGAACACACTCCGCCAACGCAAACACCCATTCGGAATTGTTGAGCGCATCCGCGACAGCGTTCTGAAGAGGCATCGTTCCTCTAGATCTTCCTTCTCTCCTGTGGGGATGCCCGAGAAACTACTTCGCTCGCCCCGTATAACCCTGCGCGATCGTCGGAATTGCGATGATACGGTTCCGCGCGCTCGGCGTTCCCCAAGTGCCGTAAAACACGATCCCGAAGAGCGTCTTCTTGTCGCGGCCGGCGAAGAAAGTGCCGTGCAAACCCTGCGGGCCTGGGATGCTGCCGACGAACTTGCCGTCTGCCGCGAAGACATCCACCGACTTGCCGGTCGCAACATAGACGCGACCCTGCTGATCGACGGCCGCACCGTCGCCGCCCTCACCGCCCCGAAGTTTGCCGAACTCGCGCTGATTGGTCAGCGAGCCGTCGGGGCTCACGTCGAATGCGAAGACCACTGCGCCATTGGTGACGTAGAGCGTCTTTTCATCCGGGCTGAGGATAATTCCGTTGGCGAGCGGAACATCCTTCCCATACTGGGAGACGACGCCTTTAGGATCGGCGTAGAACACTCCGCTTGCGGCGGCGCCGGTAACCGAGAAGTACGCGCCACCGCGCGCATCGGCCACCAAATCGTTCACGACGCCACCGACGCATTCGAGCGGCTCGCCATGGAACGAATTCGCCAGCATCTTC
>Ga0207674_10003255_pt1 | contig 19989 bp, 20 predicted proteins | sample KBSCornC72_FD_184303 | JGI IMG/M metagenome (GOLD analysis project Ga0207674, IMG submission 184303) | Corn rhizosphere microbial communities from Kellogg Biological Station, Michigan, USA - KBS Corn C7-2 (SPAdes) (version 2) | ecosystem: Host-associated > Plants > Roots > Rhizosphere > Soil ... | reverse complement strand
AGATGGCATCCAGATCATCGGCGTCGTTGCAGACAAACTGGACGATGGATTGTCCAAGCCTGTCCTGCCTGAGGCTTTTGTTCCCTACACAATGGCGATGGGTATGTACACGCAGATATTGGTGCGCTCTGACGTTCCGCCGCTAAGCCTCCTGCACGCGATCCGGCTCGCCATCAACTCCGTCGATCCTGACCAGCAGACCAACAATGATGTGCGTGACCTCGAACACTGGATCACACGCCTGCCCGAGTACGCTCGCGGTCAGCTCGTTGCCTGGCTGTTCGGCGCATTCGCCGCCCTTGCGCTCGCACTCGCTGCGGTGGGCCTTTATAGCGTAGTCGCATACACGGTCGCTCAGCGCACCAGCGAATTCGGGATCCGTATCGCTCTCGGCGCCGAGCGGGGCCATGTGTTGGGACTGGTCTTCCGATCGACCGTGATGAGTGTGGGTGCAGGCATTGTCGCAGGAGTGATCCTCACGCTCGCGCTGAACAAGGTGATGGCAAACTGGTCTGCAGAGAGCGTCCGCGATCCATTGCTCCTTCTCGCAGCCACATTTGTCTTGTCTTTCGTGGCGACCCTGGCCTCGATCTTTCCCGCGTGGCGAGCCGCAGGCGTTGATCCCCTGGCCGCCATTCGGTATGAATAGGCACGCTGGTTCGACGGGATCTACCGCAGTCCTGTGTGCAGGTAGGCCAGCAATGCAGCCATTTGCTCTTCGTTGAAACGCCCATTGAAGGCGGGCATCATGCCTTTTCCCGCGAGCACTACGCGCCGCACTTCTGCATCCGTCGCTGAAGCGCCGCTCGGAAGTGTTGATTTCTTGAAGACGTCGTGAAGGTCAGGCGGCGTCTTCTTCAAAGCGAGATCATTCTCCTCATGGCAATGCGCACAACGCCCCTGGTACAGATGCTTCCCCGCTGTTTCTCTCGGTGTGAGTTTCGGAGTTTGGTGGCATCCCGACAACATTATGATGCAGGTCATCAAAATCGTCACATGCACATAACGGTGAAGCCCGCGGCCAGTCGCAAGACTCAAACAAATAGTCACATCAACAATTCTAAGCGTGGTACCACTGCCGGATTCGAAGCGATCACACGATCAGCTTCCTCCATGTGAGAAGCTTGTAGTGGATACGCTAGCCTGCGCCGCGAAACTGACCGATGAAACCCCATTTCGATAATCTCACACCACTGTCCCACGCAGCTCAGAATCGCTGCTTCGGTTGCGGCGAAGCGAATCAGCACGGATTGCAACTCGAATTCCTGCTCGCGGAAGATGGCACAGTCGTTTGCCCGGTCAGCATCCCGGATCGCTTCGAAGGCCACCCGGGATATCTGCATGGCGGAATCATTGCCACCCTGCTCGACGAAACCATGAGCAAAGCAGTTCGCGCGCGAGGTCTCACTGCAATGACGCGACACCTCGAAGTGGACTACCGCCGCCCCGTTCCCTGTTGCAAGCCGATACGCATGGAAGGCCGTATCATTCGCGACGAGGGCAGAAAGCATTGGGTCGAAGCAACAATCTTCGATGCCGAGGCGAACACTCTTGCGCACGGGAAGGGCATCTTCGTTGAAGTGCGTCCAAACAAGTTGTCGTGACCGCCGACAGGTGCTGTAACAACGGTCCCACCGTGTCAGCAAACTAGCGTGATACGGTTCACCAAGGCTCCTCGATATTCCTCAACGAATCATGTTGATGGTTTCCTGTGTCACCGTATCAAAGGTCGTAATCGCTTTGGAGTTAGCCTCGAAAGCGCGCTGCGCAATAATCAGCTTCGAAAACTCAGCCGAGATGTTCACGTTTGAGCCTTCCAATGCCCCTCCCTGCATCGTTCCCAAGCCCGATGTTCCAGAAATCCCGATTGTCGCTGACCCGCTGGCGAGAGTAGTTTCAAACTCACCCGATCCGAGCGCCTTCAAACCCTGCAGATTAACAACGTTCCCCAGTGCCAGCTGGCCCACATTGAGCTTCTGCCCGTTCTTGAACGTCGCCGTAACCGTCCCATCAGCTCCAATCGAAAAGCCGCGATATATTCCGCTGGCAAATCCATTCTGTGAAGTTGAAGAAACGGCAGAGGTTTGATCGACCTGGGAGAGATTCGGTGATCCATCGGCGCCATACAAATCCCATGTCAGGTTCATATTTGAAGCGCCATCCGACAAACCCGCGAAGCTGATTCCGCTGATGTTGGTCGAAGGGCTGACAAGATTCCCATTTGAATCGAATGTAAGCGACCCGGTTGCCGGCGCTGAACTCACAGGATCCTGGATCACGTCACCCGACGTAGTCAGGTTCGTTCCGCTGATCTTAAGTTGAGCGCCCGTGGCCGCGACTGTGGCGGTAATGCCCGCTGCATCAAGGGCATTCTGTAGAGCCGCTGCATAACTGCTGACAGATTCTCCGCTTGTGATTGCAGGCGCATTGATGGTGCTCGATACTCCCGATCCGTTCAGTCCGGTGATCGTCAGGTTCGTAGATGGATCGACCGTCGCCAAGGTCGCACCGCTCGATCCGAAATTGTAAGTAATACTTCCTGCACCGGAGTTAACGGTAGCCGCAAGGCGATCGGGCAACGAGATGCTGTACGACCAGTTATTTGTGCCGGTCTTTGTGTACTTCACAGTAGCCTGGTACGGAGTTCCCAGCGAATCGTACACCTGCACTGTTCCGGGCAGTGTATCTCCAACCTGCGCTGAAGAGTTGAGTGTGGCTGTCATTCCGAAGTTCGATGTCGCACTGGGCAGTTCAACTTCGCCTACTGGAATGTGTATAGGTGCCAGCGGAGCCGTAGCGTCAACCTTCCCGTTGATCGCAGGAAAACCCATCACACTCAAGCCGTCCGCCGTGATCAGGTTTCCGTTCTGATCCAGCGAGAAGTCTCCGGCACGCGTAAGCAGGGTGTTCCCGCCATCGCTCACCACAAAGAATCCATTCCCCTGCAGCGCCACGTTCGTGTCAACTCCGGTGGAGTTGGGAGATCCATTCGAAAAGTCGGTTGAGATTGATGCTACCTGCGTACCGGATCCGCGCTGAATAGGATCGCCTGATCCAGCTTCTCCGATCTGCTGATAGAACAAGTCAGAGAAGCTCACTGACTTCGACTTGTAGCCGGTCGTGTTCATGTTCGCCAGGTTGTTCGCGATCGTGTTGAGTGCCGTTGAATCAGCATTCAAACCGGTGAGCGGAATATAGAAGCTTGCCATTCTTCATCTCCTGCCGTGCAACTCACGGGAGTTATCTCTTGTTGTTACCTGCTGGTTAAAGCTGTTGCAATCCGACTAGCCGCAGCACCTAAGGTGGGAGTAGCTTTGGCCGCAGCGACCATGCTTTCCCCGCCGGCTTGGGTCCCGTTCGCTTCAGGGACAGTGATTGGGGCCGGGTAAGATCTTTCGGAGCTCATTCCAGTTGCCGCATAGGTCGTTGCGTCGACGGTGGTTGCTTTCTGAAGAGTCTCATTGATAGAGATGAGTTGCTGTAGGCTGTTCACCTGTACGAGCTGATTCACATATTCATTCGGATCTGTGGTCGCTGTCGGGTCCTGGTTTTTCATTTCAGTAACCAGCAACGTGAGAAAGTCGTTAGCCGCAATTGAGGTTGAGCTTCCGCTTGACGACCCATCCTGGGCGCTCGCATTGGGCTTCAACGTTAGAGGTCGAGGCTCGACTGAGCTCGACGAGTGTGGATTGCCTATTGCCTGGGCAGCTGCTGCCATATTTATCTCCTCGTTAACTGCTCGCCACGTCACGCAACCAGCGAAACGTGCGCGCCTTGCACACCATGTGCTCCGTAGCGAAGCGGCGTACCTTCGTACCGATTCAGATCGCCGCTCCACGGAGTGGAGTGACTGATTGTTGCCGCAACTAAACCTCTGCTGTCGCGACCCTGGGCAGGGCCATCATTCTGGCGTCCTTGGTTGTCAGAAGTTTGTTGCTGCCTCTCATTGCCAAAACTCGAGCTCATTTGATTTTTCAGTTCGCTAGACATCGTCACCGAAGACACTTCGATGTGCTGACTGGCAAGGTGAGCGTTCAGACCGCTCAGATGTGCGCTGAGCATCTGCCCGGCATCGTGCGAAGCAGGGACCAGAACTGCGTGCAATCCAGTGGAATCACGCTCCGCGCGCACACTTACCCAGCCCAGCGTCGGATCCTGGAATCCCGCTTCTGCAAAGCGCGTTCCTGCGTGAGTCCACCGCTGCTCTGGCTCTTGCAACGATCGTTCCATCGTGCGTGTGGATTGATCGAACACCTCTCCGGCATCCTCACTCTTGATCTGCAGAGGTCCTCTAGCCCCATCAGAGGACGCGTCAGAACCTGATTGTGGAGGTAAGTTCAGCATTGAGCCTGTCTCTGCAGCTCCGCGCTCTGCACCCGCACCGAGTTCCAGCGCATTGGACTTACGCGCGTGTAGCCGCTCGGCTGGGAATGATGCGCGCGTGGAAAGGGCCCATGAGGAATCAATCTTTAATAGATGCGAGCCATCCAGTTTGTCAGGACCTCCAGGATCACCGCCTTCTTCAACTGACATTTGGCCCGCTGCCAACCGGGAATCGCGCCAGCCCGCCGTGATCACTGCGGATGGCTGCATCGAGAACTTGTCGTGGGACTCTGCATCACATTGCTCCTCGAATTTCAGCACCGCGGGAGCGGTTCTCTCCTCGATGGGTTGCCGGTGCTCTTGATTTACGAGTAAATCGAACGCCTGCTCCGGATGGTCCGAAACTACGGGCAATGAAGATCGAGTGTCGTAATCTTCGGTCAACGTGGAATCAGTGTGCTGCTCATTTGATGCACGCCGCGCTGGCTCTGCGGGAACACTCAAATGTTGAGCGAGAAGCGGATCTCTGGGCATCGGATCTGTAGATGTCTGTTGCGCCGAAGCTTCGGTAACAAACAACTGCTTATCTACACAGCCTCGCCTGCTTTTGAGCCTCAGATCTGACTCACTATGTGACAGCCCTTTTTCGGTCTCCCCCTTTTCTGTTTTATGGAGATCTGGCACACCAAACTCCAGAGTATTCTTCGGCAAGCCATCTGGTTCCTCAGAGATCTGTTCGACCGGCGCAGGACACCCAGGAAGGTCGCTCGCAGTTTGATTTGCATGCCGCTGCCGCACCAGGTCTGCACCGACCAGACCGAAGGCAAACGTGCAGGTTGGCTTCTCGTCCGAGGTATCTGCTAAGGATGGAGCCTGGGCTTCGGCTCCTGATAGATCACCGGCGTTCCCTCTCATTTCACCCACGTCAGTTTCCCGAAGCATCCCAACTTGGGCCAGTAGCGCTTGCCATTCAGACTCGGGACTTCTTGGCGGATAATGGCCTGGAATGCTGATGGGCTCTCGGACGACATTTCGACCGATTCGCCCGCCAGGTAATTGGAGTTCAACCTGTGAAGCCCCGCCGGTCGCGTCGGTGAATTTGATCATGCCCCGGATCATTAGCACAAAGCGTGCCAAAGGTGCTGGAGGAGGATTAGAAAGATATCAGAGTGCTTCGCTCAAGCTGATTCGATACGCAGGCTGATTCTCGAGCGTTTTTGTCTCAAGTCCGGGCCGGCTGAGCCGAGCGGCCATCTTCCAGATCTTTCGCCGCGCCAAATCGCAAAGAGCGGTGCCATTCATCTAACGAAGCCTGATTACGCCGCAGCTCTGCATCGATCTCACGATTCAACTCAGATTCAAGAAGTGTTTTAACCTGGCACCGCTCCGCTCTCTTCGCCGCAAATTGCCGTTGGATGCTCACGACCCGTTCCTCGACCAGATGCTTCAGCTTCAGCAGAGAGTTGGAAACGCAAGTTGAACGAGCAATTTCATGAAAACCCGTGACGCGATCGCGCGTCTCTCCCGTGCGAATCCCTTGGTGAACGAGAGCTCTTCCCGCCCTTTTCTGCAGTCGCGTACTCTTCAGCGCTTGGTCGATCGCCAGCAACTCGGCCCTCGCCGACTCGAGCAGCGTTGCCTGGTTTAGCTCTTCAATTCGACGAAGCTCGCACAGTCGGCGCAGGCGAACCGTTTTAGTCACTCTGGATCTCCCCCGCGAGAGCGGCAAGCGCACGAACAGTTTCGTCGTAGTTTCTCTGCTCCGCACTGCTCTGCATCATGAATTCCTTAATTGCCTTTCTAGCTCCCAGTGCCCGGTCCAGTTCGGCGTCCGACCCCGGCTTATACGCACCGATTCGAACCAGGTCCTCTGACCGCGCATAAGTTGCCATGAGCTTCCGGATGAGAGCAGCATTCGAACGGTGATTCTCCTCGGTGATGGCGGGCATCAATCTGCTGATAGAATCCAGCAACTCAATCGGCGGATACCATCCCTCAGACGCAAGACTTCGGGATAGGACGAGATGTCCATCGAGCAGCGAGCGGACAGCGTCTACCAGTGGATCCTGCTGATCATCCCCCTCCATCAGCACGGTGTAAAACGCCGTGATTGACCCAACCCGGAACTGCCCAGCCCTCTCCACAAGCTTGGCCAGGCGATCGAACACCGAGGGGGTATACCCCTTTGCAGTCGGTGGCTCTCCTGCAGCCAGTCCAATTTCTCGAGCAGCCATAGCGAAACGCGTCAGGGAGTCCAATACCAGCAGCACATTCTTCCCCTGGATGGCGAAATGCTCTGCGATCGTGGTTGCGGTCAGCGCCGCACGCATCCGCAGCAGCGGAGACTGATCGGAGGTTGAGACCACCAGGATCGAGCGGGCAAGACCCGCCTCCCCAATCGCATTGTGGACGAACTCCGGAACCTCACGACCGCGTTCCCCAACCAGTGCGATGACTGTGACATCAGCAGCGGTATTCCGCGTCATGATCCCAATCAGAGTGCTCTTCCCTACACCCGATCCGCCGAAGATGCCGACGCGCTGTCCGCGCCCCACGGTGAGCAAAGCATCGATTGCCCGCACGCCCGTTCCCAAAGGAATCTGAATCGGCATGCGGTCGAGAGGATTACGCGGGGCACTTTCTAGAGATCGGCGTGTTGCCGGGCCTTTTACGATTGTGCCTTGAAGTGGATTCCCTTCGGCATCAAGTATGCGCCCGACAAAGCCACTGCTTACCTCCACGCTTGGTTTGGCGCCTGAAGCGAACACCGCGTCTCCATAGCGGATGCCGTCGGTTGTCTCAAGAGGCATCGATAGCACGTTCTCGCCACGAAACCCAATCACCTCTGCCCAGTGAGTGACCCTGTTCGCATCCACGATCTCACAACATTCACCAACGGAAATCACCGGCCCCGCGGATTCAATGGTGTTCCCTAAAGACTTCACCACTTTTCCGCGCCAGCGCCATGGCTGCCTCTCCATCAGGCGCATCGAATATCGATCGAGAATGCCGGTCACGGATTCACACACCTACTCTTTTGTTGCAATCTCTTGTCTAGATCCGGGCACAATTTGGTCCAGCAGCATCCGCGCCGTTTCCTGAAGCTGGTTTTGAACACTCAGATCCAGAGAGCCCAGGTTACATTCGATCCGACACTCTCCGGCCTGAAGCTCCTCATCTGCAACAACGAGCGGCCTGACACGTAGATTCGGCAAGTGAGCAAGTGTCTCGTTCCAGATCTCCGCATCTTTGGCGGGCACATGTATACGCGCTGCTGTGTTATCGGCGAGCTGACCCAACGCAATCCGGACAGCCCCCGTGAGCATCAGTGGGTCGTACTCCACTTCACGACGCAGAATCCGCTCAGCGATGCTGAGGGCAAGTTTCACGATCTCAGGCTCGATCACATGTATGAAACGATCGCGTTCGAGGGCGAATTGCTCACGGAGGCTCGCTGTCTGTTCGATCTTCCACGTCTCACATTGCTCGATCCTCGTCGCCCATTCCACGCGTTCAATCCGCCGACCCTCTTCAATACCTTCTCTCCGTCCGTCATCGAAAGCTTTGTCTCTCTCCGCGGAGATTTCGGCACCCGATTCAGATTCCTGACTGGCCGCGACCCTACAGTCTTCCGTCTCAGACTCAATAGAAGCTATGTTCGGCCAGTTCAAGTGCAGGGGTGCTTCACTCAGCGGATACTGAAATCTCTGGACAGAAATCCCCGAAGCGTTGCTGAAGGTCCCCATGCCGCTGAATACGTGCTGGATCTTCATGCCAGCATCTCGTCGCCCGTTTCAAGCTTCAGAATCACTCTTCCTTCCGCTTCTAGCCGACGTGCAAGGTTTAGAATCTCCTGCTGCGCTTGAGCGACTTCGCGAGAACGCACCGGGCCAAGCACATCCATATCCTCCTTTAGCATCTCCGCAGCACGTGAACTCATAGATTTGAAGACCGCTGCTCGCAATTCATCTTTGGCTCCCCGCATCGCCAAGGCAAGTTGCTTCTTGTCCACTCCAGACACAATCTCCCGGATGGTAGCTGGGGGAACAGTCACCAGATCCTCAAATGTAAACATCAGATTCCGTATACTCAGCGCCAACTCGGGTTGCGACTCCTCAATCGTTTCTAGAACCCGTTTCGATTCCTCTGCGTTCAACCGATTCATCAAGTCCGCGACGGCCTTGAATCCGGAATAGCTCTTCCTCTGCGTGTCCCCCACATTCTCCAGCCGCCGATGAAGTGTGTAGGCCACCTTTTGCGCCATCTCCGGAGAAAACTGCCGCATCTCCGCTAATCGCTGAATGGATGCGACCCTGTGTTCCTCCGTCAGATTGCTCAGAACCAACGAGGCCTGCTTAGGATCCAGATGAGCGAGGACTAGCGCGATCGTCTGCGGATGCTCGGCATCAAGTAGTTTGCCAAGCTGCTGTGGATCGGTTCGCTGCAGCTTGGCAAGATTCCCCTGCTCCATCTCCTGAGCTCGCCGGATCTGCGTCATTAGGTCTTCCGCACGCTGTTTTCCAAACGCCTCTGAAAGTAAACGTGTCGCATAGTCAACTCCGCCATGGACTACGAAGGTTTGCGTCTCGAGAAGTCCCCAGAATTCCTCCATCACTGCGGCAGACACTTCAGGTGAAATGCCCCGCAGATCGGCGAACTCACTTGTAAGGCGCTCTACATCCAACTCCGGCAGGCAGCGAAGTACTTCCTTGGCGAGTCCTTCTCCCACTGCCATCAACACCACGGCAGCTTTACGGGCACCGCTCAGATGCGTTATCCCTTGCCTCTGTGTTGAGATTTCACCGTTATCCATGATGCTCGTCTGCCCTCAGAAAATCAGCCCTTCCGCGCACTGCCATGCCAGCTCACTCGGAACGTATCCAGCTTTGTAAGAGCCGCGTGCTCTGTGCCGGCTCATTCTTTATCTGGCTTGTCACCTTTTCGAAGATCTCCTGTGCCCGCGCTTTACTTTGGTCGTAGACCGGTGTCTCTGCCGGTCTTTGTAGTAGATGATCCGCCTGGTCTGATGCAGGAAGAGCTCTGCTCGCTGCTCCCGTTGCGCCTGCGAACACTTGCTTCAATGCGGGTCGAATTCCGAACAGCACCACGATCAATGCTCCGAGCACGAGGCACAGGTACTTTACGATCTCTGGTGAAGTTCGGATGATCGAATAGATCTGGCTCGGTAAAGACTGACCAGCACGGACGAGGTTGTCGTCGAACGACATGTTCTGAACGCTAACCAGATCGCCGCGGGCATTATCAAAACCGATCGCGGCTTGCGTCAGCGCGGTAAGATTGCGCAATTCGCCGGCTGAGCGCGGCTGCCACTGTGCGGCCCGAGCTTTGGAGGCTCCGGCCGTCATGCGATCGTTCACCACCACCGCCACCGTGAGTCTTCGTATTTTGCCAGGAGCTTCCATCTTATGTCGTATTGTTTTTGAAACCCCATAGGTTCCGGACTCCGTCTTGGACGTCTGAGAGGCGCTCACCTGCTTCGGAAATACCGGAACGGATTGTGCGTTCGGAGCATTCGATGCGGTGCCGGGCACGCCTGCCGCAATCGGCGCGCCTCCCGAGGTTTGCTCAGTGCGCTCAATCGAGAGCGTTGCAGACTGCGCCGGATCATAACTCTCGCTCGTCTCGTCCAGTGAGTTGGAATCGTAATCGATGGTCACAGACGCGCGCACATTCCCCGGTCCCGTCACCGCCTCAAGCGTCGAGACGATCTTCTCCTCCAACACCTGTTCTGCGCCGAGCCTTATCGCATCCGCCGTCTTGGGACCCAGAGAAAGCCGCCCCGATGCATCCACCAGCACGACATGCTCCGGCGAGAGCCCGTCCACCGCCGACGCCACAAGGTTCCGAATTGAGTCTGCTTCTCCCTCGCCGAGAGAGGCACGCCGCAGCTTCAACACAACGGAGGCTTTCGCCGGCCGCTGCTGATCTCGAAAAAGCGACTCATGCGGCATGACCAGATGCACCCTCGCAAGTTCCACATCCGACAGCGACGAAACCGTGTGTTCCAGCTCTCCCTCGAGGGCGCGCTGGTAGTTCACCTGCTCGTCGAATGCCGATCCCATCCAGTTTGGCTTATCGAAAAGCTCAAATCCCATACGGCCGCTCTTCAAAGCCTTCCCTGATGTCACCAATCTTGCTTTATCCAGCTGCGCCGAAGGCACTCGCAATGCAAGTCCATTCTCAGATAGCTCGAAGGGGATCTGCGCCTGCGTGAGAAGAAGTCCAACCTGGCGAGCATCTTCTGTATCCAGGCCGGAATACAAAGTTCGCCAGTCCGTTCGAAGCGCCCACCAGCCAAGCGTCGCAAGCAGAATCATCAGCGCTGTTGAAACAGCCATCAAGGTCTGACGCTTCTTGCCAGGCATTGCTGCCCAGGTACTCTGCAAGCGCGACCAGACCACGCCCCCGGCTTTAAGCGATGCGCTGCCTTCTCCTGTCGAGCCTCGCTTTTCCAGTTGAATCGCCTGAGAGGCCATCGTCCTGTCCGTCACTGTCTTGCGGCTTGTCTGATCACTCAGCCGTCTACTTGAGGGCGGCCAACAACACAATCGCCCCTTAGAACTGCATTCCCATTACACTCTGGTAGCTCTGAATGGCCTTGTTTCGCATTGCAAGAGCCAATTCAAATGCTGCATTCGCCTTCTCGGCCGCAATCAATGCCTGATGCACATCGACGCCCGTACCTCTCATCAGGCCATCTGCTGCCATGCGCGCCTCCTGTTCCAGCTGGCCCACCTCCCCGATCGTGCTGCGAAGGAGGTCGCCGAATCCCGACCCGCTGACGTGTTTAGTATTTTCCTTTCCTGCCGATAGATTGGAAGAAAGGCCCGTATCTTCTACTAAGCCCGATGGACCTGAGCGCATCACTTGTGTTGCGGAAACCATGGAACATCTCCCTTCCTCAGGATCTGGCGATCTCCAAAGCTGATGTAATCATCCCCTTCTCCGCCTGCACTGCGGAGCTATTCAGCCCATATCCACGCGTCGCTCCCATCAGATCCACCATCTCTGTGAGAGGGTTTATGTCTGGGTAAGCCACGTACCCATCTGGATCCGCGTCCGGATGCCCGGGATCATAGCGCTTTAATGGTGGCGCGGTATCCTCAATAACTTGCCCGATACGAACTCCGCCCGCGGGCTCCGATCCCTGCAGACCTTGCAGGCCGAGCTGCGCTTTCTTCATCGTTTCTCCGAAGTCCTCGTTGGATGCGAAGACAACGTGATGCCGCTTATAAGGGCCGCCCGATTCGGTTCGCGTGCTTTCAGCATTTGCCATGTTTGCAGCCACCACTCCGGCGCGTACTCTCTCTGCCTTCATCGCTGAACCCGAAACTTCCATGAGACCGAAAAGATTCACTGTGCCTTCCTTTGCTCGAGTTACTTGTCCGAACGAATCGCGTCCATTACCTTCTGGTTTTCAAGTCGGAGAAGCGCGGTTCCAACACGAAACTTCAGTTGCGCTTCGGCGAGATGCAGGCTTTCACGATCCATCGAGACGTTATTGCCGTCGGGTCGTGAAATCAGCCCGTCCACCTCATTCACGTCGAGGTGATGAGCCGGTCTACTGCCGATGCTCGCCAGCGCCTCGCCCATTTCTGCCTCGAAATCGAATCCACGCGTTCTATATCCGGGGGTATCGATATTTGCCATGTTCGACGCCGTCACCTTGGCTTCGCTAACCGAGAGGTCGAGGTAGCGCGCCAACTGATCGCCTAATCTGGTTCCAACTTGCATCGCTCACCCCTATCGAACCTTCAATCCGCCGAATCGCCAAAATCGATTTCCGCAGCCGTGAGAACTGATTCATTGCCCGCAAGGATAGTCGCACGCTCGAGCACATGTTGAAGCTCACGAACATTCCCCAGCCAGGGATGTGCCCGAAGAAGAGCCATTGCGCTTTCATCGATCTGCTTGACCGGCGTTGTTCGTCCCATCGTCTGAAGAAAATGATCCACAAGCTGTGGAAGATCCTCCAGCCGCTCAGACAGGGCCGGCGTACGAATCAGGAACACCGCAAGGCGATAGTAGAGATCTGCGCGGAATCCGCCGGACTTTGAAAGCTTTCCAAGACGCTGATGCGTCGCGGCAAGAATGCGTACGTCAACTTTGATCGTCTCGTTGTCGCCAATTCTCTGCAATTCTCCGCTTTCGACGAATCTCAGGAGTTTTGCCTGAAGACTGAGGGGCATTTCACCTATCTCGTCAAGGAACAGCGTTCCACCATTCGCAGCTTCGATACGGCCTGTACGCCGCTGCACCGCTCCAGTAAATGCACCCCGCGTGTGACCAAATAATTCCGCCTCCAGCAATGCCTCGGGAATAGCGGCACAGTTGATGGCGACGAAGGGCTTGCAACAGCGAGGCGACAATCGATGCAGGGCCGTCGCCACCACCTCTTTGCCTGAACCCGTTGGACCCTCAATCAAGACGGAGGTATCGAGCGGCGCCACGCGTCGAATGCGGCGGCTGACCTCGAGCATCTCAGCCGAGTCGCCCACGAGCTCCGGAATGCGAATCGCTGCACTCGGCAGTCTTGGTGCGGACATTGAGACAGATTCAACGCTCTCTTCGCCATCCAGCTCGGCCAAGCGAACATCGTTGCCCGCACTTTCGACTGCCGAACTTGCCGCAGAACTCAGCCTCCGCTTCGTTCGGCATCTCTGTTCCCCCAGTGAGGGCGCGGTGTTCCACACAGCGCTATCTGGCCGTTCCACTTGATGCAGGGCATAGAGAAGTTCCTGACGATAAGGGCTTGCGATCGACCCTTCAAACGGCCGGAGATCGCCCGTAACAATATCAATTCCCGGGAAAGAAGCGTGAAATTCGCGCAAGAACTCTTGAATGTCTAAATCGGGAAGCCAGGAATCGACAATGATCGTCTGAGGCTGAATGTCCATCGCCTCGCCCCACGCCTGCGCTCCGCCCTGGGCCTCGCGAACATGCCAGCGCAATCCGGTGAGAACGGAGCTGACGCTCTGTCGAAAGGAAGTATCTGCACTGGTTACGAGAGCCGTGCGCTGCTTGATTTGTGCCCTCGCCGGTGATGGTGTCGTAGTAGCCATTCTGCTCTCCTTCTGCTCAGTCAATAACAGCCCATCAATCGGCGGCTATAAGGCCTGTTTCACTCCTTGATGCGAGCGGGATCATGTAGCCCTTGCCATGCAGAGTTCGGATAATGGAGCCAGGCGGATGATCTTCCAACTTGCGTCGAAGGTAATTAACATAAACGTCTACGATGTTCGTACTTTGCGTCGATTCGAGTTTCCACACTCTCTGAAGCAGCTCTAAACGCGACAGACAACTCCCGCGATGCAGCATCAGTTGCTCAAGCAGTGCGAATTCCTTGTTTGTGAGAACAACCTCTTGATTGCCGCGCCTCACCGACCGATCGATCCGGTTCACTTCCAAATCGCCGCTGCGAAGAAGCATGTTGGAATATCGACTGCGCCGGAACAACGCTTTGCACCGCGCGTGCAGTTCGACAAAGCTGAAGGGCTTGAGCACCAGATCGTCTGCCCCATGTTCAAGGCATCGAACGCGGCTCTGCAAATCCTGTCGCCCTGTCAGAACCACTATCGGCAGGTCTGCATCGAGGTCCCGCATGTCATCAAGAGCGCGCTCCCCATCCTTCTTCGGCAAGTTCAGATCGAGGATGGTTATATCCGGGCATTGCTCTTTGAAAGCTTCTACCGCTGCCACGCCGTCCAGAACAATTTGCGCACGATGACCTTCCGCCTCGAATCCACGCTGCAAAAAGACTCCTAAAGCGCGGTCATCCTCGGCTATCAGGATTCTCATTCTGCCCCTTCGCTCCCATTACGGCGGGAGCTTTGGCTGAAGGCTGCCGGTCAACTCGCCGTAACCTGCGGCACCCCTCCACGATCGCCGCAAGCGAACAGAAACTCAATATAGGAGACAGTCCAAACTGTCATCGATTTTCAATCTGGTCTTTGCGGGAAATGGCTTTCCTGAAGTGAAGCAATGAACGTCGGCAAGTGACCGCGGACACAGCAGAGTGCCCTCGACATTTCCGAGGAACTCCCGCAGCTTATGCCGTCTTCTGCTGCGCCCTGCCTGACCTTTCGCGACACAACTCATCATCTGCCCGCTCAAGAATTGCCTGCTCATCTTCTCCTACCCGGTATTCGGCCACGCCAATCGACGCCATGAGCGGAACATTGACATACCCGGTCCTGCCCGGAACGTGATATCGCCTGCATATTGACGCGCGCAAACGGGCCACCTGAGGTCGAATGTCCGGACCGGCATCATCCAGCACGATGATGAATTCGTCGCTGCCCCAGCGTCCCACAATATCGGTGAACCTGCATGCAGATCGAAGCTCCCTTGCGAATTCCTTCAAGAGCAGATCGCCCACTAGGTTGCCATAACTTTCCACCACGTGGTGGAAGCCCACGATATCTATGAGCGCGATAGAAAACCGCGTTTCGGAGTTGATTCTCTCCTGAATACGTCCCTCAACCCAATGCCGGCTGCCCAGGCCGGTCAACGTGTCACAGGAAGAGACACGCTCGGCTTTTTCCAGCTTTGTCTGATAGGTGGATACTTCCGCTCGAAGGTGGTCGAGGAGTGCCTTCCCCTCGGCAGCCATCTTCTCGACTGAGTCCTTCAATTCCAGCGCGCTTGCCTCAACGGATGAACGTATCCGGCTCACGTCATCAAGGCTTGCGATCGACCTCAATTTACCGGTTACGTCTTCGATTCGCCGAGCGACCCGCTCATCTTTGTTCCCAAGCGACTCCGCTGTCCTCGACATCACAAGCAACAGATCTCTGACATCGGTCGCCTTCTGATCGTAGTGGCTTGAAACCTGCCTTCCCCATCCCCGCAGGAGATCCCGCAGCGCAAGTTCCGAAGCAACGACTGAATCAATCGCCGGTGACTGCCCGAGCGAATCAAGAATGCGCTTCACACCACGCGCAAGTTCCGAAGACAGATCGGGACAGGCATCCACACCACACTCGCCGATCAGCGAAAGGCCCGCCCGGTACGCCTTGAGAACTGCCCTGTCGAAGTTCTCCTCGGACTGCTGCTCGGCGAATCCATGAATGCCCTGGTCGAGATAGCGTTTCAACGAGATCATTCCGCACCCGTCCTCACGGGTTCTATCGGCTGCAATTACGCATTCAATAGGAGGATTCACGTCAGATCTCGGAATTTACCGCCAATGTACGCAGAGAAGGAAAGGCAAAAAACTATAGCTTGCAATTCGCTTTTTGTTCGCTATAATCCGCCCATGGCTGTAACGCGAAGGCAAAAAGAAATCATTGATTTTCTCGGGGCATTCGTGTCTCGGAACGGCTACTCTCCTTCGTTTGAAGAGATTGCCCGTGCGATGGGGCTCAAAAGCCTTGCCACCGTGCATAAGCACATCACCAATCTCGAGAAGAAAGGCCTGCTCGACCGCGTTCACAACCGCAGCCGCTCCATCGATATCCTTCCTCCTGGGGCACGCAATCGCTCCAGCGATCGGCTGCCGCTTGCCGGAAGAATCGCGGCCGGGCTGCCCGTAGAAACGGCAGAAAATGTCGAGACAATCTCGCTGCGGGATGTTGTTGGAAATAAGGACGTCTTCGCGCTCGAAGTCCGTGGCGATTCCATGCGGGACGAGCACATCATCAATGGCGATTACGTGCTCGTCGAGCGTGCCAGGACTGCCCGTCAGGGCGAGATCGTCGTCGCGCTCGTGCACGGGTCCGAGACAACTCTGAAACGTTTCTATTCCGAAGGCCACATGGTACGGCTTCAGCCCGCCAATACTGAGATGGAACCCATTTTCGTTCCCGCCGCCCAGGTTGCCATTCAGGGCCGGGTACTGGGAGTTCTTCGAAAGTACCAATAGAAAAGCCCGGCGTTCAGCCGGGCTTCACCTCGATCGGCAACGACCTAAGCCAGAAGGCGCTGCACCTTCTCCTCGATGACGTTCTGAGGTGCGTACCCAACCACCTGGTCAGCAACCTTGCCGCCTTTGAAGAACAGCAAAGCTGGAATCCCTCTGATCCCATAGCGAGATGGAGTAGCGGCGTTGTGGTCGACGTCTACCTTCGCCACCTTGAGTTTCCCTGCATAGGTCTGTGCTACGCCGTCCACGATGGGTGCGATCGCCCTGCATGGTCCGCACCACACAGCCCAGAAGTCCACCAGGACTGGCTGCTCGCTCTTCAGCACCTCTTGCTCGAATGTTGCATCGCTTACTTCCAAAACTCCCGCACCTGCCATGTTTCTCCTTATCGGTCACCGCATTAGCTCAGACTAGCTGATCGCGCCTCTATAGGATGCCTGATCGATCAATTTAGTCGCAACTGGGTCACTAAGAGCCCGACGATAAGGCGGGAACGGCCACCATGCAGTCCAATCGGTTTATTTCAGGCCAAAGTAGAAGCGCCCGGATCCGATAACGGATCACGGGCGCTAGAGCAGCCCTCCCCCAGAACTGCCCACGCTGCGAATTTAGGTTGTCTTTAACTCAAGATCAAGGAAACTTAGGTAATCGACGAAGTAATCCTCAGGAAGTGATTTATCTCACGGTTATCACGCCCCGTCCGGGTTAACTGCATAGTGAACAACAGCGCTACAAACCAGAGATAGTGGAAGCTTTCAACTCAATTCCCTGTTCCGCACCAGTAGGTTGGAATCGGGTGAGAGTCAGCGATGCCTGATCGTTCCCACACGCGCATCGAATCAATTCGCAGGCATGCTCTGCTTCCGCTTCCGTGCGAACAATCACCAGCACTGCTGGCCCTGCCCCGCTCAGCGCCACGCCAATGATGCCGTCCCTTCCTGCGAGGGGAAGAAGCCGTGGCAGCAATGGGCAAAGTGCTGACCGGTACGGCTGGTGGATCCGATCCCGCATCGCCATGGCCAGCAGGTCGCCCCGGCCCTGCGCAAAGGCTAGCCCGAGCATGGAGATCGACTGCAAATTCGTGACGACTTCCTCACTTGAATAGCTAGCGGGCAGAACAGCCCGAGCCGCACTCGTTGCGAGCGCCTCGCCCGGATACACGACGATCGCGCGCCATTCAGAGGGTGGTTCAACGTGCGCCGCATATACTCGCCTTCCGTCCATGGCAGCTGCAACAAAGCCCCCAAGCCAGCACGCCGCGGCATTGTCCGGATGCCCCTCAAGAGCACAACCCTCCTCAAGGATCCGATCACTGCTCCAATTCAGATTGCCGAAATGCGCTGCCATCGCAATTGCCGCAAGTCTCCCCGCAGCTGAGGAACCGCAGCCCATTCCGAGCGGAATATGGTTTCGCATCTCGATCGCAACAGGCTGTACCCGTGCCCCCTGCTCATTCAGCACGCGGCGATACGTCTCCACGATGAGATTGTTCTCAAGGCGCGAGCAGATTTCACGATCAGTTCCTGACGCCTCGATCGAGAACTCGTCAGCAGCCTCCGCTTCGATCTCGAGAAAGAAATCAAGCGCAACGGCCGCCGTATCGAACCCCGATCCCAGATTTGCAGACGTAGCCGGCAGCCGCATCCTGAACGATTTCCCGCTCATCCGCCAAACCCTTTCAAGGTTTCCAGCACTGCGTGTGGGGTCGCGCCTACGACAACGGCATCGCGCTTCAGAGCACCGACCCCTTCTTCCCGACCCAGGGACTCCGCCTCCGTGAGAAGAGTTCCGCGATGAAAGTTGATGGTGTAGTCAGCGTCTTTCAGAGTGTGCCCCGTCAGCAGAAGAACAACCGACTCGCTTGGCGCCACTTTCCCCTGTGCGCACAGCTTCTTCAAGCCTGCGAGTGTCACCGCCGAAGCCGGCTCGCATCCGAGCCCCTCTGCGCCGATCTCCGCCTTCGCAATCGCAATCTCCGCCTCAGATACGTCAAGGCACCATCCTCCGGTATCACGAACAACCTTCGCCGCCTTGCGCCACGAAGCCGGATTGCCAATCCGAATCGCCGTGGCCCGTGTCTGCGCCTCGACCGGTCGCAGTTCCTCACCATTGTTTTCTGAGAACGCCCGAACCAAAGGATTCGCTCCCTCCGCCTGAATCACCGAGATTTTTGGCACGCGGGCGACTAACCCGAGTTCCCGAAGCTCACGAAAACCCTTGCCCAGAGCAGAACTGTTCGCCAGATTTCCGCCGGGAACGATGAGATGGTCCGGAACCGTCCAGTCGAAAGCCTCCGCAATCTCGAACGCTGGGGTTTTCTGCCCTTCCAGCCGATACGGATTCACGGAGTTCAGAAGATAGATCGGAGCTTCCTTCACGATCTGCGTCAGAACGCTCACGCACCCGTCAAAATCGGTCTTCAGCTGACAGGTAACGGCGCCGTAATCCATGGCTTGGGAGAGCTTGCCCCACGCAATCTTTCCCTCTGGAATCAGCACCAGACTCCGCAGCCCCGCTCGCGCAGCATAAGCGGCCATCGCCGCCGAAGTGTTTCCCGTAGAAGCACACGCCACCCACTTGAAGCCACGCTCACGGGCAACGCTCAGTGCTGCCGTCATTCCTGTGTCTTTGAATGAGCCGGTCGGGTTCATTCCCTGGTGCTTCGCGAAAAGCTGATCGATCCCCAGCATCCGGGCCGTATTTCTCAGCTTGTACAGCGGAGTGTTGCCTTCATGCAGGCTCACGGCATTGCCGAAGTTATCCAGGATCGGAAGAAGCTCGCGGAAGCGCCACACTCCACTCTGGTCCAGGGCCTCGCTCGAACAACGTCGCTCCCGCCAGAGCCATTTCAATGCGCCGGGATTCGGACGATCCGGACCTTGGCGCTGCCCCCAGCCTGTGTATTCAACCTCAAAAAGATCACCACATTGCGCACAGCGAAAATCCGACCGGGCTTCCGGTCCGGAGATGCGCGCACCGCACCCAAAACACCGCAGAGTGTGGAGGTTGTCGTTCATGCCTTGGTCTTAGCCTAACAGAGTGCAAGACACTTCCCTATCGCGCCAAAGTGGCACGAGAACTTCTAGCAGATCAGAATCCCAGCATCACCGGCTCCATTTGGAGTTCGACGGAAAACCTATCAGAAACTGTCGATCGAATCTGGTTTGCCAGAGCAAGAATCTCCGATGCTCTCGCGCCGCCAAGATTCACAAGCGCCAGCGTATGCTTCGAAGAAATCGCGGCACGCCCCAGTCGGAATCCACGCAAGTATCCAGCCTTCTCAATCAGCCAGGCCGCAGGAATTTTGACCTTTCCCGGAGACTCTGCTCCGGCAGAGTCTCCAGCCACAGCGAAGCGCGGAGGTTCTGCCCCGGCTATCTGCGCAATCGCTGCTGCCCTCTCTTCGCTGATCACTGGATTCTTGAAAAAACTCCCCGCGCTTCGACAATCGGCATCACCCTCGACGAGAAGCATGCCCTTGGACCGGCGTATCTGTCGTACCGCATTGGCCACCTGCTCAAGACCCGGGTTTGAATCTGATGGGAACGCGCGATGGAGGTCCGCGTACTTCAGCGTGGGCGCCCCACCTGCTGATAGCCGGTACACAACCGCGAGAATCACGAACCGTCCCTTATCGAGAGTGTTGAACCGGCTGCAACGATAGGCGAAGCCGCACTCCTCCGCGCTCAGCTCCACGATTGCACGCCGCTCAATTTCGTACGCTCGAACGCTCCGGATTACGCTCGCAACTTCCTGACCGTATGCGCCAACATTCTGGACAG
>Ga0207674_10003254_pt1 | contig 19997 bp, 12 predicted proteins | sample KBSCornC72_FD_184303 | JGI IMG/M metagenome (GOLD analysis project Ga0207674, IMG submission 184303) | Corn rhizosphere microbial communities from Kellogg Biological Station, Michigan, USA - KBS Corn C7-2 (SPAdes) (version 2) | ecosystem: Host-associated > Plants > Roots > Rhizosphere > Soil ... | reverse complement strand
CCGCCAGGATATTGTCCGCCAGGGTCGCGCCCGTGCAATCAGCGTCGCGGAAGGCGCGATCAATCCCATGGCTCCCGCCGGATTCCAGCGCTTCTACTACCAGGGCCAGGAATTCGAGATCGCCGATGCCGACTGGAACGAGACCTTCGCCGTTCATAACGAAGCCGCGCAGAAGGAGCACGACGAGGTAATCGCCAAAGGCGGCCTCTTCATTCTTGGAACCGAGCGGCACGAGTCACGCCGCATCGATAACCAGCTTCGCGGACGCGCAGGCCGGCAGGGAGATCCCGGCGCATCGCGCTTCTACCTCTCGCTGGAAGACGACCTGATGCGCATCTTCGCCAAGCAGTGGGTAAGCACGCTGCTTGAGAAGCTGGGCATGGAAGAAGGGGTGCCGATCGAGTCGAAGATGATTTCGAACCGGATCGAGGCCGCGCAAAAGGCCGTCGAATCGCAGAACTTCGAGTCGCGCAAACACCTGCTCGAGTACGACGACGTGATGAACAAGCAGCGCGAAGCGGTCTACGGACTTCGCCGACAGTTGCTCGAAGGCGTCGATCAGCGCGAGCTGATTCTTGACGACTATGTCGGCGGAATCCTCTCGGGCGTCCTCGATCAATTTGCTCCCGAAGACAAGCATCCCGACGAGTGGAACATCAAGGGTATGGACGAGCAGTTGAACAGCCAATTCGGATTCAGCATGGCGCAGGCCGGCATCAATCCCAAAGAGCTTGCGCGCCACGAACTGGGCGACGAGATATTCGAGGCGTTGAAGCGCAGTTACGAGCAGAAGGAGCAGATTCTTTCGGCGCCGCAGATGCGCTATCACGAGCGCATGGTCATGCTTAGCGTTATCGACGGGCTGTGGAAAGATCACCTGCTCTCGATGGACCACCTGAAGGAAGGCATCGGCCTGCGCGGCTATGCGCAGCAGGATCCGCTGGTGGCCTACAAGAAGGAATCCTTCGACATGTTCGAAGCGATGATGATGAAGTTTCAGGAAGACACCGTTCGGTTCCTCTTCCGGATGCAGATTCTCGGACCCGACGGCCGCCCCATCACCGTTCCGCCGCCAGAGCCGCGCCGCGAAGTTCCTGCGGCGCCCCCGGTGGCCAGCGCCGAGCACCGGATGCTTCCCGGAGATGGCCATCCTTTCAGTGGCGGGCAGCCCTTCCGAGAAGCGCCAGTCCAGCGTGAAGTCCCAATCCACACGCGTGCTCCGCAGACCACCATCGATCAGCTGGAAAAGGAGTTCGCGAAGAAGAAGCAGCGCGAACTCGAAGCTGCCCAGCGCGCGGGCGGAGGGAATGGAAGCCAGCCGACCCAGCGCCGTACTGGCGAAAAGGTCGGCCGCAACGATCCATGTCCCTGCGGGTCAGGCAAGAAATATAAGAAGTGCCACGGCGTGGAAGCATAGCGAATTCTGATCTTCTTACAACGAACGCTCGCCAGCCTCAGACATCCGCGGTGCGAGATGTGCGAGACTGGCGAAGCGATCAGGCAGCCGACTGCAAGGCTTGCTTATATCCGGGCGCGAAAACCTCCCGGGCAAATTGCGCGAATGTGACTTTGCCGACGCGCTTTTGTTCGCCATGAAATTGGCCCAGGATCTTCGGGAACGCCTCTTCCATTTCAACCAGCAGTGCGGCCATTTCAGACGAGAGCCCCGCCTGGCTCATTGCGGCCTTCAGCGCGTCTCCTGGAACGGTGACCACACGAACCTGTTTCTGAATAGCTTCTCCGGCGATGCTTGCCCATTCATTCAACGAAAGCTGCTGCGGGCCAACGATGTCGATCACGTGATGGCCGTCGATTGGGTTGAGCAGAAACTCCGCGGCAATTTCGGCGATGTCCTGCGTTGCAATGTACTCGGCTTTCACTGATCCGGGGATGGACGTGTAGATACTGCCTTGAGCAATGATCGTCTGCAGTGACATGAACACGTTCTCCATGAACTCGTTGGGGCGAAGCGCGACGATGTTCTTCCCGGCGGCTCGAAACTTCTCTTCCGTGTCATGAAGTCCAACGATCGGCCCCGTGCCGCTCGGCAGGAAGGCTCCTGCGCTTGAAAGCTGGACGACACGCAGATCAGGGTGTTTACGGATGACGCTGGCTCCGGCGTCGGCCATGCGACGGGCCAATCCCAGCGGGTCATGTGAAGTTATATCCGAGGGAGTTAGCCAGAACAGCGCGTCGGCTGCTTTCACCGCTTGCTCAACAACCGCTGCATCGCTATGTTCACCAGCGATTACCTTTGCACCTCGGCTGGTCAGATCCTTCACTTTCTCTGGATGTCGCGCAATCAACGTGACATCGGCCTTGCGATCAAGAAGCAGGTTGGCGAGTTTGTTGCCGATGTGGCCGGTAGGGGTAGTAACTGCAATTCTCATGAAAGATTCTCCTACTGCGTCCAAGATGTGTGCCGCCACTGCCGGGTCGCAGAAAGGCAGAGACTTAAATCTGGAAAACGACTGTGCTCCAATTCGCGGGCGGATGAAATCCCAATCGCTGATTCCCGCGATCGGAGTGCCCTTCCGTTGGAGAGAGAGCGTCTCCTTTCGCAGCTTTCACTCGCGCAACCCGATGATTCCAAGTCTGTAAGCAATCGCATAATCCGTTTCCTGCATCTGAGAACATGAAGGACGTTGAAGTCTGGATCAGCGAGAGGTAGAACCATGGGTAAGACGTTACATCCCGAGTTCACACATCGCACCAACGAGGATGGATCTCTCCATTCCTACTGCTCGCAGTGTTTTGCCACTGTTGCCGACTCTGCTTCAGCAGCCGAATTAGATCGAGCCGAGCGCGAGCACAAATGCGATCCTCGACTGCTGGAAATGGTCGAGAGATATAGAAGAATCAGCAGCCTTCGCGAAGTTGCTTAAGAGGCAGCGCCGGACTGCGGACGGTCGCCACTCTGCATCCTAAACCTTTAAACAATCCTGCGGCGACTCACTCATCATGTGGAGCGTCGCACTCCGTTCCGTTCATAAAGACATTTTCTGGAGTCGCCATGAGCCGGCTTACTCTCCCTCCGTATCTCGTTCAGAATGGACCTATGAAGCGCTGCTCAGCCTGTAACCACCCGTTTGCGCTCGATGTGAAGCCCTCGCTCAGCAGGGCATTCCGGAAGCATGTGGAGGAAGTGCACCGCACTTCGGTTGCCGATGACGATGGCCGTAAACTGACCATGGGATTTGCGCCGAAGAAATAGAACAGTATCGATAGGGCCGGGCAGGTTTTGGGATCGGCGGCTTCGAGAGACCTGCGGAGCAAGTCACCGTTCGGGCGGCTTGCGCGAACGCAATCTCTTCCAGAGGCTCCTGACTGGCTGGTTCAGGATGACCATCCAGGCGACGGCAGCTGCCCCTATGACTATCACTTCCCACCAAAGCATTTCGGTTCAGCCTGGCCAATTTATTGCAATAACAGCGTCATGAGCGTTTATACGGTGGGCAGCCTTATGCGTCGCTTAAGAGCAGCCGCGCCGATCCGGATCCCGACCAAAAGACAACCCTCCAACTCGCATTCGGCCTCAACGTCTGAAGACCGCAATCGGCTGGGAAGCATCAAACAAAAAGATGGGGTTGAGGCTCGGGGGCAACATGTTATTTCAGGATGTAGTCCGGCACACTATTTATCTTCTGGCTGAGGCTGAGCGAAATGTCGCCTTGAATGAGCGTTTGCGAGGCGAGATGCGCAACTCGGAGAATGCGGGCAAGACGACGGGATCAGGTCATCGCCTCATCGTCAGGAACCACGCTGCTGCAGTCGGGAAATCTCCAAGCCGCGATGGGGAAGTCAATAAAAGAGAATAGCGTCTTCGGAAGAAGCCCTTATCGAGGGAACGCTTCAGGAGCCGGATATGGAATTCTGTGCCACAGCTTCAAAGGTGAGATCGTTTGCCGGGCACTTATGCTCGGCGCACCACTGCTCGAAGAGGCGCCCATAGCTGAGAGTGATATACGAGGAGCGATCCACCCCTAGCTGAGCTGCAGTTCGATCGATCCACTCCGGCGTGCCTTCGAGCTCGGCAAAGATGCCGATTGGTGTCTCGTCGATCACGCAGTGTCCTTGGTGATCGGACCATTCGCTGCGCCATTTTTCATAGCGAAATGCCTGGACGAGGCCGATGGAGCGGAATACCTCGGCCAGAACTTCGCCGTCGCCGACCTGCGTTTCCGTTTCGATGCGGTGCTTGTGGGCGTCCTCTCCGGGACCGGCGTCGGGGAGCCGCTTGTGAGTGATGACCCAGCGACCTCCGTAGCTGCGGATGCGCAGAATCTCTGTCCGTGCACGCATCTTGCGGTCAGGCGTATCGAACAGCACATTGCTCTCGAATGTGCGCGGAGTCTCCTCGTCGAATCCAGCTTTGCGCAGCCTCGCTGCCAGCGCGCCTGCATCTTCAACCCGGAATTTGATCTCGGTTTCGATAGACATCGTAAGCAGCGAGTATACGAGGGTAGCGGCAGGCCCTTCAAACCGGCGAGAATAGCTGTGTGAAGACGCTGCGGCTCAAGGTCGATCCTGCTCACCTCGAGAGGGACGAGTGCAAATCTGCGATGGTTCGGGCTGCTCAGATCCTGCGCGCGGGCGGGCTGGTGGCCCTGCCGACGGAGACGGTGTACGGCCTGGGGGCCAATGCGCTTGATGCTGCGGCGGTGAGACGGATATTCGAAGCCAAACAGCGCCCCTCCTGGGATCCGATCATTGTGCACATCGCGGGCCCGGTGACACAGAATCGCATGCTTGAGGGTCTGGTCACGCATATCCCGCAAGCTGCTCACGACCTTATGCGGACTTTCTGGCCGGGGCCGCTCACGGTGCTTCTGCCGAGGAGCGAAGCAGTGCCCGACGTGGTCACTGCCGGCCGACCGCTGGTGGGCATCCGCATGCCGGCGCATCCGGTCGCGTTCGAGTTGATCCGACAGGCCGCCGTTCCTGTGGCCGCGCCAAGCGCCAATGTCTTTGGCCATATCAGCCCGACCACCGCCGAACACGTGCTCGAAGATCTCGACGGCAGGATCGACGCGATCCTGGACGCCGGACCAGCCCAGCACGGCGTCGAGTCTACGGTGCTTGATCCAAACCAGCAGCCGATGATGATTTATCGTCCCGGCGCCATCACCGCCGACCAGATAAGAGAGGTTGGCGGTCCCGTGGAAACTCTGAAAGAGAAAATGCTGCCCGACGCGGCTGCGCGAGAGGCTCTTCCCTCACCCGGCGTTGGTTTGCGGCATTATGCGCCGCGAGCACGGCTGATTCTTGTTGAGGGCACGCTTGCCGAACTTCCCGCTCGACTGAACGCCGCAGCGCAACCGCACGATCGCCAACGTCTCGGCGTTATGCTTCCGGCGGAACTGGCCAACATCGATTTGGGTGCACCACTTCGTGCGGGAACAGAATTCGCATGGGGCCGATGGAGCGAGCCACAGGAGCTGGCAGAGAAGCTCTACGCCGGTTTGCGCGCACTGGATGCACGGGGTTGCGATGTGATTTTTTGTCCGCTGCCGGAAGCGGGGGGAATTGGGGATGCGATACGGGATCGGTTGCGTAAGGCCGCGCACTCCGGCTGAACTGAGAACATGAAGCTGCTCTTACTGTCCCGCCTCGCCGAGTTTATACATATACTTGATCGCCGATTTATAAATAAGCACCTTGTTGCGGCCACGAATCTTCAGCACCCCTCGGTCGTACCACTCAATTTGACCCTGCAGCTTTTCTCCGTCTTCGAGGACGATGACCATTGGCGTCTGCGACTGGATCTGCTTCTGGAGATAGAACAATTCTGCCTGGCGGTGCGCGGAGGCATCTTCTAGTTCATGACTCGTAAACCTGAAAGTGGGTGTCTGTGCCGAATGATGCTGACGATGTTGCCCAGGAAACGAGCCGGGGCGGCGTTGAGCATCCACACCCGGCAAAGTGATCTGACTATTCATAAGATAGGACCCTCCATGGCAACGGATCTGGTGATTGAAAAGATGCAGAACATGCGCTGCGCTTTGCTTGCTGGGAAAGCACAGTCTTGCGTGCTGTCTTAGAGCCCGTGGAACCCTGAAGGAACACACAACGAGGGAAAGCAGACTCGATTACTGTCTTTGCTGAAAGTGCTCTGATTCTATCCCAAAAGATGCCCGGCGCGAGGCGGAAGTTGCTTTTCTTTGAGCGCAGCTGGCGGAACGAAAGATCAGCGTTCGGGAAGGCTTACAGCCATGGAATCGAGCGAGAGAGAGCGCAATAGATTGCGCCGCATTCCCTGCTCCACTTGCACTACCGCGCGGGAAGCAGCCTCGATCCAGTCGACCGTGAGGCCCTGGGCCATGCGTTCCAGTTCAGGCTTTAGATCGAGATTGCGCATAAGATCCGGAGTTCCGGCAACCACGAGGAGAAGATCTTCGAGCAGGCTCCCAAGAGCGCGCAGGAGGTTGATGGTCTTCTCCTGCCCGTCGGCCCCGCCGCGGTAGGTTTCGGTGGCGCGAAAGAGTTCAGAGTAGTCCGGCTGCTGGAGAGTGGTTCGGAGGACCAGCAAGGCGTCTTTGCGGCTGGCGAGATAGACCTCCAGATCCAGCGTGAGGGCGCGCCCGACAGCACCTTCCGCAAGTCGCGCAGCCAACGCGCGCTGCTGCGGCTTGAGCTCAGGGCGCCGCTCCGCCAGCAACGCTTCGATCTCAGCTGCAGGCAGTGCTCCCAGGCGGTAGAGCATCGCCCGCGAACGAATCGTGGGCAGCAGTTCGTGCGGATTCTCAGTGAGGAGAATAAGTGACGTCTTCGCCGGCGGCTCCTCCAGCACTTTGAGGAGGCTGTTTGCCGCTTCCTTCATGAAGGCAGAGCAGGTAAAGATGAAAAACGCGCGGCGCGCTTCGACGGGAGGACGGTAAAAGGCAGCGTGAATGACCTCGCGTACCTGCCCGAGCTTGATCATCAGCTGCGGAGGATCAGGCGGGATGATGAGGACGTCGGGATGGGTCTGGATGAGTATCCGAGTTTCGCGCTTGTCGGCGTCGCGCATTTCGTCGCGGGCAGCAACGGCTTCGGTAACGCGATCTTCGAGGTTGCGAGCTTCCGCAATCCGGGTACAGTTTGCGCAGCGGCCGCAGAAGTCGGGCAGACCGTCCGACTCGGCGTTCTCCAGGCAGTTCACGGCCTGCGCCAGCATCAGGGCGAGAGCGTACTTCCCTGCTCCCTTCGGTCCGGAGAGGATCAGCCCCTGAGGGAAATGCCCGGTTCGAGCACACTCGCGCAGCCGCCGGACGGTTGACGCATTGCCATGAAAACTCTGGAAGCTCACCCTTTCGAGTTTAACGTGAGCGTCATCCGCGGGAAGAATATCTGCCATTCTCGTTATTGACGAGCATGCGGTGATTCGCCTAGAAATGCGTTTAGCCTTGACGCTTCCTTCTGTTGAAGGCTACAAATTGCCGATCAATCCTCCGAAGGCTCTCGCTGTACCACCAGAGGTTCAAAGCCGTTGCGGCAACGTACAGGAAAGGGAGGAAGAACATCAAACTAAGCACCGCAAACACACGACCAAAGGAACTCCAGAAGCGATGCAATGGCGCTCCCTGCAAGAATGGCAACCACAGCAAGACGCTCGCGATGAGCCCCCCTCCCAAAAACGCGGCCCTCCTTCTCCAGCGTATGACTTCTTGCGCAATTTGTTCTTGCACTTCCCCGTCGCTTGATTGTCCACAGTCGGTGCGTCGTTCCGCTTTGATTCGGCTCTTCTTGCCCAATCCAGTCTCCTGAAGTGTGTAGCCAGTATATGTAAACGCAGACTCCAGAATTCTCGAAAGATTCTTTGCGGCGTGTAGTTGCCTAACCTACCCATTAGTGACTTACCAGTAAACAGGCTTACGATCGTACTCACGGTCACGCGCGGTACTCGGCCATTTCCATAGGCGAATATGCGTGCCATTACCCATCCCGCCGCATCATTCTGACGTAAATCCCGTTCTTGGGACGGAGCGTGATCTTCGGCTGAAGCTCAATCTTCTGGCTTTTCACCAATTCGACACGCCAGCGCTGGGCGAGCGTAGCCAGTGCCAGCGTCGCCTCCATCCAGGCGAACGACTCGCCGATGCACTGACGCCCACCGCCTCCGAACGGGAAGTAAGCAAAACGCGGGCGAGCGGCCTTTGCCGCGGGAGTGAACCGCTCCGGCAGAAAGCGCTCCGGCTCAGGAAACCAGCGCGGATCGCGCTGCACAATGTACTGGCTGAAGAAGACCATGGTTCCCTTACGCAGGCGGTAGGGTCCGATCGACACGTCTTCGAGGACCTCACGTCCCATGGCCCAGGCCGGCGGATACAGCCGCATCGACTCCGAAAGCACCATGGCGATGTACTCAAGCCGCGGCATGTCTTCGAGGGTGGGCAGGCGATCGTCGAGAACTGCATCGACCTCTCTGTGAAGACGGTCTTCTGCTTCGGGATTCTGTGCGAGCAGCAGCCATGTCCAGGAGAGCGCATTTGCCACCGTTTCGAATCCGGCGAGGAAGAGGGTGAGGACCTGGTCGCGCAGCTCCTCTGACGCCAGGCGTCGATGATCGCCGCCCGCTTCATCGTCGCGGGCAGCGACGAGCATCGAAAGCAGATCTCCTCGATCACCTGGGGCTGTCGCTTCCGACTGCGCGTCGACTTCCGAGCGCCGCGACCTGATCATTCCGTCTACGACCTCATCGAGCCGATTCTTCGCAGCGCGGAAACGCCGCATTTTTGGGAGCGGGGAGTTGAGCAGAAGCTCGGCCCGTGGCAGGGTCACCAGGAAGTGATACAGCTCCATGATGATGTTGACCTGTTCGTTGATGTCGTGGATCTCGGGCGTGACCTCCGTATCGAAGAGGGTACGAGCGGTTATCTGCAGAGCGAGCCGCATCATCTCGGCGGAGATGTCGAACTCGGCTTCTGGCTTCCAATGGTCGCGCATGGCCGCGGCGAGGCTTACGATCTGCCCGGCATAGCTCTCGATTCGCCGCCGGTGAAACGCCGGGGCAGCAATGCGTCGACCGCGCCGGTGGGTCTCCCCGTCTGAGGTGATGAGCCCTTCCCCCAGCAGAATCTTCATGCGCTTCTGGGTGCGGTCCTTGCCGAATGAGGCAGCTTTGTCGATAAGGACTTCACCGATGTCCGCCGGATCGTTCAGCAGGACGACATCGTTCCGCAGGATGCGATAGTGCGCCGCCCGGCCGTAGCGCCTCAGGTGCTCGAAAAGCAGGATGGGGTTTTGGGGGTCGAAGAAGCGATGGAAACGATAAAAAGGCAGATTGAAGCTAAGCCCAGGCGGATAGACGTACTGGCCCCGCCGCACGACCGGAGTGGAATCCTGCAATGCCGACGCATGCGGTGTGAAATCGCCCAGCTCCACGGTTTGAGTTTATTGCACCTGTGACTGAACGGGCCTGCACGCTTTGATCTCACAAAACCTGAACCCGCTGCATCTTCGAACACTCCAGTTGAGTCCAAAGTAGAACTGGCCGGAAGCAAAGCTGGAGTCCGGTCTTCCCGACCCCTCTTCCCCGTACAATGGATAAAGGAATCGATGCCGGACGCCGAGCAAAAACCCCGCCAAGCTGATGCGAATAAGCCCGAACCGCGCAACGGGGACGCTCCGCAGCAGAAAACCGATGAAGACCCAGTCGGGAAGGTCTACGACTCGCGTCTGATCAGGCGGCTGGGCCACTACCTCAAGCCCTATTGGTGGCAGGCGGCGATCTCCTCGATTTCCATCAGTCTCAAATCCATCAGCGATATCGCCGGACCCTTCCTGCTGATGGTCGGCATGGACCGCTACTTCCCTACCGACAAAGGACCCTCAGGCGCCACGCTGCTCAGCCATGAAGGCGGGCCGACAGGATTTCTGCTGCGGCATCTGCCGCCTGACCCTATGCAGGGCATTACCCGGCTTGCGCTCATCTATCTCGTCTGCCAGGTTTCAGCCTATCTGTTCGAATTTGTTCAGACGTACCTGATGCAGTGGACCGGGCAGAAGATCATGTTCGACCTGCGCCGCGATATCTTCCGCCACATGCAGCGCATGCACGTCGGCTTCTTCGACACGCACGCGGTAGGACGACTGGTCACTCGAATTACCTCCGATGTCGACGCCATTAACGAGATGTTCACCGGCGGCATTCTCGCCATAGTCGACGACTTCTTCACGCTGACGTTCATGGCCATTGTGATGCTGAAGACCAAGTGGTGGCTGGCGCTGCTGGCGTTCTCGGTGTTCCCGCTGATCTTGCTGGTTACGCGCATGTTCCGCAACAGCGTACGCGAGAGCTACCGGCGAGTTCGCGCAGCCATCGCCCGAATCAACAGCTTCACGCAGGAACACGTCAGCGGCATGAGCGTGGTACAGCTCTTCAACCGCGAGCAGCGCGCCTACAAGGATTTCGAGGCCGTCAATCGCCTGCACATGATCGCCTTCAAGGACACGATCTTCGCGTATGCGCTCTACTACCCGGCGGTGGAGATTCTCTCGTCGATCGCGATTGCACTGGTCATATGGCGCGGCGGCTTCGGCGTGCTCTCCGGCTCGGTCACAATCGGGATGCTGGCGGCGTTCAACATGTATTCGCAGCGCTTCTGGCGGCCGATCCAGGACCTGAGCGACAAGTACAACATCCTGCAGGCAGCGATGGCGGCATGCGAGCGCATCTTCAAGCTGATGGACACGGAGCCGGAGATCGTCAGCCCGGCGAGCCCGAAATCGGGCGACGGGTCAAATCGAATTGAGGTCCGCCACGTCTGGTTCACCTATCAGAAGCTGACGCCGGAGCAGAAGGCTCTGATCGACAGCCTCGTCGATTCGCCCGACCGCGCCGGCCACCTTGCAGCGATGACCGAAATCGAGTGGATATTGAAAGACGTTTCCTTTACTGTCGAGCCCGGCCAGACGATTGCGATTGTGGGGCATACGGGCGCGGGTAAGACTACGCTGACCAGCCTGATGATGCGCTTCTACGATGTCACGGCAGGATCGATCTGCCTCGATGGCGTTGACCTGCGCGAACTCGACCTTGCCGCGTTGCGAAGCCACTTCGCAGTCGTCTTGCAGGACCCGTTTCTCTTTGCGGGGACGATCGCGGAGAACATACGGTTCGGCAACGACGCGCTGACGGATGCCGCGCTGAAAGAAGCTGCGCGCGATGTGAACGTACTGGACTTCATTGAGTCCCTGCCGAAGAAGTTCGACGAGCCTGTTCGCGAGCGTGGCAATTCACTGTCCACCGGACAGAAGCAGCTGATCAACTTTGCACGCGCATTGGCCTACAATCCACGGATTCTCATTCTTGACGAGGCAACGTCGAGCGTGGATACCGATACGGAACTGCGTATTCGCGGGGCACTCGATCGCATGGTTGAGGGCCGCACCAGCGTGCTGATTGCGCACCGCCTCTCAACTGTGCAGCGTGCGGACACCATCCTTGTCATGCACAAGGCACAGTTGCGCGAAATGGGCAGTCACCAACAGCTGCTGGCCCAAAGGGGACTCTACTGGAAGCTCTACCAGCTGCAGTACAAGGACCAGGAGATCAGTTCTCCTTCTCTGGGATCGCCGCGCATCGAGCCGGCAATCTCCTGAGATCAGTGCGACCTGGCGGCGTTGGTGTGTTTTTGCTATGGCGAAATACAAGATTCTGGCGTCAAGTTCCGGATGGGTGATAATTCGATACCAATAAGACCAAAGACTCTCTAGCGGCGGAAGGCGTTCCGCATTAAGCGAATGCTTACTCCCGCAAAGAGACAAGCCAGAGAGATGAGTATCAGTCGCGGGAGCCAATTGTCGTGCAGCTTACACGCAACGACAGCCCCTCCAGAAGCCATGAGCAGGAACATCAGACTATAGAGCACCAGCGCGGCGGCTCTGAACGGGTTTTGCTCGGCGATCTCCTTTCCAGAGCAACTCATCCATCGAACGCCTTTGGCGAAGCATATCCGGCCTCATAATGCCTCGTTCTGAGCCTGGCATCTGTCATTCAGGTCGATCGTCGCCGACTCTGAACCTGGCATATATTGGCGCAGGAACTCAGCTCCTGAGACGCAAGCAGTTTGCTCGTTACTGGCAAAAACGAAGGGCGGCGCACGTGCACCGCCCTTCGAAGTGTCTGTTGAGATTCGTTACGGCCCCATGCTCGCCGGCTGGCATGCCGAGATCGAAGCCGGAGTTGGCGGGGCTGGCGGAGTGGACCACGGAACCGCATTGAAATCGAAGAATTCAAGCAGATTCGGTTGTGCCGCATCGCGATTGGTCAGATGCGCCGAGGGGCTGATGAAGCGGCTCTCGACGAATTTGATTACAGCGGTGTGATCCATCGGTGTATGGGAGACGTAGTGTTTCCTGGTGAATGGGGAGATGATGATGTTCGGAACCCGGAACCCCAGTTGAGCCTTGAATCCCTGCACCGCAGCCGCGTCTCCACTGTGCGCTCCCGGACTGCTGGACCGCAGATCGCAATGAAGTGTGTACTGACCGAGTGTCGGCGGCAGACATGGATTGTAGCCGTCCGGGTTCACCGCGATCGAGGAGATGTCGGGAATCGAGCCCAGTGATGCGTCTGTGTTCTGGTTGGAGTGACCCGGCACCGGGGGCACGTGATCGTAGGGCCCGCCTCCCTCGTCGTACGAGAAGAAGAAGACCGAGTTCTGCCATGACGAGCTGGCCATGAACTTGTTGATGATGTTCGCCACCACGGATTGGCCGCTCAGGATCGACTGATTCGAACCGGGATGCTCGTCGCTGCCACCCGCTTCGATGAACGCAAACGCCGGGAGCGTGTTGTTCGTCAAGTCGGTGAAGTACCGCGAGATCGGCGCCAAGTGGTTCGGGTCGATGCAGAACGAGTTGGTCGAATCTCCTACTACGCTGGACGGCTGCGTGGTGCCGGTGCAGGAATTGGTGCTTGTTTTGTGGTAGAGGAAGTTGTTGGCCCAGCTGAACTGCGAGAACATCGTGTCCGGGTAGGCCGAAGAGGTCTTCTGGTAGTAGATCTTCCATGAAACACCGGCTTCATTCAGCTCCTGGAAGATCGTCTTCGAAACCTCCTGACCCACGTGGTCATCCAGACCGCGATCGTACGCCAGGCCTTGCGTTGTGCCACCGGCGAAGGTCGCGATGCGATTGGGCGTGCTCTTGCTCGAAATGGGCGAGAACCACCGGTCTGATACCGCGAACTGCGAGGCCATGTAGTAGTAGTAGTTCAGGAAATCCTGATCGTAATACCCCATGGCTCGTTCTCCGGTCAGATCGGTGTAGGCGCCGCTGCATTTCCCGGATGACGCACAGCTCTTCGCGAAGCCTTCCGCCGTGTGCACGAAGCCGTCCATGTTGATCGGCCGGGTAGTGAGGAAGTTGTACCGGTTCACACTGCCATAGCTGGCAAGCCAGTCCGAGCTATCGTCATCGATACAAGTCGTGCGGAACTTGTACAGATAGTACGTGTCGCCCTCATCGTCCTTGTTGAAGATCGTGTTCAGCTTGTCCTCGATCCCGTCGACGACATACGTCTTGCCGTCGTCGCCGATATCCCATCCCTTGGAGTGCCGATACGGATTCAGCATGCCGAAGTAGCTGTCGAAGGATCGATTCTCCTGCAGCATGAAGATGACGTGTTTCACCTTGGTCACATCACCGCCGGTTGAGGTTCCGACCGTCACGGTTGTCTGTGCCGAAGCAGTGGTTCCAGCCGCGTTGCTTGCCTCTGCCGTGTAGGTGGTGGTCATGGTCGGAGTCACGGTCACCGTGCCTCCGGTAGAAGACAGCGGATACGAGCTGCCGTCGGAGCCGGTCACAACGACGCTGGTCGCATTGGTGGCGGTAACGGTCAGCACGTCAGAACTACCCTGATTGATTGAGCTATTCTGCGCGGAGATTGTCACCGTCGGATTCTGTGCCGTCGAACCCACCGTAATCGTGACCTGGGCTGATGTGCTGCCGCTCGAGTTCGTTGCCGTCGCCGTGTAAGTCGTGGTAGAGGTCGGAGCTACGCTGAGCGATCCGCCGTTGTAGGGCAGGGTATACGAGGTGCCGTTAGAGCCGGTCACTTTGACGGAGGCAGTCTTGGTGTCTGTGACGGTCAAGGTGACTGACTGTCCCGAATTGATGCTGGTAGAACTCGCGGTGATCGAGATCGTGGGCAGGTTGGTGCCACTGGCGACAGTAATTGTCGTAGATGAGGACGCGCTGGTGCCCGATGACCCAGTGGCCTTTGCCGTGTAGGTGGTCGTCGACGAGGGCGTAACAGTGATGGAGCCACCCGAGGCTGCGAGGTTGTAAGACGATCCGTCGGAGCCTGAAACGCTGACCGACGTCGCATTGGAGGCAGTCACTGTCAGCGTGTCTGATGTACCGGGGCTGATCGAGCTTTTTGCTGCAGTGATCGAGACGGTAGGCGCAGGCGTTCCCGAACTCACGGTTATTGTGGTCTGCGCGCTGGCGCTGCCGCTGGAGTTGGTGGCAACTGCGGTGTAAGTCGTCGTAGACGTCGGCGCGACAGTGAGCGTTCCGCCGTTATACGGAAGAGTGTAGGAAGTGCCGTTGGATCCAGTTACGTGGATTGAGGCAGCACTTGTTTCCGTAACCGTCAGCGTGACTGTTTGTCCGGAGGTGATGCTGTTGGAACTTGCTTTGATCGAGACGGTTGGAACTGCTGCTGAGGCGGTGGTAGCGAAGACTGCGACTGCAACCAAGGTTAGGAAATGTCTCAGGGAAGAGATTGGTTTCACGGCGGCCTGCCTTTGAGGGCTCGTGCATGTGCCAGATTGCGCTCTGGGGGGCGGGGTATTCCCGGCTGGATGGCGTCCGCCCCGCGCCGGGTACGAATTGGACGGATACAGAAACGTTTGATGCTTTCCTTATGCGAAAAGGAAGCAACCCGGAAACCCGCACAGTAGTAACCAGCACAGGCAGTTCTTGATTGAGAGAACAACTGCTGTGCTGAGTAGGGGAATGCGGCCGGAACACGATATCCGTTCAACCCGGGTGATTACTAATGAGTAACCCCCTCCTGCTACTTTACCTGAATTTGCGAATGAGCGAAGGAATGACTGGGCGATGACAATTGCCTGACATCCGGCGCGTCCTCCCGCGTCTATCTTTGCCCTGCTGGGCAAATGTTCTGCCGCTCCAATAGAGCGGATCAGACAAATCTGGCCCGCCATGAGGAGTGTCTATGTTTAACATCCCTGGAGGTCGCGGCGCCGTACTTCCCTTCACCGCGCTAGCCGCAGCGCTTGGGCTTGCAAGCGCAATCCCGGCTCAGCAGCTTCAACACTATAAGCAGACAAACCTGGCTTCTGACACCACCAACGACACCAATCTCGTCAACGGATGGGGCATTTCGCGAGGCACGACGACGCCCTGGTGGGTGTCCGACAACGGCACTGGCAAAGCCACCCTCTACTCCGGTGCAGGGGCGGTTCTATCCCTCGTCGTGACGATTCCCACCGGCGATCCGGACAAGAATCCCATCGGCACGCCCACTGGCCAGGTGTTCAACGGCACAGCTGATTTTCAACTTACGAATGGCCAGCCTGCAAAGTTCATCTTCGCTACCGAAGACGGCACCATTTCGGGCTGGAATGGAGGCACAGCAGCTGAAATCCACGTGAATACCAAAGGCGCGTCAGTCTTCAAAGGCCTGGCGATGGCGACGATCAGCGATCCGAGGAGCGGAGCGGCTGCCAACTTCCTTTACGCCGCCGATTTCCGCAATGGGCGGATCCGTGTCTACGACAAGTACTTTCATCCAGTCTCACTCGGCGAAGAAGCTTTCCGCGATGATCATGTCCGCCACGGTTTCGCACCTTTCAATGTTCAGAACATTGGCGGCAATCTCTACGTTGCGTACGCCAAGCAGGACGCAGAGAAGAAAGATGAGATCGCCGGCGCCGGCCTTGGTTACGTCGACGTCTACACGCCTTGGGGCCATCTGATTCATCGCATGGAGCATGGCTGGTGGTTCAGCGCACCATGGGGGCTGACGCAGGCTCCGTCTGACTTCGGCGCCTACAGCCACGACATTCTCGTCGGTCAATTCGGCTCGGGCAACATCGCGGTGTTCGATCCCGTCAACGGCAGGTTCAAGGGTGAACTGAATGACGAGAACAACACTCCCATCAAGATCGACGGCCTGTGGGGAATCAACTTCGGCAGCGGAGGCACTTCGGGACCGGCTAACAGCCTGTTCTTCGCCGCGGGGCCTGAAGACGAGTCTCACGGCTTGTTCGGTGCGATTACTCCAGTCGAGAACGTCCTCGGTGGCGACCAATAGGCCGCACGTGGAGCAGAAAAACAATGGCCGCTCCATCTTCGGAGCGGCCATTCTGTTTCAACTTCAGATTGAGTTTAGCGTCCCGCGGCAACCGACGGACGCGTATCGAGCGCGCCACTCTGATAGCCTTCCGCCATCTTTTCGATCGGGAGCGGCTTGTAGTCTTTGCCGTGTCCTGCCTGGCCGAACTGCTGCATGCGCAGCGCCACGACTTTCTTCATCGCCTCGCGTGCCGGCTTCAGGTAGTCGCGCGGATCGAACTTCTCCGGTGTCTCCGCGAACACCTTGCGGATCGCGCCTGTGATGGCGAGACGGTTGTCGGTGTCGACGTTGATCTTGCGCACGCCGTTGCGAATTCCGAGTTGGATCTCCTCAACCGGAACGCCCCACGTCTCCTTCAGCTTTCCGCCGTACTGGTTCACGATGTCCTGCAGATCCTTGGGGACGGAGGAGCTGCCGTGCATCACCAGGTGGGTGTGCGGCAAGCGCTTGTGGATCTCGATCAGCACATCCATCTTCAGCACGGAGCCATCCGGCTTCTTGGTGAACTTGTATGCGCCGTGGCTGGTGCCGATGGCGATGGCCAACGCGTCAACACCGGTCCGCTCGGCAAACTCAACTGCCTGGTCTGGATCGGTGATGTGATCGAGGCCCGATCCGCCGGCGCCGTGTCCATCTTCAACGCCGCCCAGCACGCCGATCTCGCCTTCAACTGTAACGCCGCGCTCGTGGGCATAGTCGACGACGCGACGCGTGACTTCGACGTTCTCTTCAAAGGTCGACGGCGTTTTGCCATCTTCCTTCAGCGAGCCATCCATCATCACTGACGTGTAGCCAAGCCCGATGGCGCTTTTGCAGGTCTCGAAGCTGTTGCCGTGGTCCTGGTGCATGGCGATCGGAATGTCGGGATTCAATTCCGCAGCCGCCTGGATCAGCCGGAACAGATAGAGGTCTTCGGCAAACTGGCGCGCGCCGCGGCTGGCCTGAACGATCACCGGCGAGTTGGTCTCCTTCGCCGCCATCATGATGGCCTGGATCTGCTCCATGTCGTTGACGTTGAATGCGCCGACGCCGTATCCGCCCTTGGCGGCCTCGTCGAGGAGCTGCCGCATAGAGACTAGAGGCATAGCAAATTCTCCTTCTTATGAACTTTCAAGGATTCGGCCGCCGGGCACTTGGCGCTCAAACGGCAGGAACTGCAATCGTCCTTATGGTAGCAGAGCCACGCAATCACAAAGTGTGCCCGAGCGCACATCGCGCCCCGCATCTAACACCGTCTACACGCGTAATTCTAAGGAAGTAAACGACCTCCAGAGAAACAGGCAAACCAGCTGGATTTCGGCGCGCCCCGTTATCATGACCCTGATAGTCCCCGGAGCCCTCCATCTTGAAGAACCTCGCTCGCTATATCGCTGCCCTCGCACTCATCGCGGCTTCCCTTCCCTCCCTCGCCCAGCAGACCTGGACTGTAAAACCCGAATGGGTCACCGCACATGAATACTTCCTCTCCAGCGACGTCCTCGCAGGCCGCGGCTCCGCAACCCGCGATGAAGAACTCGCCGCGACCTATGTTGCAAGCGAATTCCAGAGCTACGGCCTCAAGACCGCTCCCGGCATGAGCGGCTATCTGCAAACCGCCGGCGTCGTCGCGCCCAGGCTCGATGCCCGCGGCACCCTGAAGATCGGCGACGTCACACTTCAAGAAGGACCGGACTTCTTTCTCCTGATGTCGCCCGGAGCCTCAGCCTCCGGATCCCTCGTCCGCATCGCAGCCGCGGCAACGCCTCGAGCGGAACTTGCGGCCAACTCCGCCGTCCTCGTCACGGGAGCGACTGACCCCAAGAGCCTCTTCCCCGCCATCTCTGCTCTGCGCCGCGCTGGAGCAGCGATCATCCTCATTCCCGAAACTCCGGCCCTGGCCGCACTGCCACAGACATTCGGCGGAGAGACGCGCGTCAGCATCCGGCTTGCTGACGATCCTCCGCGCAAAACGCCGACGGTAATTCTTCTCCACGCTGACGCGGCTTCAAAGCTGTCCGCCAAAGAGGGCGCGCAGGTCGCCATCGAGGTACACGAAATCCCGCAGACCAAGCCTCGCCAGACTTTCAACGCCATCGGCTATCTCCCCGGAACCGACCCCTCAGCGGGGACGGTCCTCCTCAGCGCGCATCTCGATCATCTCGGCGTTGGCCGTGCCGTCAATGGCGACTCCATCTATAACGGCGCTAACGATGATGCCGCCGGGACTACCGCCGTTCTCGAACTCGCGCATGCGCTCGGAGAGGGTCCGCGTCTGCGTCGCAGCATTCTTTTTGTCTGTTATGGGTCTGAAGAACTCGGAGAGCTAGGCTCAACGTACTTCGGCAAGCACCCGCCCGTGCCGCTGCACGACCTTGTCGCCAACCTCGAGTTCGAAATGATCGGCAACCAGGATCCGAAGATGCCGACGGGGGTGCTCCTGCTCACCGGCTGGGACCGCTCCAACCTCGGTCCCACGCTTAAAGAGCACGGCGCTCTGCTCGGTCCCGATCCTTATCCCGAGCAGCACTTCTTCGAGCGCTCCGATAATTACGCACTTGCACTGCAGGGCGTTGTCGCGCATACCGCGGGAGGCTGGGGAACGCCGCCCACCTACCACCAGCCCAGCGACGACATGGCCCACCTCAACATCGCATTCATGACACGCGCCATTCAGTCGCTCATCGAACCGGTTCGCTGGCTGGCCGACAGCGACTTCCACCCGCAATGGAACCCCGGAGGCGCACCTAAGGCCGGCCGCTAGCTCCTTGTCGTGCGCCGAATCCGGTTACAGCGCCCCGATCGTGACATTCCCATCCCTGGTATGGATGGTGAGCGGTGTTCGGCCAGCATTCAGCTTGCCGCTGATGTTGTGGCCGCCGCCGGAGTCGTAGCCTTTCATCGTCAGCGGCAACTGGCAGTCGAGGTGGCCGTCGCCCGTGTGCAGGTCGATGTCAGCGGCAAGAGTCCTCGGCAGGCGTATCTTCACGCTTCCATCAGAGGCCTCCACCCGCGACGCAGTTGTCAACTGCGAGCCCTCAGCAAGGGTCAGATCGAGGCTGCCATCGCTGGTATGAACCTGGACTCCACTCAATTTTCCATCGATCGTGATGTTTCCATCGGACGATCGCGAGTCAAGAGTTCCCGTCAGGTTGTGCATCCGGATGGAACCGTCGCTCGCAACCAGTTTGATCGCTCCCGACACATCTGCAACTTCCACCCCTCCGTCACTGGTGTGCAGCGAGACGGTTCCCTCCACGCCATAGACCTTCAGTCCGCCGTCGGAGGTACGCGCCTCGAGATCCATTTCCTTTGGTGCCTCGACCAGCACGCGCGGCTCGTGACGGTTGCCGATGCTCACGTGAAAGTGTTGCTTTTCCTTTAGTTCGAAGTTCACCCGATCTCCCGATTGGGATTCGCTGATCGTGTAATCTTCAGGACGACGATCGTTCCATTGCACTCGAATCTTCACTTCGCGGCACGCGGCGCAGGGCTCCACCTCAGTCGAAGCATCCCCGGTACCGATAGAGAGAGACGGCTTTGCTGAGACCGGATAAGACTTCTCCCAATCCTCAGCCGCGAATACAGGAGGCAGAGTCAACACGAAGAAAGAAACATAGGTCGCAAACCGGCACAAGGCTTTCATAGGACCTCTTACAGCTGAGTACGCGAGGAACACGCGACGCGTTCCATGATAAGAACTCAGGGG
>Ga0207674_10003252_pt1 | contig 20000 bp, 10 predicted proteins | sample KBSCornC72_FD_184303 | JGI IMG/M metagenome (GOLD analysis project Ga0207674, IMG submission 184303) | Corn rhizosphere microbial communities from Kellogg Biological Station, Michigan, USA - KBS Corn C7-2 (SPAdes) (version 2) | ecosystem: Host-associated > Plants > Roots > Rhizosphere > Soil ... | reverse complement strand
TCGGGGCCGAGGTGCTCGATGACGTCCAGGGCGTTGGCGCCGATGGAGCCGGTCGATCCGAGGATGGCAATCCGCTTGGGCAAGCGGCAGGCAATATAGGGGGGCGGCGAAATGGGAACAAGAAAGGGGGGTAACGGCTCAGACCAGCGGGTGCGGACGGAAGTGGCGATCCAGCAGGGGGGTTAACAGGCTGACGACCAGCAGCGCAAGATACGGCCCGTACGAGATCGACACGTAAAGCTGCGCCGCCGCCGCGACCACGCCCACCAGCAGCCCGTACAGCACGCGCGCCCGCCTCGCCATCGGCCGCAGCGCCGGCGCCGTCGCCAGGAAGAAGATCATCAGGATCATCGGGCCGATCATGATCTCGTAGTTCACGAACGTAATCGCGTTCGCCCAGCCCACCTGCTCGTACCGCAGGCCACTGGGCGTCAGGATGCGGTGGGCCCGAAAGACGAACCACCGCCAGTCCGGGCCGTCATCGGTGATGCGGATGGGCACCGGCAGCGTCAGGAAGGCGATAAACGCGCCGGCGAAGATCGCCAGCGGTACGCGGAAATCGATGATCCCGCGGTAGAGCAGGAAGAGCCCGCCGATGATGACGGCGACCGCGCACGCGGCCCCGATCGGCGCGGGCTGCCCGCCGATGATCAGGTCCTCGAGTGGCGGCAGTTCATCGCGCAGCAGCGCCTCGATGCTAATCCACGACCGCCCCGGTCGCTTCTGGCCCGACGTGAACGCGAACAGGCGGATCGAGGCGGGCTCGAGCGTCAGCGCGTCGGCGCCCGGCACGTGGGGCGTCTTGAGGTAGCCGTCCTTCATGTAGGCGTGGGCGGGCGGCATGGGCGGTGCGGCACGGGCGAGGTCCCCGCTGAAACTGCGGTGGCGCTGCAGCACCGCCGTCGGCACCAGCATCGACTCGAACGCCACGACCAGCAGCAGGTACGTCGCGACCGTCGGATGGATGCGGCCCGACCCGACGCCCCCGAGCAGCCATGTGAGAACGACCAGCAGGATCGGCGCCGCGACGGCGATCGGCCAAAGCCCCGGCTCGATCAGCAGGTGGGCCGGCAGCATCAGCCAGAGGAGGATCGCCAGCCAGCACGTGTGAATCGTGTGAAGCTGCCGCCCGCGCGCCCCGATGCGCCGCCAAACCCACGCCGCCGCCAACGCGGTCGGCAGGATGACGAACAGCATCAACAGGGCGCGCCAGCCGTAGAGCAACAATCCCGTAACCGCCGGAAACCCCGCGGCGAGAATAAACGTGAGGTAAAAATGGGATACCCCGACCGCGGTGCGCAGCGCCACGCGCGGCGGCGGCGGCGGGGCGCCCACGGGTGCCGCCGGGGCATCGGGCCCGGGCGCGCCCGGCGGCAGCGATGTGCCCGATGGAATTGTCGACGGACTCGCACTCAAGCAGGGACGGATTATGGGGAAAGGGTGATCGGTCGGCAAATGCGGTTCGCACGACGCGCGGCCGTGACGCCTCACCTGCCCTGCACGAACGCCATAACGTCCGCCAGATCCTGCGGCGACAGCGCCGACTCGAATCCCTGCGGCATCAGTGAGTGATTCGTGCTCTTCAGCGACACCAGCCCCGCACGCGCCAGATCATGGTCCGCGTCGTCGAGCGTTTTCAGCGTTACGTGGTCGGCGGATTCCCGCGTCAGCAGTCCGGTCAGCGCCGAGCCGTCGTGTAACGTGGCCGTGTAGGCCAGGTAGCGCGGTTCGACCGTGCGATCCGGATCGAGGATCGCGGTCAGCATATTCTCCTTCGTCCAGTCGTGCACCGTGAGCAGATTGGGCCCGATGTCATGCCCGGTGGGCGCGCTCCCGATGCGGTGGCAGGTGGCGCAGTTCTGGTCGAACACCTCCCGGCCGTGACCGGCGTCGCCGCGCAGCTCGAGCGCCGGCCGGTAGGCGTCGATCACCTTCTGCCGATCCGCGTTAATGCCGGCGGCTTGGGCGAGAGTCGCCCGGGCCGCCTCCTTCACCTTGGCCGACGAATGGTTCAGTAACCGCTGACGCCGCGAGAAATCGAGATCCCGCGCCGCCGGCGATTGCGCCAGCGCCAGCGCCCAGCTCTCCCGCGCCAGCAGGGCGTCGGCGACCGCCGAACGCACCGCCGGCGAATCGTCCGCCCACCCGGCGAGGAGGATCGATGCCGGCGACGACGGCGACGACGGCGACGGCGACGACGCACCGTCCGCCTTCACGTCGCCCATGCGCCCGACGGCGCGGATCGCCGACAACTGCAACTCGAGTGGCGTCCGCGAAGTCAGCAGTTGGCCGACCATTTTCAGGTCGCTGTCGCGCGTTTCACCGAGCCGGCCCGACAAATCCGTCGCCGCAATTCGCAGCGGGATGGCCCTGCCCACTTCGGCGGGAATCCCGCGAACGTCCCGGAGCAAACCGGCGATGCGCTCGTACCCCGGAATGAGTGTCGGATCCTTCGCCGCGGCACTCAGGGGCTTGCCGTGCGACGCCAGGACGTCCAGCAACCCGGCGAGTGTGGCCAGCGCGTGGGGATTATCGCGCCGGCGGCCATCGACCAGGTAATCGATCAGGGGCGCGAGGCTTTCGGACGTTCCCCGAGCCGACGCCGCCGCGCGGACAATATAGGTAAACAGGGCCGTATCCATCGCATCGTCGCGCGCCAGCAGGGCACGCGTTACCGCCGGCCCGTGATTCCGCAGCGAAGACGCGACGGCGGCGGCGAGCGTCGCGTCGGCCGGGTGCGCCGTCGCAAGGTGCGCCAGCCCCGCTGCCGCGCCGGCGTCGGTCGAATCACCCAGCGTGCAGGCGACCCGCACCCGCACGAATGGCGACGGATCGTCCGCAAGGTCGATGACGCGCTTGAGCACGCCGGCGTCGGTTAGGAATCCCGCGGCCAATCGTACCGCATGAGTTCGCACCGCGGCGTCGCCGTCCCCGAGCGAGTGGGTGAGCACGTTCGCCGTCAGCCGGTGCAATCCGTCCAACGTGCACAGTGCGTGCAGGCGTCCGTGGGAGCTCGCCGACGTCGTCGCCATCCGTTCCAGCGCGGGCGCCGCGGCGTCCGCATCCCGGTTCCAGAGCAACATCATCTGCGCGCGATCGCGCGTATACCCGGACGGCGATTCGAGCTCCCCGACGAGCTCTGCCGCCGAACGCCCTTCCAGCCGAGGCCACGCCCGCGGCGTTGCGTCCTTCGGGTAGATGCGATAAATCCGTCCCCGCGCCGCCCCGTCGCGATAATAAGGCGCCAGTTCACGCTTGCCCACGTCGTTCAGCCAATCGGGGTGCTCGATCATGTAGCGGTACATGTCCACCACCCAGATCGCGCCGTCCGGCCCGCACCGCGTCATGACCGGCCGGAACCAGTTGTCGTCGCTGGCAACAAAGTCCGCCCCCGGTTCGCCTTCCTCGCGCTTCGCAGCGAACGTCGCGTCGGCGGTCTCCGTGAGCGCCTGGTGCTGGATGAGGTTGTGAACGGGCTCGCAGATGAAGGCGTGAAGCGCTTCGGCGCCGCTCGCCGGAAACAGCAATTCGTCGCGATACACGCTGATCCCGCACGCGCTGGTGAAATGCCCGTGATGGTCCAGCCCGATGTACCGCCGGGCGAAGCGGCTCTTCGGAAACACCGGCGGCAGCGGGAGCGGCAGCAACTGATTCTTCGGCTCGGGAAACGCGATCGCCGGATTGCGCCGCAGGTCGGCGTCGTCCAGCGTGTAATGAAACAGCGGGTGCGCATTGTCCGTGCCGAACCACCGGCCGGCGTCGTCGTGCTCGCGGCCGAACTGCGAGACGCCCGAGATCAGCTCCATTTCGCCCGTCTCCGGACGAATGTGAACGTCGTGCCCCTTAATGTCGAGTTTCTGCCCGGTCTTGCGGGATTCGACCACGCCGCCGCTCCAACCGTTGGCGACGTAAATCCAATTATCCAGACCCGGCCGAAGACCATTGACGCGCAATTGCGGATTCCCGGTCTTAAAGCCGGTGTAGAGCACGTCAACCTTGTCCGCCTTGCCGTCGTGATCGGTATCGCGCGCGTACAGGATGTCGGGCGCCGCGGTGATCAGGACGCCGTCGCGCCAGGCGAGGATGCCGTTGGGCATCTGGAGATGATCGAGAAACACCGTCGCGCGATCGAAGTGTCCGTCGTTCTTGCTGGATTCGAGGTATTTGACGCGCCCGCCCGGCTTGCCGTGGCCGTCCATGCCGTAGGGGTAGTCGAGCATCTCAACCACCCACAGCTTGCCGTCCGGCCCGAAATCAATCGCCACGGGCGACGAGATCAACGGCTCGGCCGCGACCACCTCTGCGACAAGGTTCGCCGGCAAATGCAGCGATTTCAGTGTCTCCTCCGGCGATCGTGGCAGAGTCCGCGTCGGGGCCTCGGGATCGGCGGCCTTGGTTTCGGCGGCGGGCGCGCCGGCTTGTTTGGCGACGGCGGCCGCTTGAACGTGAGCGGTGACCTCCGCCTGCGCAAGCGGCCGTCGATAAAGCGCGATCTCGTCCAGCTTGCCTTCGAGATTCGCAAACCCGTCGCACCGCCCGCCGAAAAAGAGCGTCGCCGCGGTGCTCGTCACGTCGGCCTCGCCGTCGATCTCCAGTGTCCCGTCGAGCCACGCGCGTACCGTTTTCCCCTCGCGCGCCAGCGCGACGTGATGCCACGTCCGCGGCGCGACGACCGTGCCGCCCGCGAGTAGCTGCCCCCGGACATTGCCGTTGTAAAAGATCAGTCGGCCCGCGTCGGCCGCACCGGCGTACGTTCCGCCGATGCCCAGGTGATCGCCCGGCGCGTCCTTGTCACCGTCCGGCCCCCGGGAGACGAGGTAGGCGGTGACCGGCCGCGCCTCATTCGCCAATCCGTTCCAGAAAAGGAACTCGACCGAATAGTTCTGTTCGAGCGCCTGCGGCGCAATCTTCAGCCGTCCGCCCGCGAAATGCGCCGCGCTCGACGGCCGCCCTTCATCGCCAGTGATCGCGCCCGCCGGCGCGCCCGGCAGGTGAAAGAGGACGCCATCCTCGAACACCCCGTGCAGGCCGTTGCCGCTGACATCCCGACAGATCGGCCCGGCGAACTCGTCCATCCGCCAGTACGCCGCCGGCTTGCTTGCCAAAACCGCCTTCGCGTACGGTCCGGTCCCGTCCACCACCGTCCGGCGTTTTTGCCCCGCCAACTCTTCGAGAAGGGTGAGGGCGGTATCGACGATCTTCGGCTCCGCCTGCGGCTCCAGCGCCGCCGTCCGCGCCGGCCACGTCGTATACCCGCCCAGCTTGTGCTGCTCGGGCGGTGGAATGTACCCCTCGCTCCCGTTCGCCAGCGACATCGTGAACGTGTTCGCAAGCGGGCTCATCCCCTTGATCTTCAACCCCGTCAGGGCATAAACCTCGCACGGGATTGCCGCGATCGCGACGTCGCCAATCCGCACCGCCTGCAATTTGAGTTCACGCCGCGGCTCGTCGTGAAGGAATACGGCCTCTCGCGCGTAGATGTCCGGCTGTGCGGTCGGCTTTTTGTCGCCCAGGGCCGCCAGCCGTTGCCTCGCCCACGCCAGTCGTTTCTCGTCCGGGGCGCGCCGGTCGAGCGTGAGCGTCGTCTCGCGCATCACGATCGACGCGTCGTCCGTATACCGCATAGACTTGATTGCCCCCGCCGTCTCGCGCGCCAGCGCCTCGGCGAACGTGTCGATCGTCGGCCGCGTCGCCGGCTGCGGTTTGGCGTAATCCGCCAGCCACATGTCGCCGCTCGTCCCCTGCGACATGACGCCGACGAAGTCGCGGTCCGCGCCCAGCAGCGTCGCGATCCGATCGGCGAAGCGGCCGTAGTAGTCCGCCGACAGCGGCGTCGTCCCGACGTAATGCATCGAATAGTTCGCCAGCACCGCCAGCGGGCGCCCGTCCGCGTGTCGTAGCGAGACGATCGACAACCCCGGGTCGATCGGCCCCGTCGGCCCGATCGCGTCGGGCGACTGATAGCCGGGGTGCATGTTCGCGCGCACCGTCAACTCGCCGAACGGATCGTTCCGCATGCGGTCCGGCCGAAACACCCACCGCCGGCACGCGGTATGATCCGGATCGTTCACGACCGCAAACCCGATCCGTGCCGGAGCAATACGGCGATTCGCCTGCTCGATCGCCTTCGCCAACAGGTCCGGCAGGATCTTCACGTAACTCGCGTCCGCGTCCGAGCCCAGGCAGCCCATGCCGCTGGGCGCGCTATGAGAATGCGTCGCCGAGATCAGCATCCGCTCGACCGGTATGCCGGTGAGCTTCCGCGCACGCGCCTTCGCGTCGTCCAGCAACTCCCGCGGCAGCATGCACGAATCCACCACGACGATCGCCAGCTTCGGCGTCCCCTCCCCGTTGTCCATGACGATCGCCCGCGCGTGCGGCGCGTCGTTCGCCTTCGTCGCGATCACCTCGGTAAATCCGCCGTTGACGATGACCGGGAACTGCGTCGGCGTAATGTCCTGCGCGTACGCCCCGGCCCGCAATGCCCCACGCGCGGAGACAGGAACCACCAAGAGCACGAAGGACACGAGGACGAGAGGCGTATGACGGGTGAGGCGCGACATGATGGCCGATATCATCGTGTGCCGCCGCACGCCGGGCAACGGAAAACGCGGCCGGGTCCGAACTAACCCCGGTCCCCGCAAACCTTCTTCAGATACCGAATGCTCTCCTGCGCGATCCGCTCCGGCCCGGGGCTGAAGTCGAACACTTCGACGCTGAGGTACCCGTCGTACCCGGCGTCCCGCAGCGCCCCGACGATCGGCGCGAAATCCACGTCCCCCATGCCCGGCCCCAGCAGGTTCGGATCGTTGGCGTGAAAGTGCGCCAGGTGCTTGGCGCTCTCGCGAATCACCCGCGGGACGGGCCCCGCCTCGCTCGACATCGCCTTGACGTCCAGGTGCAGCCGGAACGCCGGGTGGTTGATCCGCTCGATGAGCTCGACGCCGTCCGCGGCGGTATTGAGGAAGTCGGTCTCCTTCGGTCCCAGCGGCTCGATCGCCAGCGTGATCTTATTGTCCGCCGCGAAATCCAGGCACGGCCGGAACACCTCGACGCAGTACTGCATCGCCTCGTCGCGCGTCACGCCCGGCATCAGGTTCCGCGCCTTGGGCGACCCGATCACCATCACGCGCCCGCCCAGATCGGCGCAGAGCTTCGTGAGCGCGACGAAGTAGTCCGCCGTGTTGCGCCGCACCTCTCGATCCGGGTGCGTCATGTAAAGCTGGTGGTCCGACGCCACGTTCGCCAAGAGCCAGTGCAAGCCGAGGATCTCGACCTCCATCCGTTCGGCGATGCGCCGCATCGCCACGCGCGTCTCCGGGCCGATCACACCGACGTGCGACGCGATCGTGAACGGCGCGACCTCGACACCGCCGTACCCCAGCTCGCGGCAAAACGCACACACGCGCTCCCACGGCCACTTTTCGAACATCTCGTTGCAGATCGCGTATTTCATATCGTCGAAACGTCCGGTGTGACCGTCCCGCCTCGCTTACGTCCCCCGCGGCGCCGGTTCCGCCGCACCCGCGGGAATGACCGCAAAGCCGCTCGGAACCGGCTCGGGCGTCGGTTCGTCCACGGGCAGCGGTTTTCCTTTCGTCTCCGGCGCGAATGGCAACGTCGCCAGTCCCATCAGGAAGATCGCGCACATGGTGATCGCGCTGTACCGCAGTGGCAACGACGACGTCGGATCGCCCGTCGCGAACAGGCCCGTCAGGTACGCCGAGAAAAAGCTCCCCCCCGCCGCCGCGAACCGCCCGAAATTATAGCAGAAGCTCGTGCCCGTGCTCCGCAAACTCCCGGGGAACAATTCCGGCAGGTAAATCGCAAACCCCGCGAACGGCCCGAGCTGCGCGGCGCCCATCAGCGGCATCATCCAGTACGCGTCGGCGGGCGTGTTCATCTTCCAATACGCGTACGCCGTCACCACCAGCGACGTCGAGAACCCTACGGCGAACGCCACGCGCCGCCCCGTCATTGCCGCCAGCTTCGTGAACAGCCACATCCCCACGCCCGCCCCCAGCATGTTGAGGAAGTAGGCGATCGTCTTCGCGTGTTCGATGTGGATGTTCACGTCCGCCGCGGGGATCCGGCCCGCGCTGACCTCACCCTGAAAATGGCCGACGAATACGCGGCTTTGCAAGTCGACCGCGTACTCCCCGATCGCCCACAAGCCAATCACCCCGGTCGAGGCGATCAGCGCGCCCACGATCAGATTCCGCCGCCACCGCCGCGACGCCAGCAGGTTGCGATACGGTGCGAAGAGGCTTCCCTTCGGCAGCCGCCCTTCGCGCTTCAGCGTCAGCCAGCTCTCCGGTTCGCGAAGGTATTTGCCGATCAGGAAGATCATCGCCGCCGGCACCGCGCCGATCAGGAACATCCACCGCCACCCGCTGCCCGCCTTGATCGCCCCGCTGTGCTCCAGCGCGTCGAGCATCCACTTGATGAACACCGCCAGCACGTTGCCGACCGTCGACAGCACCTGGAGCAGTCCCAGCGTCTGTACCCGCGCCCCCGACGGCACGGTCTCGGCGATCAGCGCCACCGCCAACCCGAACACACCGCCCACGCCCAGTCCCGTCAAAAACCGGCAGGCGGTGAAGTCGAACCAGGAATTGCTGAAATAACTCAATCCCGTAAACACGGAATAAATCAGGATCGTCACCATCAGCATCCGGGCGCGTCCGAATTTATCCCCCAGCGCGCCGAAGATCATCCCGCCCACGCCCCACCCGATCAGGAAGAACGCCGTCACGACTTTCCCGTACGCCTGCATCTTGTCCGGCGTCGTACCGTCCGGCTGCAGCGCCTTGAGCGCCGGCACGCGCGCCAGCGAAAACAACCGCTGATCCAGGCAATCGAACAGCCACGCCCCCGACGCGATCAGGAACACGAACCAGTGATACCCCGTCAATTGCCGCCACCAGGGCAGGCCAGACGTATCGGCTTCGAGCGGCGTGTCGATTTGAATCGGTTGGGCCATATGCGGAGAATAGAAAAATGAGGGTGCGGACGCCAGAGAACAACGGTTGAAGGACCATATCCCGCCACCCCCTCGCCGTTGCCCAAAACAATCGATTTCCGTCCGGAAAAACATCGACCGGGCAGACCCTCGCCTTTGTCTTCCGCTTGCGGTTTCGCGGCGCTAATGCGCCTCCGGCGTGAGCGGTCCAGCAAGTTGCCGCATGAAAAACAATCGCCCCGCCATCGTCGGCATCCACGTGCTCGGCAGCCACGGGCTCGGCGGATGCCCCAGCGTGATGCACAGCGAACACGATTGCCACGACGCCCCGCGCTCCGGATAAACCCCGTCCGCCCCGCCGATGCAGAAGTCCGATTGCAAAAACAGTCCCGGCCCGATCGTGTTCGCGAAGCACGGGATCAGCGTAAACCGCGACATGAACGAGTGCAGGCTGTTCTGCTCCACCGTCAGCGGGTGCAGCGCCACGCCCAGGCGGTGCGTCTGCTTCTTCCACAGCGCCGGCGTCTTGAATTTCCCCGCAAGCTGCGGCTCCCAGAACGCGATGTGACAGACCCGCCCGATCCCGTACACCGTGACCAGCTTGCCGCCGTTGTTTCTCAATTCGGCGATCTTACGTGCGTACGTGGGAAGGTTGGTCTTCGTCGCGAAATGACGTTGGCCCGCCGGCACCGTGAACTCCCCCAGCGGTGCGAATAGCGCCTGCGTCATCGCGTGCTCAAAACCGCCCGGCTGATCGCCCGGCATCGTGTTCCCCTTCGCGTCCGACCATTCGTCCATATTGAAGGTCGTGACGTGCTCACACGAAGTACCGGACGCACGAAGCCGCTCGACCACCGTCTTGTACATCCCCATCGGCCCCACCGGCAGGATGAGCGCCAGCGGCCGGCCGACCTGCCCGGTCGATTCGATCTGATCCGCGATCGCGTCCCCCATCTGCCGGTCCATCTCGGCAACCGACTCCACCGGCACCGGCTTGAAATCGCCGTCCCACGACCGCTTGGGCGCGATCAGTTGCTCCAGCGTCATCTCACAACACGCGTCGATCCGCCTGAGGTTCCACCCCTTCGGATAAAACCGCTCGAGCAGCGACCCCTTGATCGTCGTCAACATCGAAATCGTCTTGGGCATATTCAGGCCTTGGCGAAAAGTTCCGTTAACAGGTCATCGTGCGGATACGCGTGACCGCGGTGTTGTACGAACGCTTCCGCGAACGCCCGCCCGATCAGCCGCCCGCGGGACGCGTCGTGTCGCCGCACCGCTTCCAGGTACTCGTCCATCCCGTGGTGCGCGCGAAGCCATTCCCGTTGGCTCGCGTGGCACGCCAGCATCTCCAGCTTCCGCGCGTGCTGCGCCGTCACGTCCACCGTCGTCGTCGGCGTCGTCGGCCGCCCCAGCGAATCGATCCCCTCGATCGGGTCGCAATAATACAGGTGCGGGATCCGCGACCCCGGCAGCAGCGGAAACGCCGAAACGTTCGGCGCCCCGAACACAAAGCTCGCCGCCCGCGCCAGCTTGCTCACCTCCACGTGATCCATCATGTAATCGTCCTGCGCGTGCGTGAACACCAGTGCCGGCCCGACCCGCCGAAACAAGTCGATCACCTTTTGCACCGTCGGCTTGTCGTAAACGACCAAACCGTCCCGCTCGTCCAGGCAGTGATACGTCGCCCCGATCACCCCCGCCGCCCGTTTCGCCTCATTGGTCCGAATCGCGCTGATGTCCCAGCGCGTCTGCGTCATCGTCCCACAATCCCCCGGCGTCGCCGTCGCGATGTGAACCTGCCACCCCGCCTCCGCCAACCGCACCAGCGTCCCCGCACAAAGGATCTCCGCGTCATCCGGGTGGGCAAGAAAAGTCAGCGCGACGGGCATACCGGACGATGATAACGCCCCGTGCGGTCCGGTGCGAAATTCCAATCAACTCGCGTAGCGGCTGCACCGCAGGGGCGCCCGATCGACGACGTCGCTTTTACTTCCCCGCCCGCACATACGCAATCAAATCCGCCAGATCCTGCGCCTTGAGCCCCGCCTCCAGCCCCTCGGGCATCAGCGACGTATTGCTGCTTCGAAGATCCTTCAAATCCTGCCGCCGAAGCGTCTGCGGCTTGGCGTCCGGTCCCAGCAGCGTGATCGACGTCGCCGACTCCGCCGACAGCAACCCCGTCAACGTCTGATCGTCGCCTGTCGTGGCGATGTAATTGATATAGCGAGGCTCGACCGCCCGATTCGGATCCAGGATCGCCGTCAACAACCCCTGCGGCGACTTATCCCCGACCGACGCCAGATCCGGCCCCACCGCGTTCCCCACGTCGCCAAGCCGGTGACACGTCGCACACGTCTTGGCGAACAGCGCCTGCCCGTTCTTCGCATCCCCCTTGAGCGTCAGCGCCTCGCCAAACGCGTCGATCACCTTCTGCCGATCCGGATTAACGGCGCCGGCAAACACGGTAGCCGCCCGCCCGCGCACGCCGCGATCCGGGAACTGCAACAACCGCTGCCGTCGCGGCGCATCGATCTCGATCGCCAACACCCGCCTGGCGTCGATTGCGTCCAGCAATTGGTTCGCGCTATCGCTGCGCGACAACAGCCCGTCGAGCACGTTCGACCGCAACTCCGGCGTCATCCCCTTCCAATGCGCCAGCAATCGCTCGTAATTGCCGGTCCCGCGCCGGCCGACCAGAGTCGCGATCGCCGCCGACTGCAATTCCCGCGGCGACTGCGGCGCGAGCAGCCGTTCGAGGATCGTATTGTCCTGCGCCTGGCGATCCCGATCGCGTCCCAGCAGCGCGACCGCCGCCGCCCGCTTTTCCAGTGGCGCGGCCTCGTCCGTCACCGTCTTCGCCGCCGCCTCGATCACCCCCTTCGCCGCCGTCACCGACGCCGCCATCGAAGGCTCGGACTTCGCCAATTGCGTCAGGCTCGTCCCCGCCGCCGCCAGCGAATCCAGCGCATTGGCGAGTGTCTGAAACTGCCACGCCGCAAACACCCCGTCGCGCGGCGTCGTCAGCGTCTTCACCGTCTCCGCGATCGCCGGCGCATTCCCCGTCCCCAGCGCCGTGCGAAACACCCCCGCCAAGAGCGCCGCCGGCGGCGTCCGCCCTTCTGCCGCCGCCGCCGTGACCGCCCCCGCCACCGCCCGCACGTTCGTTCCGTTCAGCGAGCTGAGCGCCGCCGCCAGTGTGAACCGATCCGCCGCCGAGGCGACCGCCAGCGTGCCCAGCTCCACCGCCCCCGCCGGATCGTCCCACTGCCCCAGCGTATACGCGAGTTGCATCCGCACCTGCGGGTCCGGTTCGTCTTTCAGCGACTTGATCGCCGCCTGCAATTCCGCCGACGCCTTCACCTCGCCCGCTGCCAGTCGTACGGCATGGCGCCTGACTGCCGGATCGGCGTCCCCCATCGCCCGCGCGGCCACCGCCGGCTTGAGCGCCCCCATCCCATCCAGCGTGCAAAGCGCCTGCATCCGCCCCATCGTATGGCTCGATTTGGCAACCAACGCCTCCAGCGCCGGCACGGCCGCCGGATCATTCCGCCACACCAGCAGCCACTGCGCCATATCCCGCTGCCACCCGCTCGCCGAATCCAGCGCCGCCACCAAAGCAGCCGTCTCCAATCGATCCAGCCGTGGAATCGCCCGCCGCCGCTCCCCGACCGGCGCAACGCGATAAATCCGCCCCTTGTCGTGCCCCGCGCGCAAGTCCAGCCGCGCCTGCCAATCCTTCGGAATCCATTGCGGATGTTCGATCACCGCGCGATACATGTCCGCCACGTACAACGCCCCGTCCGACCCCGTGTCAACAGTGGTCGGCCGAAACCAGTTGTCGCTCGACGAAAGAAACTCATTCGCCTGCTCGCCCGCCGCGCGCTCACTGACGAATGTCGCCCCCGTCGCCGTCACGATTTCCCGGTGAACGAGGTTGTGCACCGGCTCGGAGATGAACACCTGCAAGGAGCCGCTCCCGCCCGACGGAACCATTCCAAACAAATCGTCCCGATAAACTTGCGCCGAACACGCGCTCGTAAAATGATTCGCCGTGTTGAAATCGTTAAACCGCGCCCGCGTGATACTGATCGGGAACACCGGCGCCGCCCCCGCCACCCGCGGCACGTCCACGCGCATCACGTCCGGCGGCACCGGCACGTGCGGGTTCCGCTTCAAAAACGCCTCGTCCATCGGAAAGTGCCACAGCGGATTGGAATTGTTACACCCGAACCAGTCCCCCGCGTCCGTCCGCGACCGCCCGAACTGCGACTGCCCCGCCACCGCCTCGAACTCCCCGGTGTCCGGCCGAAATCGAAAATCCCGCCCCGAGATCGACACCGTCTTCCCGGTCTTCACCGATTTGACGTTTCCGCCACTGTCGCCGTTCGCACCGTACACCCAGTTGTCCAGCCCGAACGACAAGTGGTTCAGTCGGTGCTGCTGATTCCCTTCCTTAAACCCAGTGAAAAGCACTTCGCGCCGATCCGCCTTGCCATCGCCGTCCGTATCCTCCGCATAGAAGATGTCCGGCGCCGCCGCGACGAGCACGCCCTTCTTCCAGGGCAGGACCGACGTGGGATACGGCACCTTCTCCAGGAACAGCGTAACCTTGTCGTATACCCCGTCCCCGTCCGTGTCCTCCAGGTACTTCACCCGCCCGCCGACCGTCCCCTTGCCGTCGATCCCCAGTGGGTAATCCGGCATCTCCACCACCCACAACTTCCCGTCCGGCCCGAACGAGAACGCCACCGGGTCCTGCACCAGCGGCTCGCTCGCCACCAGCTCCACCTTGAACCCCGGCGCAACCCTGATGCTCGCCAGCCCCGCCGCCGGCGACTTGGCCCGCGGCTCGACGTCCTTCAGAAGCTCGTTGAACGTCCGCCGATCGACCAGGTTCGGCAGCTTGTCCGTGTTCTCGTTCTGCCACCACAGCGTCCGTGAGTGCACCCACATCCCGTTGTCCGTCCCGTCCGCCCGCACGATTGGCGGCAACTCCGGTTTCCCCGCCTCGCCCCGCTTCGTCTCGAACACCACCCGCGTCCACCCCTTGTCCGGCGGATCGAACAGGTAAACTGACGAGCGTGTCGCGTCCGAAAAGACGAAATCCGCATACCCGTCTTCGTCCAGATCGACAAAGGCCCCGCCGGCGCCGATCGCAGTGCCGGCCGGCAACTGATACGCCGCCGCCTTCCACGACGCGCCGTCCCACCGGTAAACCTTCTCTCCCGCCACCAACTCCGACTTCCCGTCGCCGTCCAGATCCTTCAAATATACGGTAGCCCCTCCCGCCACCAGCTTCTCGGCTTCCGCCCAATTCGCCGGATAGGGCGCGTCCGACCAATTGCCCTCTCGCACATTCCAAACCCGCGCCCGGTGCGAGCCCGTGAAAAGCACGTCCAGGTACCCGTCGCCGTTCAGATCGACGAGTCGAACGCCCGAATCAGCCCCATTCGTATCGCGAAGCGCTACGCCGTCGCCGAGGTTCTTCGTCAGCCGCTCCTCCGCCTCCCGAAACGTCAGGAACTTCACCCGCTTGCCATACGTCTTGGTTGCGTGATCGATCAACTCGACGAACTGCTCCGGCGTGCTCCACCCGTACGGATGAAACACCATCGTCATCACACCCCGCTTTGCCACCGTCGCGTCCAGCAGCGCCTTCCAGTCCGCCGTCGTCTGCGGGTTCGCCGGCTTGTGCAGCGCCTGCGCCTGCCAGTCGCTCGGCGTCGCGCACGGGAATTCCCAACAAAGTCGGCCGATAATGTAGGGATAAGGGTAATCCTCAATCGTGTTCACGAACGATTCGAACGGCACATACTTCCGAAACCGCTCCCGCCCGATTTCATCAAACACGACGTCGCGCGCCAGGTCCGGATCGCTCGGCGTCGTGATGTTGAACACGGACGAATCGATCGACAGGAAATGTCCGCCCGGCGACGCCTTGTTAAAGATCTCGGCAAAGAGTCGTGGGCTCGGCGTATCGAGCGAATCACAGCAAGGCGTCCGAAACGCCACCGGCCGATTATTTGGGATCGAAAAGATCTGATCCACGCACCGGTCATACGTCGACTTCGCCTTCGCGAAATCGTTCCCCGCCAGCAGGGGGCACGGGTGATCGACCGTGTGAACCTCGAACGAGAGCCCCTCCTTCAACCAAGCTTGCAATTGCGGCGTCGCCGGGTCGATCTTGCACGTCATGATCGAAACCGGCGCGCGACCGTCGATCTGCTTCAGACGCTCGAGGATCGGCCGCAGCACGGTCTCGTACCGCCGGTGGTCCCGCATGTCGTCGATCGCCAGGATCACCACCGCGTCCACCCCCGCCTCGCCCACCCACTCCGGTGTAATCAGCTTCGGATACGTCCGTTTCGGGTAGTAGGGGGAGTCGGCGTCCAGGTTAACCACACTCGGCGCGGCCGCCGCCGCCGCCGCCGTCAGTGACCAGGCGAACAGCAGAACCCCCATGACGACGGCGCGGCGTGACAGTTGCATCCGGATTCTCCTTTGCCCCATCTGACGTGCTATTGCGGGACGTGCCGCCCCGGCTTCATCAAGTTCACGACCACCTTGTCGGACGGCAGCAGTTTGCCCGCGTTGATCCGCTCGTCGGGGTCGAACGCGCGCTTCAGCGCCTGAAACTGATCCATTGTCGCCCGGTCGAACTGGTACGGCATGATGTGCAACTTCTCGACCCCGACGCCGTGCTCGCCCGTCACGGTCCCGCCGACGTCGATGCAGTATTTCAGCGCCTCTTCCGCGGCCTCCAGGACGTTTTGCACCTGCGTCTCGTCCCGCTCGTCATACATGAAGATCGGGTGCACGTTGCCGTCCCCGGCGTGGAAGACGTTGGTGATCGAAATGCCGTGCTCCTTGCCGATCCGGTCGATCTTCTTGAGCACCTCGGCCAGCATCGACCGCGGCACGCACGCGTCCTGCGTGCAGTAGCTGTGACTCACCCGCCCGATCGCGCCGAACGCCCCTTTTCGCGCTTTCCAAAGCGCCGCCCGCCGCGCCGGGTCCTTCGACAATTCCGTACTCGCGGCATTGTTCCGCTTGCACAATTGGACGATGTCGTCGAGCTGCTGATCGAGCAGCGCGTCGATCCCGTCGATCTCGATCAGCACCAGCGCCTGCGCCGTCGGCGGAAACCCGAAGTGGAACGCGTCCTCCACCAGCCGGATCATCATCCCGTCCATCATCTCCATCGCCGCCGGTAGCACGCCGTTGGCGATCACCTCACTGACGGTGTTGCAGGCGTCCGCGGTCGTGTTGAACACCGCCACCATCGTCCGAAAGCTCGTCGCCTTGGGCACCAGTCGCACCCACAATCTGGTGATGATTCCAAACGTCCCCTCGTGCCCGCAGATGACGCCGGGCAGATCGAAGCCGCCTTCGCTCTCGTAGCAGCCGTCCTTCGCGCCAATCTGGACGACGGTCGCGTCCGGCAGCACCATCTCAAAACCCAGGACGTGGTTGGCGCTGACGAAATCCTTCAGCGTATGGATACCGCCGGCATTGGTCGACGCGTTCCCGCCGATCGAGCTCGCGCGCTGGCTCGAAGGGTCCGGCGCGAAGTGGTACGGATTGGAAAGGGGGACTGTCCCCCTTTCGCCGCGCCGTCCCGCCGACCCGCCTTCGGGATCGCGCGCCGGCGACGACCGCGGCGTCGGGTCGCCGGCAATTCCCGGATTGGGCGATCGGATCTCCGCCGGCGCGCCTTCCCCGCCAATCGTTAACGGCATCGTCGAAACCACGTCCGACAGCGCGAGATTCCGACACCCCGCCTCCACGTGCGCCACGCGATTGTCCAAGTCAATCTGGATGATGCGATTCATCTTCGCCGTCGAGACCACGACGCCCTGGTCGTACGCCACGCACCCCCCCGCCAGTCCCGTCCCCGACCCGCGCGGCACGATCTGCGCCGCGTGTTTCACCAGCGTCTTCACTACGGCAACGACCTCGTCCGTGGTGATCGGAAACACCACCGCCGCCGGCCGACTGTGCGCGATCGTGAACCCGTCCGCCTCATAGACAAACAGCTCCGCCGGGTCCGTCAGCACCCGGTCGGCGGGCAGCAACGCGCGCAGGTCCTCGGTCAGCGATGGCGAGGCGGGGTTGGGCATGGGCGGAAGTATAAACCATCCATCCGCACCGTCGAGATTTCCGGCGTTGCCCGATTCGCCCGCTCTTACGTACCTTGAGGCATTAACGGCGGCGCCCCACCGTCGCCGCCCGCTTTACGTTTTGAAAAGGAGTTTCCAATGCCCAACGAAGGTGACGAAAAGAAACGTGCCCCCCAGCAGACCCGCACCAACCGGCTCCCGCAGGACGAGGCCAACGAACGCGGCGGCGGTCAGAACGTCGCCGAGTCCGTGAAGCAAGTCGGTCAAGCCGCCGTCGAGCGGGTCAGTGAGTTCACCGATCGGGCGGCCCAGTCCTACGAACAGGGCCGCGAGCGAATTACCCACTGGGTCGACGAAGTCAGCGAGCGCGCCACCGAAGAACCGATCAAGACCCTGCTCATCGCCGCCGGCATCGGCGTCGTCGTCGGCGTGCTCTTCGGGTGACGGCACATAGCGCGTTCCTGCCCAACGCGCCCGTCAATCGCGTCGCCGACGACGACGAAGCGCAGCACCCATCGCCCCCAGCACGACAACGCCCACCATCTCCGGCTCCGGAACGGCCGTCGGGTCGCTCAAAAAGAGCGCCCCGGCGGCCGCCTCCGGCGCCAACCCCGGACTCGACTTCCCGAAATTCGTCTCCAGTAACTGGAAGTCCGCAAAGTCCACCCGCCCGTCGTTGTTAAAGTCCCCGGTCGAAAACGTCCCCGCCTTATTGAGCTGTGACAGCAGGATGTCGAAGTCCTTCATGTCCACCACGCCGTCCAGGTTCGCGTCGCCCGGCCGAATCCCCCCCACGTCCGCCACCAGCACCGCGTAATCGATCCCCGTCGTGAAGCCGGCCGTAAACGCGATCTGCCCGTTGTCGTTCAGCGACGTCGCCCGCCCGTCTCCGGACGACGCGCCGGTCCTGAGATCCAAGCTACTCAGCGTCAGTTCCACACCGGGAGCGATCGTCAGCGTCTGTCCCTCCCGCGCGACCAGTCGAGTGCCGGCGTGCGGGTCGTAAACCCAAATGCCGTTGTCGTTGTTGAAATCGACACCCGGGCCCTTCAACGTCCCTAGGAACGCCACCTGCCCAAGGTTGTTCAACACGTGTTCGAAGCCGGAAAACGTGCCGAACACCGTTCCGGCCGGCGTACCCGGCGCCTGATTCCCGGCCCGTGCGACCAGGGTTAGACTGTCCGGACTCATCCCCGTCCAAAGGCCCAGATTGTTGCTCGACGTCGTCCCCGGTCCGCTCAAGCCGTCTACGAATGAAACCTGCCCCGCAGCGTTCACCAGCGGATCATTGAACGGGAACGAGAACGTCGCGCCGCCCGCCCCCGGCGCCGCCGTCCCCGAGCGCGCGACGAGCGTCAAAGGCGAACTCCGGTCCGCCGACCCCACCCAGATCCCGTCGCGCTGGTCGAACGGCACGCCGGCGTTCAGCGACCCACGGAACGCCACTTTCCCCGTCGAGCTGATGTCCGGAATCTGAAACGAGCGGAACGTACCCAACCCGCTCGTCCCCGGCGCGACCGTTCCGGAACGTACGAGTGGGGTTACGTTTCCCGGCGTGCCCACCCAGATCGAATCGCGGTCGCCGCTCCCCGTCCCGCTCCCTGTCAACGTGGACTGGAACGCGATCGTCCCCGTCGGGTTCAGCACCGGGTATCCGACGCTGTCGTAAAACACGTTCGCGCCAAGCGTCGGCGCCGGGTCGTCCGACAGCGCCACTTTGATCGCCCCCGCCTTTGAGAAACCGGCCCAGATACCGAACCGCCCCGCGCTGGGGAACGTCGACGTCCACGCGTTGTACGCCGTCATCCCGTTGTCCGCCAGCAGCACGGGGTTGAAGTTCGTCCCAAAACTGTCGAACGTCCCGCCCGACGGATGGCCCACCAGCGGATCGCCGGGGAGGATCACGCTACGAAACGGTCCGCCGGTGTTCGTGAATGCGCCCTGCCCCGCGCCAGACGGATTCGGGTTGAAAACCGACGTAAATGCCACTGCCCCGTGCGAGTTGATCGGGATGTTTTCGTCGAACAACGCGAATGTGCTGCCGGCGGGTAAGTCCGGGGCCGGATCGCTGCCCAATGCGATCCGTTGAATCTGACCGTACGAACCGGTGAATACGCCGAACTGGTGGGCCTGAGACCGGAACGATACGCCTCCATTGATATTGATTGCGGGCGTTCCAAAGAACGTGAAGAGATCGTTCACCGTCCCGCCCGGAATGGGGTCGCCCGTACGAACGATTTCCACCAGCGGAATCGATTGATCGCCAGCAAACCCAGACGTCGCCACGCCGCCAATCGCCGCCACGACGAGTCCCGCGATCAACCTGCCCTGCAACGACCTCAAAGTTCCACTTCGCACGGCAAACCTCCCGTTTCGACCCACGAAATCCGACGTGCAGCCCGCCCGAGCATCATACAAGAACAGGAGTTCGCCGGAAACGTTTCACTATGAATCTGGTCCGATCCGAACGAAGGCCGAATCCCCGCCGGGACCATGCCGCCCCGCGCGAGCGTCGTGCTTCCGCCACCCGATTGCACCTTGACATTTGCACCCCGACTCCTATCGTTCCGCGTCTGGCTTTTCCGCGAACGCGCGGCGGCCCCTACACTTATACAGCATTAGCTCACAGGAGTATTTGTCATGGCCCTCAAGGTCGGCATCAATGGTTTCGGTCGCATCGGCCGTCTCGTCTTTCGCGCGGGGATCAAGAACCCCAACATCCAGTTCGTCGGCATCAACGATCTGGTCCCCCCCGACAACCTCGCCTACCTCCTGAAGCACGATTCGACCCACGGCCGCAGGTTGGCCTGGATCATGTTCGGCACCTTGGCCGACAGCGTCATGTCGAACCCGTGGTCCCCGACATGCCAGCTCATGGCGTGCTCGGAGTCCGGGAACAGGCACGAGCCGGTGTC